>Ga0247727_10005131_pt1 | contig 26946 bp, 41 predicted proteins | sample WisWelCaveWW1625_FD_202498 | JGI IMG/M metagenome (GOLD analysis project Ga0247727, IMG submission 202498) | Biofilm microbial communities from Wishing Well Cave, Virginia, United States - WW16-25 | ecosystem: Environmental > Aquatic > Deep subsurface > Groundwater > Cave microbial mat | place...
AACACCACATTGACCTTGCTCTTCGTTTCCTCCATATCGCTTGCCATGTTCACCGCCGCGATGCCTGCCCCAAGGATCGGCAATGTCAATCCCAACGTGGCTGTCCTTCCAAGATTGGTCAAATTCGCCCCAACATCCTTCATATTCTTGGAGACGTTTTGAGACCAGGTCTGAGATTTCCTCTCAGCCTCATCCATCGCGCTGATAAATCCATTCTTATCCGCGATCAGTTTTACAGCCAGCGTCGCAATCGTTGTCATTCAACTACCTTCTCCCCTCTCCCATTGGGAGAGGGCTAAGGTGAGGGTATTTCTCTCCCCCTAAATATCCCGCTGCTCTTCAGCGGGTATTTGGGGGGATGTCTGCGTACTCGCAGACAGGGGGGTCGCAGGGGGGCTCACCAATCCACCAAAAGCGGTCCTCACCTTATTCCAAAGTCTCACGTGTTCAGGCACGGTCTCCTGCTCTTCGTGTTGATCCCATGCTTTCTCGAAGTCGAACATCTCCAGGTAGTCACCTGCAGTTTTCACAGGGTCACTATCCTTCGACCTCGTCATCGCATTGGCGATCAGAGCCATCAGGCTCGCGGTACGATAATCTTCACGCCACTCACCATACGGTTGCAATCGGAAGAATGCCATCCATTCCGAAAACTCGTGACTGCTCATCACAGCCTGCCACTCGGCAACCGTTCGACCGCCCAAAGCCAGTGCTAACTCAAACCACTGTCTTCGCTCTGGGCGGTCTCGGAGTTTTTTGTGAGTTCATTCACATCTTCCTGCGTGATCCCACTCAACCGTTGCGCCACTTCATACACACGGTTCAAAGCCGCCGCGCTCTTCATAGCCAGTGCAGGAATATCGGCGTCCGTGAAGATCTTGTTCCCCTCTTCGTCAACGGCGCTGCGCGCCACAACTTTTGCTCTCAGGTTTTCAAGGTTGACTTGGGCGTTCTTGCCTTTGCCCTTGATCATGCTGGCTTCGAGCTCATCTCGTTCTTTGCCGCTCATCCCCTGCACCAGCATCATCTCAACACCGTTCGTTTTCCATTCGGGCACAGACACTTCCTCGCGTTGGATATCATTCACCGCAAAGATTGCCTCACGCGTCAAATACTTCGTCATACAATTCTCCTGATGGTCGAGTAGAGCGGTGTTCGTCCGCTCATATCGAGACCAATCTAAATTCTCCAGACTCCAGGTTTCCCCACCTGAAACCTGAAATTTAGATCTCCGTCACCGGTCCTGAGATTTTCAACTTCACATCCGCCGCCAGTTTGCCTTTCACCGGAGCCTTTGGTTTCACGCCTGTCACCAGCGCGGCAAATGCGAAGCCATTGGAGCCCGCGTCTGGGTATACGATTTGAAAGTTGCGTCTCGTCCGGTTCTTCATATCTGCCTGCAAACCTGTGACGCCATCCTGGGTGGCATTGCTCGGAAGGAAGTTAAGCGGGAAAGTAACCTCGCCGCCGCTCAAGAGCGTGCCCACAAACTCGTCCCAACCGCCCGTACTGCCGTGATGAGTCACTTCTTCTGTAGCCAGGCTCATATCCGGACCTTCGATATCGCCTACTTCGGCGATGGTCGCAAACGTCTCAGTAGGCGTTGCTCCATCCCCTTTCTTCAAGAATGTCCCGAAGGACGAAATTGCATCGGTCATTGTTTATCTCCTGTTCAAATTCCGCTTTCCCCCAAATCGGTGCTCTTTCCTATTTGGGGGAAAGCGGCGTAGCCGAAGGGGGTCGGGGGGTTAGCGTACTTTATCCAACTTGCAACACGCAGAAAAATATATCTGCGGTCTCGCCTTCGATGTACACATACCCATCGGTCTGTCTCCAGCCCACCTGATCCTTGAAAAAGAATCCAGCGATCTCACCGGGTCCCAGAGAATACGCTGAGATGTCGCCGGTGCGGTTCCTGTCATCAACCTTCGATGTGATCGCGAAAGTCCTGGCGAGTGTCGCATGTTTATTCCACACCAATAACAGATCCTTTCCGCTCGGAACGAACTGCTCCTTGATTGGGTCTCCACTCACATCCGCCGCGGTGAACGTTAAGTCCAGTGCATTCGCGGCGACCGGCAGGGTTGGGTAGGGTCCCGCCGGTGTTATTTTTGTCAAAGTGTTTCTAGCCATGATCTACTCCTTTTTGCCTTCATAAAGTTTTTGTAACGCGCTCTCCGAATTGTGTTTCTCGATCAAATGATTGATCATTTCATCGAAATCGAACACGTCGGTCGCACACGTTTTGCACACATACAACGTCTTCCCCATCCAATCCCTCACTTCATATTCCTCTTCACTCCTATCGCCTACAGGTGAGGGGTCGGAGGTGAGATCGGGTGGCGGTTGCTCACTCCCCTCTCCTAAAGGAGAGGGGCTGGGGGTGAGGTCTTCAAATTCCTCTTCCAACTCTTCCTCAAATCTCTTCTTTGGCATCATGCCTCCTTATGGTCAATTCGAAAATCAATGATCTGTCTTCGTAAACCTGTCTCTGCGTCAAAGCCCGATAGTTCGTTTTCACTGAAAGACCCATAAACAAGTTCACTGCCCATCGTGCCTTGATAGGCATCCAGCGCACTTCTCAATGTGTTTGCAAGCTGGATGGCTCCTAACCGCGTCTTTGCCCAGCATGAAAACTGAAAGCGCGGGGTCGCGTAATGCGATGAACCAGAATGCGAATGCTCGCGCGGCGTGCTGATTCTCTGCCACACCAGCGCAGGGACCGTGGGCTTCTGCGGTAATACATCATCGTGCAGGCGGTCCGCGATCAACGCCGCTAATCCTGCGTCAGCCAATAGGAATGTAACCAATCCCTGCTCAATCATCGCAAAGCCTCTTCGATCAATCTCACAGCCGTCAAGCCCATCGCATTCGAAACCTCATTCGTATGCTCGTCCACCACGGGTCGCATGAACGGTCTCGCTTCCATAAAGGCGGTGCCAAGCTCCAACGATGGAGCGGCTTCTGCGTTTGTGCCTACTTGCGCAGACTCTCCATTCAACAGGGATGATTGAATGCTGTTCAACAGGGCGCCGTAATCCACTGCTGGTGTTTCGCCAGGTGCAGAGGCTTGGTGCGGACGACCTCCTCCTCCATGCCTATTCCTGTTTCCGCCTCGAGTGTAGATCCGCCCATGGTGACCTTCCTGCATGGATTGCTTGATAAAGCCTTCCAGCACGAATGCGCCAGCCAAGACAACCTGGCTCATGCCTGAGCCCACCCCGCTCTTTAGGTTTCGCAGTTTTCTGATCAGATCCTCTTCGCCAGTTACGTTATCTGCCATAAACACTCCTCATACTCCCCTCTCCCCGCAGGTCCCCGTTAGGGGATGAAGGAGAGGGGTCGGGGGTGAGGTGGGGTCACACACTCGGGTCTACCTTTCGTAAGTTCAACACGATCCCACTCGGACCCTCTTCAGGCGGTGAGATGATTTCGTAAACAGTTCCATTCAAAATGTTCTGACCAAAGCGGCTCTTGATGCGGAAACGATCCCTCAGGTCGAGCGTCGTACCCAATGGCAGCCGGAATTGCGCATCCCACCGCTCAACGATCCTGCCTCCGTCTCTCTGCTCTGATCCGCCAGTCATATCCACACCGCAGATCAACATGACCTCATCCGTCCACGTGGGCACATCGGCATTTAACGAATCCTTTGCAGACGACCACACCAGGCGAATTACCTCATCCATCATGTAAGCTTCTTGTACTTCGCGAAACCGCTCTAATCGTTTTGCCTGAAAAAATTGTGATCTCAATTCGTCTCCGTGGTTCGTTCGCGTGCCAGGTCAGGCACCAGCGTGATGGTCTTCGGGTTTCGCCGCGCCAGATGAAAACGGATCATCTTCATGGCTTGCTCAAACGTTTGCGAATCGCTAAATCTTCCGCCATCTGCTTCAAAGTCCGCGTGATGTGCATTGCCAGCCGCTTTCTCCTGCCAGATCATCGCCGCCGCCGCGTGCAGATCGTACGTAGCGGTCCAATCTGGGTTAACCATCATCTCCCCTGGCGTGGTAGTGGATGGTATTCTCGGTGGTTCGCCGTTCTCATCCACTACAGGGCACGCTTCGATATAAGCGGTCATGTCTGCATCGCTATAAACCGAGTTGACGGTCTCAGCAGTCATTCGTCTCAGTTTTCCAATGTTCAGGTTTGGCTTCAGCGTGAGAGTGGGGGGTTTTGCCAGCACTTCGATCAGGTAATGCTCGCTCTTCACCACGCCCGCGCTGATCGTCACCGTCAACAAGGCTTCATAACGTCCAGCCGTTGCGTTCCCAGCCCAGTTATATTGGGCGTATCCACTCCCAACGGTCCCAGCTTGACCCGTGATGATCTGCGCGCCTGTATCTTTATTCCAAACATCGCACACGCACGATGATGGCGTTAAACGCGTCACACCGTCCATGTCAAAAACATCGGTATGGAACAACTGTGAATTACTGATGACAATAGGATCTAATTCAGTAGTCATAAGTTCCTTGTCTTCTTGCCTGTCAACTGCCTTGTTTTCACGCCGTCCAATTGATCTTGTTTCTTTCCGAAAATCCTGGCTCCAGGGTGTAGCGCGATTGAGTCAATCATGCTCGGGTGTTGCCATCCAAAATACTCATAATAATATTCATAGCGTTCATCCATCTGCGGAAATTCGGTGAACGCAAGCGGCTCTTCTACAATTGTCTCTTCGATGACGACCGTCTGCCATCCGAAGAACTCTTCAACCAGGCTGTAACGTTCGTCCACCTCTGGGAGTTCGACAACTCCCAACAGTGCATCCTGCACATCGTCTGGAGCAATCCAGACGGCAAAGCCGCTGAAATCATGGGCGAACGCCTCGTCATACTGCTCATCAACCTGCGGCATCTCCGCCAGGGCTTGGAAATCAACGATGTCTTCAGGCGTCTGCCAGACCGCAATGCCAGCGTAATCTTGTTCCTCGCTGTAGTGCTCGTCAATGAACGGGAACTCACCTTCGGCAATGGCAGGTTCTTCGTCCGAAAGCGGGGCGCTCTGCAATCCGTCATAGAAATGCTCTTCGAGATAAGTCTCGTCAATGTCAGGCATCTCCGACCAGAACTGCTCCACAAGGAACACATCATCTGGCATCAGCCACATTACCCAGCCTTCTATCAGGTTGGCAAAGGTAGCGTCATAAGTCTCATCAATCTCTGGCGTTTCAACAAATGGCTGATCAACTGTGATTGAACCTTTCACGGATGCCGCGCAAATGGCTCGATCCAATCCGCTTCCCGACATGGTTGTTGTGCCGCTCACGCCATTTTTTGTCCCCACTGCACCCTGGTCTGAATTGAACTCTGTGCTGTCTGCTACCTCGGTTTGCCCGCTTAATCCAGCGTTGGCGTCAGTGGTGCTATACGATGCCACCACACAAATCATCAGGTCATTGAGGTCTGTGTTGATGGCAGGGGTAGTGCTTGTTCCGCTTCCAGCGGCGCTTGCCTGATCGCTGTCTCGTATGGGGTCACCCGATGTATCAACATCTTTTAAGAACACAATAAAGATGTTCGCGCCTTCATTAAGCACACTCGCCCATGTCCAGGCTAGTGTTTTGCTTGTTCCTCTTAATCCAGCAGGGACGATATATCGCCAGATCGTGGCATTCTCTGCACTATCCGAAGCCGCCGCAACAACAGATGTAAATGCGTTCCCGTCCAGCGACGCACTGGATAACACGCCTCCCCCTGCAATCCAGTACGCAGACGTAAACAAACATAATTCCGCGTCAGCTGGAATTGAGACGGATTGGCTCGGCGATGTGCCGCTGTTTTGGATTTGAATGATGGAACCGGTGATGCTCGGAATGGTCATCTCATCACCTGGTTGAATTGTTAAGGTGCAGTCTCACGCCCACCCATGTGGATGGGCGTGAGAGATTTTCGATCAAATCACAAACTTGGTTATTCCACATCCACAAGGATTTAACAAAGTTCGTAGACCACATGGATCGTGACGGTACTGCTCCCCACGGCAGGGCGCACAGACAATTGCCCTGAGTTGCGCACGACAAGTTCCTGCCCAGGCTTTGCCAACCAGCGATATACACCGCCGTTGGCATTCACTGGCAATCGCAACAGCGGGGTGCCGCTCAACGTAGGTTGAGCGCTCCAGGTCGTGTTAACCACCGTCACGCTATCCGCCAGGGAATCAGGGTCCACCGACTCAGGCGTGATTGCGCCGCCGCCAGTCGTGCCGCCCGTGGAACGTTGCACGGCAAGTTCATTCGCCGCGCTGGCAGTGCCCATGCCGCCCACCGAAATCTCATGGATCTTGATCTTCCGGCTTGCCGCGACAATAATGGTCAGCAGATCGTTCGCCGTGTTGAGAGCCACGTTGCTCCGCGTTACAGAATGCATACTCATAGTCTTTTCTCCTTATTTCCTCAACTCCCCTCTCCCGCAGGTCCCGTTAGGGGATGAGGGAGAGGGGTCAGGTGTGAGGGCAAACTACGCCCTCACATATTCGATATACGCGGACCCAGCCAAGCCAGCCGCCGCGCCCGTGGCTTTACTGATCGTCAGGTATTGCGAAGCAGTCCACTTCTTTGCGGCAACACCATTCGTACCCTGGTTCTCGATGTTGTCAGCTAAGATCACCGCTGTTCCAACATCCAAACCATCAATCAGGGTATCGTTCAGTGTTGTTCCATTCGCCGCAATTCCAGCATCCACGGTACAAGCCGCAGTGGATTTGGTTGTCACGTCAACGATCAAACGCTTGACGATCAGATCTGCGCCTTCAGGGTTTGCTAAGGAAAGCACACCGCCTCCGGCATCTAATGCCGCCAGCGCAACTTTCAAAGCTCCATTTTGTTCGGGCATGATATTTTCTCCTCGGATAAGGCGGCATCAAGCCGCCATTCATCCACTCCTGCGACACAAGTCGCAGGAGTATTAATTAAGCCGTCAACACCGAGAACGGGAACCGCGTTGCCGCAGTCTGGTTCATCCGATTGATCGGATTCGGCAGGGCAAAGCCCAGGCGCATCACAGCGCGCAACGCCACCATATCCTGTTGTGCCAGGTTGTACACGATGTTTCCCGCGCCGTCCTGGATCACAGCCTGGTCAAGGATCTTCCACGTGATGTCCTGGCGCATCGAATACACCAGTTGATTCCACTGACCTGCGATCAACAAACTTTGCGCCGCGTCAATGGAACCGTCCATCGGGAATTCCAACGGTGTGCCATCCAACTCGTACGCGCTGGGACCCTGCATCGAAGGCTTGAAGATCGGCAGTTTCTCGACCGCCGAGCGCACATTGCGCAGTTTGCCCTTCATGCTCATGTGTGCCAGCACACCCGTCACCATGAATCCATCCGCTTCGGTCAACATGAACAGACCGTCCGCGCCCGCGCCTGTCTCGCCGAGAATGGCTTCATATAAGTCTGTGTAAGCCGCGGCAGAAATGGAATGGCTCGCCGCCACTGCGCCAGCCTTCAAGCCAGCCGCACCCAGATTGGTCGTCCACGAGGCTGGGATATTCGTCCCGTATAAAACAGCCTGGGCGATGGCTACATCGAAGGCGTTCTCGAGTTCGGGGCGCACCTCGCCCCAAATATCGAACTCAGCATCGTCGAGCACCGCTTCGGGGATCGGCACGATCACCGCCAGCTCCTCGGCGTCAATGTGCTTGTTCGACCAGTTCACTTCACTAGTCTGCTTTTTGCTGTTATCGCCGCTCACAAAGTAGGCGGTCGCCAGCGCAGACATCACGGGTAAACGACGTTGCGCCCGACTCATATTCGGCAGGCGGCGCGCCAGGCGCAATAATGGACTGCGCTCCGCCACATTCTTCAGGATTTCGTTCGATACTTCCTGCGGGATAAGCGCGCTCGCATCCGAACGATCAATGATATTTCCGTATGGCATGATATTTTCTCCTTATTCATCTATCTCCCCTCGCCCTCAGGGAGAGGGGTCGGGGGTGAGGGTCTTTACTGCGTTCTCCCAGCCTGCCTGCGGATTCGGGAATTCATATCGGCGGCAACATTCGTAGTGCCCTCCGTCCCATCGCCTGCATTGCCAGCGGGAGTTTTTGTAGATGCAAACAATTCAGGGTACGACTTCTTCATCGTATCGAAGCTTACGTTCCCTTTCTTATCGAACAACTCATCAGTCACGGCAGTGATATAAGCCAGTTTCAAATTCGTCACCTTGGCTTTGTGTGCCGCATCGAAGAAGTCTGCTCTTCGATCTGATTCAGCCAGCTTGTCGGCGAACGCCGTCAACTGCTTCTCTGCGTCGCTTCCCTTTTCGGCTTTAGTGGCAAGCTCGCGCATCTGTTTCTCGAGTCCTTTGCGGGTCTCCCGCTCGGAATCCAATGCGCTCTTCAAACCTTTGGTATGCCCATCCAGAAAACCCTTTACTGTTTCATCCTGCTTCTCAAACCAGGCTTCATAGGTCAGGGTTTCGCCTTTACCATTGTCTTGTCCTTCGCCGCCGCCTCCATTGGGATCGGCTTGGTAAAACACTTTCCAAACATGTTCGAACATCTCGTTCTCCTTTGTTTCTCCCCTCGCCCTCTTGCTCCCCTCTCCTTCTAGGAGAGGGGTCGGGGGTGAGGTGGGTGAGGGTGGCATCTCGCCAATTGCTATTCAGTGACCGCTTGTCACTGAACTAATTCACCAACGGGTGTAGGCATATAACTTCCTCCCCACGTTGGGTCATTTACAAACGTACTCATGTCGCGCAGGTCAACTCCGCTCTTCCACGCATCGTATCGTGCAGGTCCAAGCATCCCGCGTTGGGTTTCATCCGATTGCTCCGCAAACCACTGAGCGCCACTTTTCCAATTCGACTCTGGCACACCGATCACTACTGGCACTGCGGTGCATCGTCCATTCGGGTGCTCATCGAACTCACCATCCAGGCTCTCGATCATCATTCCATCAGCCATCAAACAACCGATGCACGTTCTTGAATCGTGTGATGCTAATCGTTTGTAACCACTCACCACACCGCTGTCGCGATATTGCTCAAAACTCCCCATTCGATAGGCTCGTAATGTTTCGGTGCGGGCAATGGTCAACGAACTGTTCAACCCAATCCCAAATGCATTAGCCATTGCTTTGCCAACATCGGTGGGATGATTCCCAAATGCCAGACCTTTTATCAGCGCATCCATCATTCCATTCACTGCTTCAGGGTAGGCTCTCGAAAGCAGGGCTCGCAGGGAACTTCCATCACTGGCATATCCGAACATCATCTCCAGCGATCGCACGGGCAATGTGTTGAAACGGGGCGCGACCATCCCTGCGTCTTTGTAGCTGATCTTCAAAGCCTTCAACGCATCCTCGATGCCTGTCTTCGACATTTGTGCCTGCATGTTCGTGATCGCTTCATCGGCATATTCATTGAATCTGCCTGCCTCAGCACGTGCCTGGTATAGCAATTTCACGAAACGATCATGCTTCTGGATCATCGCCTCGGTCACGATGTTCGCTCGCGCCAGCTCACTCGCCAACGCCTCCATCTCGGACTTCAACGCCTGCTCCACTTTCAACCAGTCTCGCGCAAGCGAACGCATCAAGCCCTGCTCCTTCATAAGCAGTGCTTCTTTTCTCTTTCGCAAAAAGACCACAACGCCAGGATCAGGCATTCGTCACCTTGCTCCCTCTCCCTGTGGGAGAGGGCTGGGGTGAGGGAGAAGCGCCATTATTCGAAGCGCCGTTCCCCGCATTGAATCGCCTCTCAGCTTCCAACATGGATTTGGCAAAAGATGCCTGTTTAAGCGTGTCCTCTTCCTCTTTATCCTTCAACATCTGGTCGATAAAGGCTTGGCTCTTGCCTTCCTCGCGTAAGATGGTTATAAGTGGCATCCCCGCATTGACATTGGTCATCCTCGTCTGCGACTGCGTGAACGGCTGCACCGTTTCGGGCTTATCGAAGACTGGCGTCACATCTTCGGGCTTCACCTCCACACCTGAAGCCCTCAACATGAATAAAGTCACCTGCTTCCATACGGGAACAAAGCGATCTATGCGGTCCTGTGCTTTTTTATTCAACGGCGCTTCCATGGCGATCAACGCCTCGCCCGAAAGATTGCTTCCCACCGAAAAGAAATAATGCTTCGGCGTCCGTGTGATCGAGCTGATCGCCGTTGCCATGTTGTCAATGCCCTTCAAGTAATTATCCAGGTCAGAAGCCGCGAACTGCCCCGCCATGGTCTGTTGACCAACTCCATCGCCTGCAGGCAGGTCCCACACTTCATTGGGTGAGTTCTTTAATTTGCCGTTCACTTCTGCATTGCTGATCACATATCTCTGCGGGAACGCGCCGAACTCTGCGGTCACCATCATGTCGGTCAACAACTTGTTGATTCCATTTTGGATGGGCACCACATTCTTCAGGTCACTCTTCACTTTTCGTTGACCCATCCGATAATGAAACACAGGGATCTCACCAAACGGATTCTCTGCAGTCGGGTTCTTCCCAGGCGCTTCGAGTGACGTGAACTCCTGCACATTTTTTGCCTTGTTACGGCTCCGATAATATTCAAGGTGGTCCGCGTAATACAGCGTCATCGAAAGCCGTTCACCGTCATCCACCCACCACTTCGCCCCGAACTTCTTCTTGCGCGGCTCGCTCTTCTCGTAAAACAAATGCACCAGCCGCGGGTCGTTGTGATACCCCTGCATCACGCCATCTGTATCTTTCCAGGCAATGAAATAACCTTCACCCGCGACCAGGGTTGCTTCATGCACATCATCGCTTTCAAGTGAGATCTCCGAAGCCTCCCAGATCTCCCGCCATTGACTATCTACGTTCGTGCTTACTTGGATCTCGCGTAGGTTGATGCGGTCTCGCGCTGAATCAACTACTACAGAGCACCAATTCTCTGCAAAATAGGCGTCCAGGTCCTTGAAGATCTCCTGCAAACGTTTAGCCGTATACACCAGCGGTTGCTCGCCGTCGTAATAATTGAACAATGCGTTATAAGGCTCCTGCTTTGCTCTCAATGTTTTGAACGCCAATTGCAAATCTTGTATTGACATAATCCTCGTAATCCTCTCCCCCTAAATTGCGTTAGCAATTTGGGGGGATGCCGCTTCAGCGGCAGGGTGGTCAACCTTGATAACTTCCGACTTCCTTCTGTGCTCTCTTCATCAATCGCAAAAGTTTGTTATACGCGCCGCTCCCCGCATCCACCTGGTCGTCATACTTGCCGCGGTTGAATGCCGCGCACTCATCAATAAATGCTTCGTTCCATGCGCCTTTCAACAAAAAAACCATGCCGCCTTGCATCGCTGATTCAAACGGTTCTGAGCGTGACTCTTTATCGCCTGTCACCGTTTCGAACTTCACAGAGAATCCCATCAACAAACGGTTGGTAGCCTCCGCCGAATCCTTTCCTGCTGAACCTGGGTCCTGCTGGTGCCAGATATTCACCTTGCCATACATCTCTTTGTCGCTCATCGCAGTCTTCTTCATCTTCTCGTCGCGCTCATACGAAGTCCATTGCCCGCGCACAATGTCTATGATGTAAAAGAAACCGTCACTGCAATAAGCCATCAAAACGCCAGCTGTGAAATCACCCTTCGTCGAATTCGCCTTGTCCCACAGCCGCACGATAAACTTGATCGTCACGCCTTCAGGGATTTTCGTAAGTACCTTGAACCAATCCCGTTTATATTTCTGCCCGCTCTTGGGGTACGGTAACTGCTGATACAACGCTTCGAAGTCATAGTCGCCCATATTGGCGCGTCTACTCAATAACCACTCACGCCCAAAGCGGCTTGCCCACAATGCCTCGCCTGGCTTTCTCCCCAAAGGATCTTCAAGCGGCAGATAAACCCCCTCCAGCATTTTCCTGCGCTGGTCATCGGCGTCAATTGCATAACTATCGAGCGCCAGCGCGGGTAACATAACCACATCCCACTGATCGGCATTTGGGTCTTCAGCCATACGCCGCACCAGGCGTCCTACCTGATCATCAGGGTGCCAGTGTGTAAAAAATAAAATGATTGCCGCAAATTCACGTTCAAGACGGGTCAGCACCGATGACCTCCACCAGTCATCTACCAGCTCTCTACGCGGTTCGCTTTCCGCCTCTTCTCGGTTCTTGAATAGATCATCCCCAACAAATAGGTCTGCGCCCAAACCTGTGATACCGCCGCCCACACCAGCGGCAACCACACCGCCTCGATGAGGCTGTGCCAGATCCCAGGCGGAGACGGATCTCGAATCGCTCGATAATTCAACAGGCTGATCGCGGCTCGATAGTCCTCCAAAGATTGCCTGGTATTGTTTGCTCTCGATCAAGTCGCGCACTGCGCGGCTGTTCTTGCTTGCCAGATCCGCCCCATACGAGCTCATGATGATACGCGTATCTGGCAAGCGTCCCAGAATCCATCCAGGAAACTTTCGGCTCGCCAGTTCGCTCTTTCCATGGCGTGGCGGCAACAGGATGATTAAACGCCCGATCCCTTCTTGCCCCTTGGTCTGGATGAACTTCGCAACCTTCTCCAGCCTTTCGGAGATCAAGCGCATGTGCTGGGCATCCTCGAATTTAGGGTCCACATATTGGCAAAAATACATGAAGCGTTGACGCGCTAATTTCCTGCGGTCATGCTCCTGTTTTGCCGCGCTGGGTGAAATGTGCGTCTTGTTCGGCGCTAAAGGCATCGGGTACATTACTGATCACCGCTCTCTTCGGACCTGTGTAATACATCGCGTTCTTTGAGTGCGCGCTCGATGAGCTCTAGTTCATCGTCACTCAAATCAGTGAGATCGCCCGTCAACTTCCTCCGCAACTCTGCGCTGATCTGTGATGCAGGGATGTAATCTCTGCGCATTTCCATCGCCAGTTTTAGGTGATTGAAAAACTTGTAATCCTCACCAGCTTTATTCGCGCCTACATTCAAGGCTCTAAAATGATCGCCGCGTTGTTCCCATAAAGGCGCTGACTGCAAAATGGCAATCGTTTCAAGGATGGCTGGGTTGCGTTTACGCCACGTAGCGATCGGGCGGTCGCTTGTCAATCCGAGATACTCGCGGGCGAGTGCGTCCTGTGTGAGGGGCGCCCTGCCGTCTTTTGGCGTGGATGCCCAGGCAATGTAAGCCGCCTGTCTCCACGGCCAGCCGCCATCCAGCAATTCAAAAAAAGTATTCAACCAGGCAACATCTTCAACTCGGCGTTCTTTCAACGCCTTTAATCCTGATTCGCTTCGTCTTCGAACTTCCTCCGCAGAAACGCCAACAGGCTCGGCATGTTCAAATTCAATGTCGAGCGCTAACTGACGATACTCGTCGGGTAACTCAAAGACGGGTTTCGGGATTGGCATTCAATTCCTCACGGCTTCCACATCACACCGAACCCGCGGATGCGCCCGCGCGCATCCCGCAATATTTCGATGTAATTTTTTTTTCGAGCGTCAACAACCTGCCCATTGCCGTGCCGTTCGCAACGCCAAAATGCGCGGCGATCTCGCTGACGCGCGGCGGGTAAGGGTTGGTTTTTTGGAAGTCAATCAAAAAATACAGTAGCATTGCATACTTCTCTTTCAATCGCGGTACAGACATTCATTCACCGTGTAAACGTGATATTGGCAACGCCAGTGATCAACGACCAGATCAACCCTATCAATGAAATGCCAAAGATCGTGGCTACCCATGTAAGGATTTGATACCCAAACCACATCACGTTGACCTTCTTTGTAACTTCATCAAATCGTGTGGCAATATCGCTGGTCGTTTTTATTACTCCGATATAGGCGCCCTCCGAGAGAATCACTTTCTTCTCAACCTCAGCCACAACGGTCATTGCCTCGCGCAACACCGTAAACGCAAAACGTAGACCGTTCTTCGTCGAAAGGTCTCCGACTTCGATCAAATCATCCATCTGCTCGATGATTCGATCTGTTGTAGACTTATGCTGATTGCTGGTCATAAATCACAAGCAACATGGAGTGGCGCGATCTGATTCGCGTCACTCCATTACTTTGAATCTGAATTACTTCTTCGCCTTGACTTCGGGTTTCTTCTTCCGCAGGAACAAACTGTAAAAACCTGCGCCGCCCAGCAACACGATCAGGAACGACAAGATCGCCGAGAGCCAGTTATCGTAAGCCGCAGGGATCAACTGCAAACCGTAATTGATCGCCAGCACGATCAGCGACGCCACCGCCGAAGCGATCACGGCTGCCTGACCCGAAAGGTCTACGCCTCCCAGTTTGGCGCTCAGCCACTTGAAGGCCGCGGTCACCAACACCATCGCCGCGAACTCGATCAACACGATCAATTCATCGGGCAGCTGCACCGCCATAGACTGCGCCACAGGCGCGCACGCGACCAATGTCATCGAAACCAACGCGAACAAAATCAACTTCTTCATGGGGAATCTCCTTTGTGAATCATTTTCCCACTCCGCTCGGGAAAAAATTAAACGAAAACACCCCGACACTTTTCAGTGCCAGGGCGCTCAGGTCTGGAAATCTCGACCCATCAACAACATGGGTCTGCGGAAATATTGAATTGTGCCATCATTTTAAATCCACTCACCGCGCTTGTCAACCCTCAAAACATGGATTCTGATTCAGATGCGGTTGTAAAGCCGTTGTCTGCGTTTCATACTGCGCTCAATCCACCCCATCAGACTCTCTCGCCATGCGTCCAGCGGTTTGCCTTTTGCCAGGCGCGTCTGCATACTTTGTAGTAAGACCAATTCATCCAACAGTTCCATCTCATCCCTGGCAGCCCTCTCTTCCAGCTTCAACCACAATAACTCATAAGCCTCATCCGCAAGCGCACGCAGTTCTGCATTCACATCCACAGCGTTGGGGGCTTCGTCGTCTACAATCGCAAATTGTTCTTGTGGCAGCTTGATCGTTTTCATCTTTATCTTATAACGCCTCCGCCGCCAGCGTCGTAAACTTTCCCCAATCCAATTCGCGCGAAGCCTCCCCCACAAGTTCCGTCAGCTCCTCGTTCAACCACCAAGAGACCTTGTCGCTTTCCCCCCGCATCCTGATCTGGTTCGACAAAATCATGATCAGCACTTCTAAGAGAGTGTTTAATAATTCACCACAAAGGCTTGTACTGAGCCTGTCGAAGTGACACGCAGGACACAAAGGTTTGACCCGTGAAGGAAAAAATTCGTGAAAATTCGCGAAATTCGCGGCTAAATTTTGTTCAAAAGGCAAACCAATCACGCCTGAACAGAATTTCAAAACACTCTCTAACAGGTATTGTCCCGTTGCATCATCCTTCAAATGCTCTTGCCGCAACTTCCCCTGCAACATCAATGCCAGCATCGTGAGAAACTCATCATCGAACCTCGGCTCATAGAGCGGTTCCAACAAAGTACTCACTTCCTCCCTGTGCTTGATCCGTAATTCCTCATGGGTATTACCTTTCGTGTTCATTTGATGGGTGCCTTTCTTAACGCAAAGTGCTGCCACAGAAACCGACATCGTCGGGCACCCATCAAGGCGGCGGCGATACGTCTTACATCTGTGGCAGCATTCTGCCTGTGAATATATGATTTTGTCGGAGAGAGACGCTGTTACTTAAATAACAAACGCCGCCTTCACAGATTGCCTTGATGGGTGCAATGGCGCTATTCTACACCCGAACCATTCACAAATCAATCGAACGCTCGTTCTAATTTGTCAAGTCACTCCGCCAGATACGTCTTCACAAAATGCTCCATGATCCCCTTCTCAGGAAACCACTCCTTGATACGCCCGCATCCTGGCACGGAACACTTCCACACCAGGCTGAACAAGGTTCGCCCCTCCACCGTCCCCGCCACATCGATCTCTGCAGGCATCTCCGCCTGGGTATCAACAGCCTCACGGAACAACATCAGCCGCGGCGAATGGTACCGAACCCTCACCCCATCTACATGGACGGTCACACGCACATGCTCGATCACACCCAATACGTGCCCTTCCGTATCCCGCCACTGCTTCAAATCGTGCAATTTCTTCCCGTCCAGTGTATCCACATTATCTCCGTCCGCCAACCGCCACACATCTCTCCAACATCCACTCCGCTTCCAACAACATCAACTCCCCTCGCCCTTCGGGAGAGGGGCTGGGGGTGAGGGAGATTTCCATGCCATGCTCTATCCCCTTCGGCAACTTCCTCATAAATCCAAACTGTGCATCTCCCCCAAACATGGCATGGAAATAAATCGCCGCATGATTTACTGCCTCCCGCACATGCTCATATCCTTCCAAATTCCACACCACCAACCTCCGAAACTTCCCCACCCTGCACGCCGCATCCACATCCCACACCCCGCGATACAGCCATTCCGCTTTCACGAAGTAACTGCCTGCCGTTTCGCCCTTCATGATGATTGCAGTAGTAGCAGGAATCCCGTAGGGGCGCAATATATTGCGCCCGATCTCCTCGTTCGACATCAGATGCACGTGCCGCACGCACTGCCCATCCAGGAAATTCTCAATCTCTATTACTTCCGCCATTTCGCCTCGCGTTCCCTAGGCTCGATCCACCCCAATCCGCAAAACCCCAGGAACTCCGCCTCCTCCGCCATCGGCAAATGATTCTCCTCCGTCAACAGCTTCAATGCCTTATTCGGGTCATCGGGCATAACCGCCTTGCGAATCTTCCCCGCATCCCACACCACCTGATGCTTCACGAAATACCCATCAGGCAATGCCCCGCCATACTTCCGATTCGTCACCAGCCAATGACTGAAATCCGCAGAACCCGTGCGGATCGCCAACTGCACTCCCCACTCCGCAGGCGGCAGGTTGATGAACAAGTCGCACTTGATGCCCGCATACCGCAGAAACAACTTCTTCATGCGGTCGCCGTTCAAATCCAGCGATACGTCATCACCCATCTGCGCGATCAACTGATCCAACTCGGTCTTATACGACGGGGGAATCGGCTTTCCAAACTCCAGCGGAGCGCGCTTCGGCGTAATTGTCAAATCGGGAATGCACACGATCTCGATATCCTTCACCTCGGGCTTCAACCGCCGAATCGAACCCGCGATCTCGATCCGCGTACAAACGGGGCGCAAATGCTCCACCAACGCCTCCGCCACCTTCAACGCCACGTCATGTTTCATAATGCCTCTTCCCCTCTCCCTTCGGGCGCCGCGCTGAGCCTGTCGAAGCGAGAGGGCAGGGTGAGGGGTTCTCCCTCACCTCCAATAAATCACTTCCATATCGTTCGCCAATACATCCGCAGGATACCGCTCAAAAAATTCCAAGAATTCACTGATGCCAGAAAACCCATCACGCCGTGCGAACATGTGCTCCTCCGCCGCACTAAGAACTCTGCCATCCAGCTTCACCACACAATACCGAATGGAAATCTTGATCGGCACCACCGACGTACAATCCACCACCCTCAACAGGCGGCACTCCTTCGTCCGCATCCCCGCATACAACTGCAACACATCCCCCGAACGCGTTGCCCGCTTCCTCCGCCTGCGGATCGTCTGCCTCTTGCTCCCATCCCAAATCGCCGCCAAAAACCGCCCCTGAAAGTTATACGCTGGCATCACGCACCTGCTTTCCCCCTCTCCCAGCGGGAGAGGGCTGGGGTGAGGGTGAAATCCTACCCATCACCCACCTCCGCCTTATCCAATCTCTTGATCTTCGCTTCAATCGCCTTCTTCAAAGTCGCCAGGCATACAACCTCAGCGGCTATTCGTAGCACATCAACATTCTCTTGGTTCTTCAATGAGCCCATTGCTTCAGCCACTGATGTTGAAACCAAGTGATAAACACCATTACAGATTCCACATCTCCGGTGAATGGGGTACACATCTTGTATGGCGCGCCTGATCGATATTTCCACTCCACATGCAACCTGGGCAATCGCGTCATCTTCCAATCTCCAGTCATCGCGCAAGAGATAATGATAGACCTTCGCATTTTTATACGGTCTCTGCCACATCACGCACCTCCGAAATATTCAAATGCGTTGATAAACCTGTCACAGGCTTCTTTACCAAAGTCCTTCTGCATAAGATGAGCAACCAGCATCCACTTGCCATAATCCAATTCAGTTTCAGCCAGAGCCTTCAAACTCTTCTCCGACATCGTCAAATATTTTTGATACCTGGCAAGCATCGTAGCTCTCTCAGTATCGGTTATTCGTATCATCGTGACGATGCTTGGTGGCACCTGCAATTGATTCAATTTCATCTGGCACCTTCCTTCATTAGCTCAGGAAAATCCCTCACCGCATAATCAATCCATCCATACGCCACGCGCTCGCTCGTTCCATAGCGCGTACAGATCCACTTCATTGTGATGATCTTTGCATCTCCGTTTTTGCGCATCTCCTCCACGATCAACTTTCTCTCATTCGTTGGCAACTGTCGCCAGCTTTGATATTTACCGAAAGTCGCAGGGGTCTCACTGTTACTTTCAGAAACTTTCCCTGAAACTTTCACCTTGCCGTTGCCATTTGCTGAAACTCCCAACTCCAGCGCCATCTTCTTCAATTCGTGCCTTTCCTGTCTGCGTGCATCAGCCTGTTGTTGTTTGAAAGCCTCCTTCGCGTCATCAATGGCTTTCTGTACAGCCTTCTCATCACGCAGTACCTTCTCCGCCACACGCCTGCTATGCTGACTGCGCAAACTGATCGTCAATGCGCCAGCCACGCTCAACGTCGAAAGAAGCAACTTCGAGAAACGTTCGATGAATTCCGAATCATCCAGCAACACATTCACCGTCAGCACCACCACCAAATAAAAGCCAGTGACCAATACCGCGGTGGTGATCGGCGCTCGCGGGTCACCCTCGCCCCTCGACGCGTTGTAATCCACAAACTGCGTCACGGTCGTCACGGTGCCAAGCCCAAGAAACTCAACCACCGCCGCACCGATCAGGCTCACCCAGAAACCCATATTCAACACATTCAGCAGGTTATCAAACGCCAGGCTCGCAGGGATGATCGGCGCAAACAGTGGCACATAACCCACCACCACATCCACCAGCAACCGCTCAAAGGCATGGCTCAACTTCAGCGCGCCTTCCAACAGGCTGATCACCCAGGGCACAAAACTCAGTTTTTTTGTTTTCACTTTTGCCATAAACACTTTCTTCTCCCCTCCCAAAATATCCCGTTGATGGTCGAGTAGGGCGCTCTTGTTCTTTGCCCGTATCGAGACCAGGGTATTTGGGGAGGGGTCAGGGGTGGGAACTACGCCCCAGCCATATCTGGGGTTTGGTTCAGCTTTGGTGGCGTTTGTTCCCGCATATACGGGCTTGGGGCGGTTTGAGGGGTTTGTTGGTTTGTTGCTTCTTCCCCTAAATACTCCGCTGTAGGCGGATATTTGGGGGAAAGCGGCGAAGCCGAAGGGGGTCCTACAAGTGCTCGTAAAGCATCCGTCACTACCCGCGCATTCCCCTGGCTGGTATCCTTCTTCAACCAGCCTCGTGCCTCATAACGTTCTGCCATCTTACGCGCGCCCGTATCGCTCAACCCCTGCTCCATCAGAAAATCCATGGTCATCTTTCCATCAGCCTGGCGCAATGAATTTATCACGATCCTTCTCTCTTCCTCAGGCAATGGCGAAGTGATCGCAGACTCTTTGACAGACATCCACTCTCGTTCCCGTTCTGGTGCAACATAATACGTTTGCACCTTTTGATACTTCCCATTCGCCAGCAAGATCGCCCGACCAGGGTGCTTTAGCTTCAACGCCTGCTTGCCCCATTTGGGCGACCCCAATGTCACATTGCCACTCGTATCATCGGCAACTCGCAGGCATAATCGGGTTGGGAACATCGCGGAAAGTCCGCGTGGGATATCCTCACTCCTCCAGTTGTGTGCCGCGATCATCAAATGCACGCCCCACTTTCGACCCACTCGAGCCAGGTCTGCCACACGTTCCTGCACGCCGCGATCGCTCAAATGCGTGTTCATCTCGTCCGCAATGAAATAAATACGTTTCAATCTTCCCTCTCCTGTAGGAGAGAGTGGGGTGAGGTCGTTATACGCGTCCACGTCTTCAGGTGGAATTCCTTCTCGCGCCGCAACACGGAACAAAGCGCTTCTCGCCTCCACTTCAGCCTGCATCAACGTGAGAAGCCTGATCAACTCTGAGCGCGATCCCGCCACGGGCTGTTCGGCGAACACATTCCATAGATCAGGGTTGAAAGTGTGCATCACAGGGTCTGCAAGATATAACTTTGCACCCTGCATCCGCACCACGTGCGCGATCAATCGCAGAACCATACTCTTTCCGCTTTCCTGCGACCCGCCGATCAACATGTTCATGATCTTCGACGGATGCAAATGCACCTTTCCGCGCAGGCTCACCGCCAGCGGAATCTCACTGCCTTTCACATCCTCAACAGGGAAGTTCACCACCTGCGTCAGCTTCGGTCTTCCTGTCAACGAGATGGCAAAACGCAAGCCGCTAGAGTTGCTCAACACCACAGGCAAACCGCCAACCGCGGTGCTCAATTGATGGACCACGTGGTCATTGGCATATTTGTGGATCGAACCTCGCAGGTTGCGCGCATCCATCACAGCCAGCATCAGGATAAAACTGCCATCCTTCACCACCTGGAACTTCATCGGCGGCTGAAGCTTCAATTCATCCACCAACACATGCTCAACTGCCTGAGCGATCTCTCGCACTCGGGCTATTCCTGTGGTCATACGTCCTCCTCGATGATTGCATCTTCGACCTCATCCAATAACGTTCGGTCCATCGCGCCTTCAGGTAATATTTCAATAGTCGGTTGCCTGCGCGGTCCGTCCAGAAGGATTGGCGGCACTTCTGGTTTCCCAGCAGGTAGAGCCCGCACCAGATCAACTTTCTGTTTTCGCTCGGTCATCTCAGTGCTTCCCTGTTGAAACTCAACGCTTCCATTTTCCAATAGTCGCATCGAAGTCGAACTATCCATATCCATCGCTGTAGATTCGATCACCAACACAGGCGAAGCGCCAAACGCATCCTTTTGAATCACACGCACCTTCGAATATCGAATACCCATCAACGTGATCAACCCGATCACCACCGCAAAAGCCATCCACGGTAACCAGGCACGCGTCATATTGGTTGCTCTGTCCCGTTCAACAGCCAGCACCACGCTCTCCGCATTTCCCATCGCCGCGGTCGCCTGTGCCGCGCCGTAAGCCGCGTCCATCGTCGCAGTCGTTTGCCACGCTTGCTGGGTCTGCGTCTGATGCAATGCCTGGGCTGTCGCAGTCTGCGGGAACGCAGTCGCCGTTCCCTGTGCCTGAGCCGTGGTCGTCACCTCAAAAGATCGCTGTGTTGCAAATTGATTCGCAACGAACGCTTCATGCGTTGCGGTCGTCTGCATGTTGTAAGCCTGTTGAGTCGCTACCGCGGCTTGCTGTGTGGCATTCGCCTCCTTCACCTGTGCAGTCGCAGTTAATTGACCCCATATCCATATCTGCGTCGCCTCGATCGCTCTGCTTGTCGCCTCAGCCCTCTGCACTTCCACAAAGAAATCAACTGCTGGGTTCAATGGCTCTGGTGTTGTCGTAGGGGCTCCAAGCGGTGCACTACTCACACATCCAGAGATTGCAAGAAGTAATAGAAAGAAAAATATGAGTTTGAATATGAGTTTGAATATGAGTTTCATTTCTTGTCACCTTTCATGGTCGTCCACATCATCCACATCATGTCTTGCAGGCTCGGCTTCTTCGCGTTCGCCTGGCGCACTTGTGGCTGTGTTCGTCTCTGCCAGAATCTCTCAGCGCCTCCATTTATCAACTCACGGATTCGCGCCTGCTGATAAACAAAGATCCCGATCGTGATCGCCAGCGAGACGATCACTCCCGCGATCACCTTCGACAACACGGTCATGCCCAACTCCTCGGTCGCCTGAACGATCTCAGGTGAACGGTCCAATCGAATCTCCAACTCGGTCTGCGCCGCCGCCGCTCGCGTCTGATCCCAACTCGAAAAAGCGAACAACCCCCCCACTAGCAAGCACGCCAGAATGATGTAACCAAATCCTGTCCGATCCATATCAGCCTCCGTTCTTAATGAACCCAATGCACCTGAATGAAAAAACATCCGTCGCGAAACTTCATTTCAATAGCCGAAAAATGGCTGGCGAATTGAATTTCGCGCTTAAAGTTCGCTAAAGGTTCATCTATGTGCATTTGATACATCCAAATAACTAAAAACAACTGGTTTTTTGAATGTAAATAACCAAAATCGCAACGATGCACATGGATGCACCTTCAAAAACCCAGATCGCAAGGCAGGAAAAATATTTATCTCCCCCCTATGCACTTGATAAAGGTGCATGGGGTGCATTCGGTGCATCCTGATGGTGTTTTTCATAACAAAGTCTCCTGTTCCGCATCGTTCAAGGGTCCAGTTGGGGTGCTTTCAACGGTATCCAAAGCAGTAGCAGGAACGTGTCCGTTTGATTTCAATTCATCCAGTCCATAACGCACCTTCAACAACTCAAACCGCTCCTGAACAATGTCGGGTTGCGCGCCGCTGTGAACAATGGCGACAAACCCCCGCCCCATCTTGTGCACCGGTATCCTCATCTCACGACACTTCCTTCCGATCGTGGAAGCGGTCACGCCACTCGCCGCAAATTTCTTTTTGCCTTTCCTTTTAACTTGTTGTTCACCGTCCTCTTCGCCCTCGTCGCCTGATTTGATGATGCTCGCTGGAGATTTTCCCGTCCCCAAATTCATCTCATCCATGATGAAGTTCACAACCTTGGTGAGATCTGAATAGCGAATATATTTGGCGGTCCCCCATGTAGCCAGTTCCGTATCATGCACAAAGCCCAGAATGGTAAAAGCCGGGTCCCGCAAACAGGCGTCAATGGCTTCAATGATGCGCGCCTCTGTTTTTTGCGCCCGCTCAAACTTCTGTTCTTCATATAGATTCTTCACAACCAGGTTGATCTCCTCCAAAGCCTTTTCGGTCTGTTGGTCTTTGGTTGGGTTCATCGTCAGAATATATTTGATGGGAACAGTGACCTGGTTCACACGTGTGGAAACCCTCGGGTCCTCAAGATAATCGGGCGGTTGCAGTGTGGGTTGCCAGTTCTTCAATCGCCATGTCATATCTAGGTTCCGCTTAAATAACGCCTGCGCTTCCATCTCAACGCTCCACCGCCTCGGAATTTTCTTCTCGATCAACTCTGAAAGCTCATGCTTGATCGTTTTGATGGTCAGGAATCGGCTCTCGGTCGCATCCTGCGGAAATTTCCCGTACATCGTTCCCGTCTTGGGTCCATACACATAGAAATTCACCACCTCAAATTCCACACTGCCGTCCGGGTTCTTGAAGGATGTCATCATGGGCACCCAGGCTTGCTTTCTCATGGCTCCAATGTTAAGCATCACTACCCGATCATCGAATTCGTCCATGTTGTCTTTGATCTCGTCAAAGAACATCGTCCCGCGATACATGTGTTGCATGTGCTTGAACGAAGCCGCGCTCCCTGCGCCGGATGATTTTGTCAATCGGTAACATACCTCGCCCATTCGCAAAACGATGGCGCTCTTTCCCGAATCGTATTCCCCTTGCGCACGCAAATAAGCCAGCTCATCAAAGCAATCATACAGCCATGTGAATTGGGCGTAATAAGAGCACAACTTATAGTCCAAAGGGTTATCCAGCAGGAAGGATCGCTTCATATAAAGATCGTTCCATGCAAGTAATTCTCTGGTTGGTTTCTCGCCACCCAGATCCGAAGCAAACAACACAGCGCCGCTCTGAATGTTCGCGTCCACACGCGGAAAATACCGAATGCCTTTAATATCCAAATGCGTGGCTTTACCAATTCTCCCTTCAGGATCTCGATAAGCAAATGTAGCCTTCGACATTTTTGCATCCCATAAATAATCCACCAGCCAGCCTTTATTACTTCCCTCCTCACCAGGGAACCAGCCTCCAAAAATGCGCTTTACATCGAGCGGTTTACTATCATCTGTCACATCGTCCGATCGCTCACCCAATGCCAGCTTCAAATTCTTGTTGAACTGGCTCATGTTTGTTCCGAATGAGCGCAGGAAAATCGCGATTAACTCAGACGACAATTTCTTATCCCTCTTGATCTGAGCGATGATGTCATACGCGCGCATCATTGCCCCGTTCTTTTCCTCGACCGATAAGCCCTTATCTTTCTGACGGAGTGCCGCGTCTCTCGCCGCCATTTCTGCCACCGTCATCGATTTATTGATCCGCCGCCTGATCAACTCCACTTGCTTCTCTTCAGCGACCTCTCGACGCACGCACCACTGGCGGATATCGTTTACATCCTTCAACGCCCAATTCACGATCTGCGTCATCGCTCCCAATTGACTCGCAATCGGGTAATCATGGTGCTCGCCAATGGCGGCTTTCCTGCCTGCCCCGTCACTATCTGTGGCATGGTAGATGGTCGCATGTTGTTTGCGCAATTCTTCTGCCCAATAGTCATCCAGATACGTCCCGATTTGACCAAACCCGTTGAAGCCCCATTGTGCAAGTGTGATCACATCTGCCGGTCCTTCAACGATCACAACATGAGGCGAATCGGTTCTATAATTCCAGCCAAAATAAGGTTGTCTCTCTCCCATCAATTCGCGTCTCGGGTTATAAGATTTGTTCTTGCCCGGATCGCTGACCAGTTTTCCGTCTTCAGTCTTCACCAAATTCCGCGAGCTCATGTAGGTTACTTTTTGGAAATACAAATGCGGGTAGATCAACCTTGACTTTCCCATAAAGCCTGGGATGTATCCATTCTGAATATCATCGTTGCTGATCGCGTCCGTGACTTCCAATTCACGCTCCCATTTATCCTTCAGCTTTGCCACATCGCCTTTGAAACCCAAAATAGCAACAGCCGCAGGGCTTTCAGGGTCAATGTTGTTCGCCACAAACGTTTCGCGCATCTCTTTGAATTCAGAAGTAGTAGCTAGTCCGCTAAATCCAAGCCTGGCATTCTGAATGGTCTCGTCGGTCCAGCCTCGCGCCCGCGCGTAACCCATTGCTCCCTGGCTCGATTGCATCCACCTGTTGAAAATTTTTGTTGCCACAGAAAGCAAATCCTCCGTTGCCTGATGGCGCAACCAGGTCTTCGTGTCACGATGCGTCCACTCAGGCAACGTGACACCCGCCTTTTTGGCGGCAAACTCCAGGGCTGTTTTCATATCCATCCCACGTTCGTTCTTGAGATAGTTGAAAACATCGCCGCCCTGACCTTTTTGATTCCAGTAGTAGTACCACTCGCCAGATTGACGACTGCGAATCACAACCAGGCTGTGCAAGCCTTCCCGATCACCACGGTATTGGTTACCCTTCCCCGCTAATGGGTAATCCTCCTTGATGATCTCCACCAAATCGACGCGCTTCTTGATCTCTCCAAAGATGTTGTCAGCCATGCTCATTTGCCCGTCCGATTCCTTTCAAAATTTCAGCAACTTACACCAACTAGCATCGTCCTTCAGCAACTTTCCGAAACTTGCACAGCCCGTTTCTCCAAACCTGCTGAGAATTTTCGAGCCACTTGCCAAGCCCCACCCCCCTACCTAAAACTTGAAACCTACCCCCACCCTTGCCCCTGCCTGCAATGCGACATAACCCCACGTTATGTCGCATCCTTTTTCAATGAGGAAAACGCTTTTCTACACAGCACACAAGAACCCAGCACAACGCCCCCAAAAGGGAAGTTTGCGATTCTTCCTACTACTGCATTAAGAACCAAACGCCGCATCATCACTTCGCCAGCCTCTGCAATGCGGATGCGAGCTGTGACTTGGCATCATCCACATCCTTGACCATTCGTGCAAGATCATCCAGTGCTGGGTCCAACAGCGACCCCAGTCCTGCACGTCTCATTGCTTGCCTGATGCGAATTTCCACACGTGGACTGCACTCTCCATGATCAGCCAATGCGCCAAGCACAGCTTCCAAATCGGAGCGCACCTTACTAAAAGAACCATTCATGCCCTTACGTCTTGGCATCCCGATTCTCCCGTTCAGTTGCTTCCATGTCTTTCCATGTCAGTTCGAGATAATGATCGAGACCATACAATGCAGTGACCATCAACCCACCTGCAACAATGACCTTCCATAAAGTGGTCGCTACCAAAACTTCGCCATGCTCGAATAACCACACTGTAAATGGGATCATCAAACCAAGCACTCCGAAGACATAAGCCAGTAATCTTGGCAAAACCTTACCCTTGAGTAACTTCATCCAGGGAAAGTAATGCAGGAATGCTTCGGTGATTATGACTAATGCAATCAATATCCATTCGCTCATTTGGCACCACTGTTTCGTAAATGTTTCTTTCCTCGTACAATAATTGCAACAACTGGGAGATTCCCGCGTGCCAATCTCCCAGTCTGTCTTCTGGAACCTGGATATATTCCACTTTCAACTCGACCTTCAACTGCGCTGTGCGTCGAGCCATTCATTACTCAAGCTCTTCTTCTATCACCGCATACATGCTTTTCAATTCATCGGTAACATGCTCATCGAACCACTCTGCAATTCTCTCGATTGGAATTGTGATCCCCTCTCGCGGAGCAGTGGCAATAAATTCCGATTTGAAGCGCTGGTGCAGAACGAAGGCTAGAGAAAAACAATTTCCATCGTAACATTGTGACTTCTCGCCTCGGTAGCCTATGTGAATCAAATACCATTGGCATACATTCAGCGCGAGATCCGCAGGACCTGATCCGCCATATCCCCACTCAAATCCCGAAGGGGAATGCTGAACGACAAGATGGGGAACATTCGTGATCACTCCGCCCACTACTTCCTCATCTTGAAACTTACGTCGCATCATAAGCATCTCATTGAGGGGAATTGAAAAATCGTTCTCATCACTAAATTCATCACGTTTGGCAATATCGTCGTTCATGGAATCTCCTCTTCTATGACCTCTGCAAATAGGACCCATGCCTGCATCCACAGACTTGGGGTTGCTCAATGGTTTCTTGCAACGTGAGCAATAACTGACCCTTCTCACGCCGCCAAACGACAACTGTTG
>Ga0247727_10005132_pt1 | contig 26943 bp, 32 predicted proteins | sample WisWelCaveWW1625_FD_202498 | JGI IMG/M metagenome (GOLD analysis project Ga0247727, IMG submission 202498) | Biofilm microbial communities from Wishing Well Cave, Virginia, United States - WW16-25 | ecosystem: Environmental > Aquatic > Deep subsurface > Groundwater > Cave microbial mat | place...
AACTGCGAAAAAGAAAGTTGTCGCCAGGAAGAAGTCGGTCAAGAAGAAGGGGAGAAAATAATACACCGAGTTCAAAAAGAGACAACCTAAAACGCGGTTGTCTCTTTATTATTATTTTCAATATATTGAATAGAACGCCTTTATATGTCTATTTTTCGCGCCGTGTTATACAAGCAGGGCAGGTGCAATCTCGCTTTGCTAACTGTAAATGGACCAAGCCATGCATAACATTCTCGCTCTTATCAAAGCGACTCTCAATTGGGTTGAAATATGTTAAATCGTCTGCGTTATAACGTCTGAAAACAGCATACGCTACATGATCTGCTAACTGTACAATACGAGATGATTGCGAGTCGATAAATAATGGCACTTCAACTATCCTCCTTAATTGATTCCCCCATTTATTCCCCTTTGCACGAAAATTCGAGACGAGATTTTGCAGACCAGTCTCATAAGAACTTTTGTCCAGAATAATCAATCCTTTTTCACCACTGTTTCCAGGTGAAATTCTTTGAAGAAAGAAATCAAAACGACTGCTAAGGTCTTCAAAGGCTTTCAAGACAGGGTCTTGGTTTGGGAATGAATTTTTATGCACAGCACATGCAAATGTAACCATGCTGGTATAAGCCGACCCCAATATGTTCAACACATTCAAGATTACTTCTTTTCGATCAGGTTTCGAACTTATTGTATCCCATGGTGGGGTTCTCCCGCTAAATATTTCGGATGCATGAAATTCAACTGTTCTTGGGTCTATGGACGATCCAGCAAAAGTGCCTTGTGCGAGTTTCTCTATTTCATAGGATAGCCAGCGAACACTGTTTTCCGGGATAGCTACGCCGCCCAGCACAAAATAATCTTCTGTTTTATTTCCAGGAGAACCTGCATCATCTAGATAAAGTAGATACATAAGGTTTGATTAACATTAAAAAGGAAATGCAGCCAAGCAGGGTATTCCCTGACGAATCGCTAATGCAACTCTCTTGACCGCACCTTCATTATATCTATTGTTAGATGGTTGTCAACGGTTGACAAATATTGACGGCGTACTGCAATCAATGCACATTTGTTCAGTACGCCGTCACATCTACTTTACGCCTCGTAATCGGCGGCTTCTTCTTCCACCGTCATCATTGGCTCTTCCTTGTCCTTCTTATCGAGGAACTGCAGGGTGAGCGCAACGACCTTGGTGAAATACTTGGTACTGCCTTCCTTGTCTTCGTATTTCTCGGTTTTGAGCCGTCCTTCGAGATAGACCAGGCTTCCCTTTTTGAGATATTCCTGGCACACCTCGCCGAGCCGACCCCAGGCTTCGATGTTGACCCACTCGGTGTATTCCTTGGTCTCTCCGCCGGTCCTCCAGCGCTGCGAAACGGCAAGGCTGAAGTGCGCGACCTTCTTCCCGCTGGGGGTGAACTTGCTTTCGGGGTCTTTGCCCAAACGTCCGATCAGTTGAACGCGGTTTAGCGCTGGCATGATTCCCTCGCTTTCTGTGGTTTAGGGCTTTTAGATGCTGTTGTACGTGTCATGATTGGTCTCCTTTTTATCTAAAAAGAATAATTGGTTGTGTGCCCAGCCCCGCGGGCTGGGTCATTGAATAAACAGGGTTATACTTTGATTACCCTGTGGTTTCCGATGCGGCCTCGCCCGCCTTCTTGAGCACGAGCATGCCTGTTTTCATTTCCGCGACGGCGTAACCGGCGGGCACGGCGTCGAGCGCTTCTTCCTGCCTCAATTCCTTCGAGAAGTAGAAGAGGGTGCGTTCCTTGCCCGTAGAAGTCAGCGACTTCTTGGTGTGCAGGTAGTAGGTATTGCCTTTTGTGTTGGTGTACGAAAAAGCCATTGTAGTCTCCTTTGACTGGTTTGTAGGCTAAGTTTAGCACAGATTTTCTATTCCTGTCAACAAGGGAAGTTACGGATATGCGAAGGCTCTCTACACTCGATGAATTGCGAATTTCCCGCCTCTCTCTCGACGGGACGGTTGGTCTTGTCCCTACAATGGGGTACCTCCATGAAGGGCATCTGTCCCTTATCCGCCGCGCAAGGGACGAGTGCAACCATGTGGTCGTTTCGATCTTCATCAACCCTACCCAATTCGGACCAAAGGAAGACCTCTCCAAGTATCCGCGCGACCTTGAACGTGACTTACACTTGATTGCTTCGCTTGAGACGCCGTCCTCGGCGTCGGAGTTCATAGTGTGGACCCCGTCGGCTGAGAGCATGTATCCGCAGGGATATCAGACGTGGGTGGAGGTCGAAGCGATGACTCGTCCGCTCGAGGGTGCGGTGAGACCCGGTCACTTCAAAGGGGTAACAACCGTTGTGGCGAAGTTATTCAACGCAGTCCAGCCGCATAAGGCATATTTCGGTCAAAAGGATGCCCAGCAGGTGGCGGTGATCCGTCAGATGGTGCGTGATTTGAATTTCCCGCTGGGGATCGTAGTTTGCCCGACCACGCGTGAAGCGGATGGATTGGCGATGTCCAGCCGTAACATCTACCTCAACTCTGAACAACGCAAAGCCGCAACTGTGTTGTTCCGTTCGTTGAGCGCGGCTAAGGAATTGTTCGAGAGGGGGGAACGAAACGCTGAAACGCTGAGGGTGAAGATGAAAGATGTGCTGGCAGGCGAACCGCTCGCCGAAGTGCAATACGTTTCCTGTACGGATTACGATACGCTCGAAGAGCTGGATGAAATCAAAGGCAAAACCCTGCTCTCGATGGCGGTTTTCATTGGCAAAACAAGGCTGATTGACAATTTTGTGTTGGGGCAAAATTTGGATGGGATTTGAAATCCCACCCAAATCAAAACAATCGTCACTGTAACTCAACAAGGAGAATCCAATGAAAAAATCTTCCACATCAATTCTGGTCTTTGGCGTGTATTTGCTTGGCATGGGCTTGGGGCTGACTCTTGTACCCAATGTTGTGATCGGGACTCTGGGCTTTCCTGCCACAGACGAGATCTGGATTCGCGTCCTTGGCGTGGTCACGCTGGTACTGGCGTTCTATTACATCTCCGCCACCCGCGCGGACTTGAAGACGTTCGCACAGTGGACAGTCCCTGCACGGATTGGGTCTTCGTCGCGTTCGCCGCGTTCGTGGTGGCAGGCTTTGTCGGTGCCATCTTGGTTGTGCTTGGCTCAGTAGATTTGCTCGGCGCGTTGTGGACAGGCTGGGCATTGCGCGCGGAAAAATAAACGTAGGGGCAGGTCTCAGACCTGCCCCTACGCGGATTGCGCCAATGCAATCGCCCCCAACATCCCCGAACGAGTCCCAAGCGCGGGCGGGATAATGTATTCATCAATATTTCCCCCGACAGCGGGCGACTGAACATATGTATTCAATATCTCTTTTACCTTATCACGAATCATTGGAAAGAGAAATTTCTGTCCAGAAACTCCGCCGCCGAGGATGATGCGTTGCGGCGATAACGTCATAATGTAACTTGCAAACGCCAGCGCGATGTAGTGCGCTTCCAAATCCCAGGCGGGATGTTCAGGCGGGAGAGTCTGCGCTTTTTGACCCCAGCGTTTTTCAATGGCAGGACCCGATGCCAGCCCCTCGAAACAATCTTTATGAAACGGACAGATTCCCTCAAACAGGTCGCGTTGCGAATCGTGCGGCAGGCGGATGTGTCCCATTTCGGGGTGGATGAGTCCGTGCAGGAGTTTTCCGTTGACGAGAGCGCCTCCTCCTATGCCTGTGCCGATGGTGAGATAAATGAATGTGTCCAAGCCTTGCGCCGCGCCCCACGTCCATTCGCCAAATGCCGCGCCATTGACGTCGGTGTCGAACGCGATGGGAATGTCAAACGCCGATTTCAACGCGCCGACGACATTCGTATTCGACCAATTGGGTTTTGTCGTCGGGAGGATAAAGCCGAAGGTTGGCGAAGCAGGATTCGGGTCGAGAGGACCGAAGCACGCAATCCCCAATGCAGAGAGTTTTCCAAAATCCGCTTCGGCTTGTTTGAAAAATCGAATCGCCTTGTCCAGCGTTTCATCTGGGGTTGTGGTTGGGAATCGTTCTTCGCGGCGAAGGTCATCGGGCGACGTTCCCACAACGTAGTTAAATTTTGTGCCGCCGCCCTCGATGCCGCCAAACAGTTTTACGGTCCCCATTTGAGTTGTTGACCGAAGGGCGCAAGCGTGATCTTATTTTGCGCCGCGTCGGTGTAATACAGTTCAAGGACGCCGCCCTGATAAATTTGATCGGACGGGGCGTTTGCCACAATGACAAAACTTGCATCGGGCGCCCAGAGTGCTTCATTCATTAATGGGAAGGTTTCGAGTCGGAGCGCGGTTCTGCCTGTCACGCCATCGGGCCCGGCGCGGACGAGTTGTAACGGCGCGCGGCTGACGAATTCCTGTCCGGAAGGCAGGTTTGCGAAGAAGAAATACAGTTGCCCATCCGGCGCGAGATACGGCTGGGTTGCGAGATTGTAATTGCCGCCTGTTTCGGCAGGCAACAGGGTGGTCAAATTTCCGCTGGACGCATCCACCCGCCATAAACCGGGACCGAACATACCCGCAAAAGATATGCCCACATACAACGTTGAACTATCCGAAGCCCAGCCTTGTTGACCGCAACAGAGTCGCGCGCCATCCCCGCCGCTGAGGGGAACGAGAGAGTCTGCGGCAGGGTAATAGATGCCGGAGGATATGCCATCGCTGTTTGGAATCGCAACCGTGATGAGAATCTTCGTCCCGTCTGGCGAATATTTTTGAGGGATGTATATTTCGCCGGGCGTTAATCCGCCGGTGATGGGGTCGGTCACCAGTCTTTCCAAGACCACGTTTGAAACGCCTGTTGAAACCGCATACAGAACCAAACCTTTATGACCATATGCAAGCGTCTGTGCGGTGGGCGAAAAGACGGGGCTGTTGATCCCCTCGGCATATCTGTAATTCGGGTCCACGGGTCCGCCATCCACAAGCACGCGCCGCCCTGAACCATCGGCATTGATGAGCAGAAGTTGATTATTGGATACGTACGCGATGCTTCCATCCACTTGAGAAACATCGTACGAACTAACAGCGGAGGGTTCCAACGTGATTTGCGACACGGATGTGCCATCCCTTTCAAGGCGGAAAACCTGTGCGATGCCGGCATCGTCGTTGTTGATAAAGTACAGAGCATAAGGAAGTATATCAGATGGTTTGGGCGTGTCGCCAGTTGGAGGATTAGGAGAATTGGGAGTCAACGCCTGCATGGTGGATGCGACCACCGTCGCGACCTGATCTGGCGCGGACGCTTCATCCGTGACAGACGGCTGATCCTGACCCCCGGGCAGTCCGCACGCGAGAATGGATAATCCCAAAAGGATAATTGCAAGCACAACTCGAAGATGTTTATTCATGAAAACCTCAATAATTAACCACGGAGACACGGAAGCACTGAGAAAAATAATTCTCCGTGACTCTGTGTCTCCGTGGTTCAACACAAATTTCTAGACTTGTTCAAATTTTTCCACAGGGACGACGAACAACGTGGCGCGCTTTTCGCCCGAGGTCGCCTTGCCCACATTTTTGTGAATCAACTCAATGGCAGAGTCGACGCGGTCGTCGTCCACGCCGAGCAGGAGGGTGACCACGCCGCTTCGGAGAAATCCGCCTGTGGAGGCGACGCGCGTCACGCGATAATCAGCGGATGTAAGAGATTGCGTGACGGCATCCGAGTCGCTGTCTTTCACAATGAGGATAATCATTTTCATGAGGAATCTCCATTTGCTCTTTCCGCCATCCCCGGCGGAAAATCCAACGCCAAGGACGGCGTTGGAAGCAATGTATTAAATCTCTTCAAACCGTTCCACAGGCAATGCAAAAATGGTCGCGCCGCCCACAGTGACAGGGACGGGCGCGGGCATGGGCAGCGGCGAACCTTCGAGCGGCAGGGTGAGATACTCGATTCGCTGGCGGCAGGATTCTTCCAGTGATTTGATCGCGTCCTCTTCGCGTCCCTCGCGCAGGCCGATCAACAAGGTCGCGTTACGGCGGCCGAGGAAGCCGCCTGCGCTGGCAAAGAACACCACAGGCAGGTTCAGTTTTTCAAGGGCGCGCGTGGCGGTCTCTTGATCCTGTTCTTGCACAACGGCGAGCATCAATAGTTTGATTTTTGATTCATCCATAGGAACCTCCGATTGAGGCGTTTCAAGAATAGTATACAGGATAGTCACGGGTTGGCAAGGCGTTACTGGCATTTTAAGCCCGAAATGCCAATAAGAAAATTCCTTATTGGTATTTTCTTTTCTTGTTTATTCGCATTACTTGTCAAGCCCGTCTATAAATTGCCGCGCAGTGAGGATTGGAATTTCCCGAAAAATTTCGAGCGCCAGCAGGTGATTATCTCCGCTGACAATACAATCCGCCTGCCCTGCGATTGCCGCTTCCAGAAACTTGTTGTCGGTTGGGTCGGATACGATATCCAAAATTTCTTCCCCAGCAGTCACAAATTCAGCAGAATCCAAGAGGTAATCTGTGACCCCGATTATTTCGTCTGCGGGAATTCTGAATTTTGGACGATTAATAACATCAATATATTCGGCCGCGATCGAATCTGTGACAATCAGAGTGAATTTTCCTGCCTTCCATTCATCGAGAATGATCCCCAACCTGCTACCCAGGACAGCAGAAATAAAAACATTCGTGTCAAGAACGACGCGCATTATCTTCCTTCGCGCACCGCACGGATTTCTGCCTCAATGTCCTCCTGAGTGATGTTCAATTTCTTGGCGCGGGCGCGAATGGATTTCAATGATTTATCGAAACGTTCTTCGATTTCCTTCCGGTCCCTTGGAATGCTCAACTTTAGATAACGAATGAATGCCAAAACATCCGCCCGTCGGGATTCCGGCAGGGTGGAAATTTCACGCATGATGGTTTGTTCTAGTTCAGTCATGGCGCACCTCTTGCGACAATTATACCCCCAAGAAACTACACCTCCACCATCGCGGACTCTCCCCCTTCCACCACCACAGACTTGCCATTCGCAAACAGAACTTCCGTCTTCTTCATTCCCCGAATCACTTTCAAACCTTTGAATTGAATCGTCACATCCCATGGGAAGGGATTTTCGCCTTCGAGTTTCACGCGCGTGGGCGATAGAATTTCCACGCCCAAGATTTTCATGAACAAGCCGACAGGTGCAAGCCCACTCAAGGCGTTGCGCTCGCCGATGCCTGTCCCTTTTTCGGCGTGGTAGCGCGCGTGGAAGGCGCGATTCTGTTTCAGGTCCTGAATAACGGCGGTCATGTTGTGCGCGAACAGGCGCGCCGCGTCCGAACGGGATCCGTATTTCAGCAAGCCTTCGCCCACAAAAAGATTCCACGGCAGGTGAACGGATTGGGAAACAGTCTCCGCTTCAGGCTGGGTCAAAGACGGGCAGGCGGGAACTCCGTACGGTCGTTGGAATCGGATTGCATCCAACAGCGCGCGCCCGATCATCACTTGTGCGCGTTGTTCGTCTGGCACGCGCGCCCACAGCGGCATGAACAGCGTGTGGTCTTCGGTGGTGAAATCGAGCGTGCTGATGACGACCGTATCTTCATCGCTGAGCCCGCGCACCGAAACCTTCGCAAGTTTGGAATACATTTTTTTCGTCGTGTAGATCGCGCCGCCGTTGCGCCATTGATAATCGCCGCTTTCGATGATCTCATCCGCAGTCTTGGATGAAAATTCATGGATGCGGATCTGCGGACGCTTCGCCGCCGCGCTTTGGGTCTGCACCTCAATCAACAAGCGGATCTGCCCCTCGAACTTTAACTTCGTCACCGCGCTACCCGAGCCTTGTTGACGTGCCAGCACTCTGCCCTCGAGGCTGAGCCCTGTGCCGCGCTCACGATAATGATACAAACCCGTGCGCGCCTGCCACGTGGACTCGATGGACGCGCGTAGTTTCGCGGCTTGCTCGTGGAGCAGTGTGAGTGAATCATGGTGTTCAAGATGTTCCGCCATTTTGATCAAGCACGCAGATTCGTTGTACAGCATCGCTTCGAGCGCGGGGCTGTGCACCTGCCCGATGTTCACGCCCAGCGACCACTCGTGCCACTGGTCGAATAACGGGTTGTCTTCAAAGCCTGTTTGCAAAATATGCTTCCACTGCGGGATGCCATCATGGTCTTCGTCGTAGTCAGGCGAGAACCACGACCAGAAAAATTTTTGCAGTTGCGGAAAAACCTGATTGAGAAATTCGCCGTCTTCTGATTTTTCATACAACTTCCATGCGAGGCTGGCGAGTAACGGCGCGGCGAGGTAACGTCCGCGCTGACCTGCCAAGCCCGGCTTGCCGTCTATGGCGCCGTCTTCGTTTTGAATGGCAAGAAAGTTTTTGAGCAAATCCTGGGCGGCTGACGATGCAGGCACAACCTCTGCCAGATAATACGCGTCGAACGGGGATTGCCCGTTCCACGAGGCGGGATAGTCCGAGCCGTCGCCGCGCGGGGAGTAGCCGTTGTCGGGTCCGCGCGAGGAGACGAGGGAGGGGTTGGGCAAATGTTCAGTGGGTGGGAAGAACAACCCGAACGCGGTGTTTTGACTAAATGCAAACGCGGCGTCCCAATCTTTATCGGGTGTGCGGATGTCAATCGTTTGACTCGCGTTCAGCAATTCGAGTCGCGCGCGTTCGGCTTCCCATGTGCGCGCGGCGGTTTGACGCGCGAGATCAAATGATGTTTGCATGGTATCTGTCGCGGCTTGAACCCAGGTGAGTTGACGCGTCGCTCCGGGACCCAATTCGAGATCCAGAAAGAGCGAGGGATACGGTCCTGCGCCGTGGGCGGGTCCGCCAGTCATAAAGAGAATGGGGAAGAGTCCGCCTGTTTGTCCCGCGAGGATGTTGACCATCTGGCTTTGCGTGGTCGCCATGCTTTGCCCGTCAATGGGATTTAGCACCGAGCATAGTTCGAGTCGGACTTTGCGATTCGCGTTGGATTTGTTGGCGATGTTCACACGCCCACTGATGGCGTTGGATTGTGGAACCCAATACTCAGTGGATACGTCAATGTTGGGTAACGGTGAATAATCAACGATGAGGAAGTTTGGGTAAAAACGCCGAACGGTTGGCGGCAGTGTAAACCTGGCTGGGTCGCTGACGGATTTTTTGCCCTCGCTGAAACGGTGAAAGATGCGCATCGCTTTGGCGCGCAAGCCGAAGGTGGTGTGAAGCGAGAGCGAGGCTGGCTCCGCGCCGCCGAATTCGAGTTCCCAGATGTGGTCGTTGAGGTAGTCGGGAATGGAGAGGCGTGAATCCGCCGCGAGCGTGAGGCAAAGCGGGTCGCCGGGGATGAGAGACCAGTCGCGCATTCTTTGATTGTACGGGGAGAATGTCAAGAGGTCAAAGGGTATAATTTAGTTCAAGTTATCTCGCTGGTTGAGTAGCCTGAGGCGATAACCGAAGGCGTATCGAAACCAGCACTTTTCAAGAAAACAATCGTTTGCAGGTTATTGGTGGTTTCGATACGACGGCGAAGAGCATCGCCGTCTACTCGACCACCGATACATGAATGAAAGAGGAGATTTTTTATGGGACTGTACTTTGAAGATTTTTTCGTCGGGCAAAAAACCGTCACGGAAAAGCGGACGATCACCGAGAACGATATCATGCAGTTCGCCGCGTTGACAGGCGATGACAATCGCATTCACACTGACCCCGAATTCAGCAAGATGACTCCGTTTGGCAGGCAGATTGCGCATGGGGTTCTGGGCTTGTCGTATGCTTTGGGTCTCGCGTGGAAAACGGGGATGTTGGACGGAACGGTCATTGCCTTCCGTGAGGTAAATGAATGGAAGTTCGTCAAACCTGTCTTTATCGGCGATTCGATTTTTATAGTTATGGAAACCAAAGAAACGAAAGCCCTGCCGCGCATCGGCGGTGGTTCCGTCTCGATCATGGTTGAGGTGAAGAACCAGAACGATGAGGTCTGTCACCGCGGCTCGTGGTCCGTGTTGATGATGAGCAAACCAAAATAAATAATGTAGGGGCAGGGTTCATCCCTGCCCAGGGCGACCATGAAGGTCGCCCCTACAAAACAAAACATGACCAACGACGAAGAGAACAAACGCCGAATTAAAAAATTGATTGATTCCGAAGCCGAGACGCGCGCCGAGACTCCGATTGAGCCCAAAAAGGATGAATCGGAGAACCAGCAGGGGACAACGAAGGCAAATCCGCCGAGGAAAACGCCGACGCCTCCTCCCTCGAAGGGAGAGGGGGATTCTGCTCCGCGGCACATCGCACTGGATGAAAACAACCTGCCCCTGCCGCGCCGCGTCAACGAAGTGGATATGGAAGGGACGCGCGTAAACCCTGTCGCGTATGAGCCGGTGAGTCGTCCGCGGTCACAGACGCAGACACGACGCGTGTCGCCGCCCAGTCAGCCGCCACCGGCGCAGACCACACCCATTGATTGGAAGAAGACCGGCGGGTGCCTTGCGCGCGTCGCGGTTCTTGGACTATTTGGAATTGTCATTCTCGCCATCCTCGGCGGCTCGGCGCTTATTTATTCCTACTATTCCATCGCGCGGACGTTGCCCAGCGTGGATGATCTGAAGAACCGCGCGTCACAGTTCGAGACCACCCGCATTTTAGATCGCAACGGGAACCTGCTGTATGAGATTCTCGACCCCACCGCTGGGCGACGAACGTATGTGACTCTCGATAAAATTTCCCCGGCGCTCGTCGCGGCGACGATTGCCACCGAAGACAAGGACTTTTACACGCATCCGGGCTTTGACGCGTGGGCGATCATCCGCGCGCTGTGGGAAAACTATCGCACCGAGGGGCAGGGCGGAGGCGCATCCACGATCACGCAGCAATTGGCGCGCGCGTTGTTGCTTTCCCCCGAAGAACGCGCCCAGCGGACGTACCAACGCAAGGCGCGCGAGATCATCCTTGCGGCAGAAATCACACGCCGCTACTCGAAAGATGAAATCCTCGAACTGTATCTCAACGAAATTTATTACGGCAACCTCGCCTATGGCATCGAAGCCGCGGCAGAGACGTACTTCAACAAAACCGCGAATCAACTGACACTGGCGGAAGCCACGTTCCTCGCTGGTCTGCCGCAGTCGCCGGCAATATACGACATCTATACCAATCGCGATGTCACGCTCGTGCGCCAGCAACAAATCATCGTGCTGATGTTCACGCTGAGTCAGCAACGCAACTGCATCACCGTCAGCAACAGCGAAACGCCCATTTGTGTGGACCAGATTGCGGCGGTGCGGGCGGCGGATGAGATCAAAGCCTACAACTTCATCGTGCCGAACATCAACGCGAAATATCCGCATTGGGTGAACTTCGTCCGCTCGGAGTTGGAAAAGAAATACGACGCGCAGACGATCTATCGCTCTGGCTTCATCGTCTACACCACGATTGACCCGACGCTTCAGGACGAAGCACAGCGGCTGGTCACCGAACAACTGGCGACCCTCACCGACAAGAACGCGAAGAACGGCGCGCTCGTGGCGATCAAGCCTTCCACAGGCGAAATCCTTGCCATGGTCGGCTCGCCTGACTTCAATAACGAAGCGATTGCCGGTCAGATCAACATGGCGGATAGTCCCACGCGCCAGCCGGGTTCATCCATCAAGCCCGTCGCGTACGTCGCCGCGTTTGAAAAAGGCTGGACGGCTTCGACTCTCATCTGGGACGTGCCGACTGATTTTCCCGACGGCGTGAATCCTGCCTATCAACCGGTGAACTATGACGGAAAATTTCATGGACCTGTCACCGCTCGCACCGCGTTATCCAACTCGTTCAACATCCCTGCGGTAAAGACGCTCGAATTCATCGGCGTGTACGACAACCCGAACACACCCGAACGCGACGGCATGATCGCCATGGCGGAACGACTCGGCATCACCAGCCTCACCGGCAATCAATACGGACTCGCGCTCACGCTCGGCGGCGGCGAGGTCAGCCTGATCGAAATGACCTCCGCCTATTCCGTCTTTGCAAACGGCGGAAAGAAAATGCCGCCTGTCGCGATTTTGAAGATCGTTGATTTTGAAGGCAACGTAATTGACGAGTACCAGCCCCCTGCGGGGCAAGGCGAGCAAGTGATTCGCGCCGAACATGCCTTCCTCATTTCATCCATTCTTTCCGATAATCAAGCGCGCTCATGGATGTTCGGAAGTAATTCGGTTTTGAATCTGCCGTTCCAAACCGCGGCAAAGACCGGCACCGCCGGCGACCCGCGCGGCGCGGACGGCGTCAACGTGTACGACAACTGGACGCTGGGCTACACTCCCGATCTTGCCACCGGCGTGTGGGTGGGCAACGCGGATTACACGCCCATGGTCAACACCTCCGGCACAACCGGCGCCGCGCCGATCTGGTCTCAATTTATGACCTTCGCTGTGCCGAAGGTCACGCCGAACAACACGCCGACCTCGTTTTCCATTCCGCCGGGCATCATCGAAAAAATCATTTGCTCGGTCTCCGGCGCGGAACCTTCCAACTGGTGCCGCGGCGGGCAACGCAGTGAGTTTTACGCGAGCGATCAGCCGCCGCTTCCCGCCTCGCAGGATTTACTGCGCCAGACAAAAATCGATACGTGGACCGGCTTTATCGCCGGCAACGCCTGCCAGGGCTATGAAAAAGAAGACCTCACGATGAACGTCAAAGACGTATGGGGGCGCAAGTGGCTGCGAAGCAGTGACGGCAAAGCCTGGCTCAACGACCATGAGTTCCCCGAAAGACCGTTCTTCGCACCTGAGCGCGAATGTTCCGCTGATGACCCGCGCCCCATCCTCGAATTCTCCAATCTCAACGAGAACGACATCATCACCGATCCAAGCCTCATCATCAAGGGCATCATCAACGTCACCAAAGGCGATTTCACCGGCTGGCGACTCGAAGTCGGCAATGGAAATGATCCCAATGATTGGACTGTCCTCGCTCAGGGCACGAACAAGATTGAATCACCCGGCGACATCTTCACGTGGAATTTGAAAGACCTCACCAGCGACAAGATCACCCTTCGGATTTACCTCCTGAACGGAGAGGAATTCTACGCCGAGAAACGCGTCTTCCTCACCCTCAACCTGCCTACCCCAACCCCCGAACCGACTCTCACCCCGACTCCGATCCCACCCACCGACCTCCCGACCGCGACCCCCACGGAGACTCTCACCCCGACTCCAACAGAGACGCCGACGGCAAGTCCCACAACGGGACCGTAGTTTAAATTTCTGGAGAAAAAATAGATATTGAGTCAATTAAACAGAGCATCACTGCACTTGGAATGGCACTAACTGCCCTGAAACAGGCAAAGGACTTATTGCCTGATAACGCAAAAAAAGCAGGAAGTGAGTAGTGCAATAGTTGTTGCAGAGCGGCAATTGAAAAAGCGGAGTCTCAAACAGCACATGGGCTAGAATATGAACTTTGTAGAAAACATTTTCCTCCTGAAATAATGCTTTCAAACGACGATGAATATTGGCGATGTCCAGTTCCATCGTGTGGAAATGAGAAATTCACTGGTTTTGACGCAAGCACAATGGGATTTTGATTTAATCTAGAAAGAGGTTGACATGGAAGGCCCCAAAGAAAAGAATGAAATTTATCCCGATCCAAATTATAAGTGGCGTGTTTTGGCTGGGTTATTTACGATTCTGCTAGTATTGATTCCTGCAACTCTTATAGGGACTCTTTCTAAATCACAGTCCAATGTTTCGATTATCTTCATTTTTGGATTATCACTTAGCATTGTGCTAGTAGTGATATTGGTGTTATTTCGGAACACAACTGCAACAGATAAAGATCCCTCTCCTAAAAATTTACTGGTTACTATTGGTATTGCTATCACATCTGAACTTATAGCGAGCATTGTTTCTGCCGTTTTGGTCTTATATCTTGAAGGTAGATTACCCTAAAATTACTACTCAAGAAATTGTGTGACAGTAGACAAGTTATGACACCCCTTTGGGGTTGAACAAATCACGTTCTGCAGTCTATAATCATGTGACCCTTTCAGGGTCATTTACTGTTTTGAAAACAGAGAGACAATTATGAACATCCGCGACATCCACCTCCTCTACGAATACAACTACTGGGCGAACGGAAAAATCCTCGCCGCGAGCGCGGGCGTGACGCATGAACAATTCACCGCGCCGGCGTCCTTTCCCTACGGCGGATTGCGCGGCACACTCGTCCACATTGTAGATGGAGAACGACTTTGGCGCATTCTATTTGAGACAAGCATCGTCACCGAGGACCAGGATCTAATAGAAGCAGATTTCCCGACTTTTGAATCGCTCGAAAAGAAATTCCACGAAGAAGAAAAACTTCTGCGAGGCTATCTGAATCGCCTGAGCGATGAAGATATGAACAGCCATCTAAAATATACGACCACCGCAGGTGCGCATCGCGACCGCATTCTGTGGCATTGCCACATCCACCTGGTGAATCACGGCACACAACATCGCAGTGAAGCCGCGGCATTACTTACGGACTACGGTCACTCGCCGGGCGATCTCGATTTCACCGTCTTCCTGAACGAGTGGAAGAAATGAACGGGAATACCCGAACCAGCCTCAAGGTTGGAATGACCGTGCTTGTCGTCCAGAAACAGGACCAGCGCACGGGCAAGCTGACGAAGGGGGTTGTCAAAGACATCCTCACCAAGTCGCCGAATCATCCACATGGCATCAAAGTTCGTTTGGAAAGCGGGCTGGTCGGGCGCGTCAAGGAGATCGTTCAGGAATGAAAAGAAAGTTGTGGCTCTGGTTTGTAATGTTGGCATCGATTCTTGCCTGTCTCCCCGCAGGTTTGGCGAAACCGGTGTCAGTGCCCGCCGACCCAAATACGATTCAACTTTACCTGCAACAAACCGCCGCCGCCGCGTCCGCGCAAACGCAAGCGGCGCTTCCGACTTCGCCCCCAACGCTGACCTTCACCCCAACGCTTCGCCCCACCTTTACGCCTGAGCCAACGTTTACACCGGTTCAAACCTTCATCTTATCCTCGCCCACGCGGTCACAGCGCGTGCAATACTTCCGCGTCAAACACGATACCCAACTCGCTCTTTACAACTTCAAATCACGCACCGCGGCTCCGGACTGGGGTTACCTTGAACAAACGCCTGAAATTCTTCCCATGTTGACGGCGCCCAAGGAGGGGACGGGCACGCATCGCACGCCCGTGGATGGCGCGTGGGAACGGTTTATTGATGCCTTGAACAACAACAACCCCGGGAAACTTGTGTATTTGAAATCTTCCCGCACAGCGTTGTTCAATGGAGCGGGTTTTCCGCAAATGGAAAGTCTCGTCATGGGCGGCAACATCATCACCCTCGAAGCGATTCAAGACGGCTGGGGCAGGGTGCACACCATGGATTTTAGCCAGCCTGGTTCTGCAAATTCGGAAAATTACCTTACCCGACCCGACCTCGTGCATAAATTCGTGCTGGTGGCGTGGGACCGCAAGAGTAAAACCACAACTTTCCCCAACACCCCAAAAGGCGATATTTATTACCCGCTTGTCACTCGCAACAACGTCTGGGTGCAGATGGATCGCCTGGAACCCTTTCCCATTTTGCCCATGGTCGTGAGCGCGGTGGAAACCCAGGATGTCCGAAAAGAGCCGAAAGCAAACAGTGAATTGACCAATACCCGTTTGGAGGATGGCAGGACCGCAACCATCATCCAGTATTCCCCTTCCGGGTCTGAGGTGTGGGGGCAACTACAAAGCGGCGGGTGGGTTTTATTGTTCTCTTATACCAAGGATGGACCAACACACTTTACAACCTGGAGCATGGCAACCTCGCCTCCGCGGCCTCCCGCGCCCGAGTGAACCAATATCGTGAGCAAGAAACCCATGTGTCAAAATTTCAAATACAGATGGGGTTAACTTTTTAAACTCGGATGTTCACTGGATTCAAACCCAGCAGGTAACATAGCGCGTGTGCTATACTCGCGCGCATGTTCGCCCTTCCGATCCTTTTTCCAATTTTCGGTTATCTCTCCGGCTCGCTTCCATTTTCAGTTTGGATCACGCGCCTCGCCAAAGGCGTGGAGGTGCGCGACAGCGGCTCCGGTCACGCGGGGACGACGAATACCGTCCGACAAGCCGGATTTGGTTGGGGCGCGCTGGTTTTCATCCTTGATATCGCAAAAGGATTCCTGCCAACGTTTCTCGCGGCTCAATATTCAAATGAAATATGGGTGATTGCCGTCACCGGCGCGCTGGCGGTGATTGGTCATTGCTGGCCCCTCTTCGCGCAATTTCGCGGCGGTATGGGGCTGGCGACCTTTGGAGGCGCGGTGCTTGCTGTGGATGTGTTTGCCTTCTTCGCTGGTATCGGCTTGCTGGTTATCACGCTTGTCATCCTCCGTCACCGCGCACGCGCGAGCCTGATCGCCGGTCTCTTGCTTGCGCCGCTTTACTGGATTCTCAACCTGCGCGGCGCTGAATTTTGGATTGCCATCACCTGCGGACTTGTCATCGCCTATCGTTTCCTCATGGATTGGAACCGCCAGTATCAGGGACTCTGATGAAGATCGGCATCGTCACAGATTCCACCTCAGACCTTCCGCAATATTTGATCGAGGGACACGAACTCGAAATCGTGCCGTCCATTTTGATTCTTGATGGAAAAGAATACGCAGATGGGATCGGCATCTCGCGCGAGGATTTTTACAACCAACTCACCACGCTTCACGCTTCGCGCTACCCGACAACTGCCGCGCCTTCGATCGGCGATTTCACCGCCCGCTACAACTCCCTCCTCGCGCGCGGCTGTGACCACATCCTCTCCATCCACGCCGCAGGGACACTGACAGCCATCATCAACTCCGCGCGGCAGGCGGCAGATGACTTCCCCAACAAAATCACCATCATAGACAGCGGCTCACTATCACTCGGTCTCGGCTTTCAAGTGCTTGCCGCCGCTGAATCCGCTGAGTTGGGGTTGCCAGCCGCACTGGAGGCAATCGAATCGACGCGCAAGCGACTCCGTGTTTTCGCCGCGCTCGACACGATGGAAAATCTCAAACGCAGTGGACGAGTCCCCGGCATGGTGGCGTTCTTCGGCGGCATGTTGAGCATCAAACCGATGGTCGAGATTCGCGAAGGGAACGTGAAGCCCATCGGCGCGGTGCGCACGACAAAACGAGCGGATGAACGCATGTTGAACTTGCTGTTGGAAATGGGGGAAATGGAAAGGCTGGCGATTTTGCACACCAACGCCGAATCTCGCGCCAAAGAATTGTTGAATGGCGTGATGGATCGTCAACACAAACTCGTCCCGCGCGATATTTTATTCGTCAACGTCACGGCTGTGATCGGCACACATTTAGGCGCGCACGGCTTGGGCTTCGCGGCGGTGAGGAAGTAAACCTTATCTTTGAGCCTAAATCTCTTCCACAATCTTCCTGACCAACCCCGGTCCCTGATAAACCAACCCTGAATACACCTGAACAAGACTCGCCCCCAGTGCGAGTCTTCTCTTTGCATCTTCGGGACTCATAATTCCGCCCACGCTGACAATCGGGATTTTCCCATCCACGCGTTTCACCACCTGACGTAAAACCGCTTCACTCCGCCCTTTGAGCGGACTCCCGCTTAATCCGCCAGATTCTCCCTTCAACGTTGACCTCAACCCCTCGCGCGTCAGGGTCGTGTTCGTGGCGATGATGCCGTCCATGCGTTTATCTAAAATCACACCAACCGTATCATCCAATTCCTCTTTTGATAAATCAGGGGATATTTTAACAAGTAGGGGCGGAGCATGCTCCGCCCCTACACGCGCATTGACAATCTCGCCAAGCAAAACCTCCAACATCTCACGCCCTTGCAATCTGCGAAGCCCAATGGTATTTGGCGATGAAATGTTGATCGTCAGATAATCCGCCAGCGGAGAGAATACCTTCATCAATTCAACATAATCGCGAGTGGCTTCCTCGAGAGGCGTATCTTTATTTTTCCCAAGATTCACACCAACAACCACCGACCGCCAACCACCCACCTTCGACATTCGACCTTCAACCTTCGACATTCCTTGAGATGGAAACCCCATCCGATTGACCACTGCCTCATCCTCCAACAGGCGAAACACGCGCGGGCGCGGATTCCCAGCCTGAGGCTGCGGTGTGACCGTGCCGATTTCAAGATGACCGAATCCCAAAGCGGAGAGTCCGTTGATCGCAAGCGCGTCCTTGTCATACCCCGCCGCGAGACCGAGGGGATTTTTGAACGTCAATCCAAACGCCTGAACAGGTTTTGATTCTGTTCTATAGAGTTGAGTGATTAACCAATTGGAAAATGGAAAGTTCCCCGCAATTCGTAACGCTTGAAGCGTTAGTGCGTGCGATGTTTCAGGGTCGAGCTGAAACAGAATCGGGCGAAGCAACGAATACAAGGTTTTCCTTTGCGCTCTTCGTGTCCTTCGTGTTTAAAATCTCTTTTGCCCGCTCTTATCCAGAAAATACTGGATCACTTCCTCCTCGGGGTGTGACACGTCCATCAATGCGAACATCGCCGCCAGCTCGCCACGATGGTGCGTGTTGTGGTTCGGCGGCTGGACCATCATTTGCCATAAGGGCAATGTGAATGTTTCGCCTTTCGGGTTGGTGTACGATACCTCCTTCAAAAGCGATCCCTCTGTTTGTTCAGCAATGAAATCGCGCATATTCTTTTCCACATCCACCCAATACTCGCGGATGGATTTCACATCAGGAAAATCTTTCGCCTCGAGGAACTCACCTTTTTCGCCATGCCAGCGTTGTTGCCACATCCGTTCCGAACTCATCATGTGGACGAGAACGGCATGAACATTATCCCAGCTATGCCCCTGCTTGTGATGCAGTTGTTCGTCGCTGAGCGTTTCCGCGACGGCGAGATAACGCTTATTCGCCCAGTAGTTGTAATCATACAGTTGTTCAAGGTATTGTTTGAGTTCCATAAAAAATCCTGTCCATCGTCATTGCGAGGAGGGCGTAGCCCGACGAAGCCGCGTAGCGTCCGTCATTGTGTTGGGGATTGTGTCACCACGGCGCCACGGCGACGCTTCGCCCTTTGGGCTCGCAATGACGGGCTATTTTTTTCCTTTCTTCAACATCTCAATCGTTTTCACGATCCGCCTTTGCCGGGTTTCATCCTTCTTGGCTTCATTGATCCACATCACATATTCCCTTCGATGTGTGTAAGCCAACTTATCAAAGAAGGCTTTGGCATTCTTATCCTTCTTCAATTCCTTCAGCAAGTCTTTGGGAACTTCGATCACGCGCGGCTCGGTATCCAATTCGACCGTGATTTTCACCTTATCGCCAAACGTTTTCCCGATCTGCGCTCGAATCTCCTTCAGAATGATGAGCAAGTGATGTTCTGTTCCCATGCGCGTCAAAACCCCGCGATATGACGCTCCCTCAAACGCGGCTTTGACCTTGGGCTTCTTCGCGCCAAAGGCTTTCTCTACATCGAACGGGACTTCCACGAACGCGCCGCCCCCGCCTGCGTTTTGAATAGTGGCTTTGAAGGTATGTTTTTTAGGCATGGGACTTCCTTTCTTTGAACCGCCAAGTACGCAAAGAGCGCGAAAATTTTATAAACTTAGCAAACTTAGCGCTCTTTGCGGTTAGAATTTTCGAGAAATGTGCGAGTCGCACTAATCTTATTAGAAGAAACTTTTCCCGTCTTTTCCCAATACTCCAGCAACTGACCGATCGTCAGCACCGCGTGCATGGAATAGCCCGCCTGCGCCAGCGACTCTTTCGCGCCAGACTGACGGTCCACCAGCACAACGACATCTTTCACAACCAAGCCCGCGCCTGTCAGTTTTTCGATGGCTTCGAATTTGCTTCCGCCTGTGGTGGCGAGATCGTCAATGACGACGACTGTCTCGCCTGCGTAATGCTCGCCTTCGATCTCCGCTTTCGTGCCATAGGATTTGGCTTCCTTGCGCGGGTAGATCATAGGATAGTTTCCCGCGAGGCTGATGGCAGTGGCGATGGGAATGGCAGCATAAGGCAATCCTGCTATTCGAGAGAACTGGACGCTTTGCGTTGAGAGAATTGGCAGGTAGGCTTGGGCAATATCCGCCAGCAGTTTGGGATAGGTGATGATTTGCCGCAGGTCAATGTAGATGGGACTCGTGAGTCCTGACTTCAAAGTAAATTCGCCAAATTTAATACAGCCTGCCGACAAAAGATCGTCGGAGAGAGTAGAGAGTAGAGGATTAGTCTTGAGTGATTGCATAATGCTTATTCTCCTCTACGATTTATCTGTTCTCTAATCTCTAGCATCTGATCCCGTATTTCTGCCGCCGTTTTACGCGGATTGTCACTTCGCGAGATTCCGCGTGAGATGGGGATCAATACCCCGCGTCCATCCTGACGTAAACCTGCCTTCAAAGCGGATTCGAGTTCGCCGCCCTGAGCCCCCACACCCGGAGCGAGGAACCACAAATCAGGCGCGGCAGCGCGGACGCGTTTCATCGCGTCCACGTGGGTCGCGCCGACAACGAGTCCGATGTTGTTTTTTGTATTCCAGGTTTGGGCAAGGTGGGCAACGTGTTCATAAAGGTAAATCGCCCTCACCCCTTGCCCCTCTCCCTGAGGGAGAGGGGTTGGGGTGAGGGTTAAATCTTGCAAATCACCTGAACCAGCATTGGAAGTTTTGCACAATAGAAAAACGCCTTTTTCTGGATAACTGAGAAACGGCTCAATCGAGTCTTTTCCCAAATATGGGCTCAACGTAATGCAATGCGCGCCGAGAGTCTCAAATGTTGATTTGGCGTACGCTTCAGCCGTAGATGCAATGTCGCCGCGTTTGGCATCGAGGATGACGGGGATCATTGAACCCATGCGGTTTGATTCATTCTGAATTGCGTCAATGACTTGCTTAAGAGCAGTCCAGCCTTCGGCACCGAAGACTTCGAAGAACGCCGCGTTGGTTTTGAATGCCGCGGCGTAGGGAGCAGTCTGTTTGACGAGATTCAGGCAGAAGTCGAGGGCGGAAGCGGGAGAAGGCTCTTTAAGTTCACTCACGTGCGGGTCGAGTCCAACGCAGAGGAGGGAGGAACAGTCATCGACGCGTTTTTCTAGAAAAGAGAAGAAAGATTCCATATTAATCCTTTAGCCACTGAGGCACAGAGTCACGGAGATTTTAAATTGTTTTTCTCTGAGTCTCCGTGTCTCTGTGGCAAATTCTTTACGTTTTTCCCAACACCATTGCCAGCAACGCCATTCTCACATACAACCCATACTCCATCTGACGGAAGTATGCGGCGCGGGGATCGTCGTCGAAGTCCATGCTGATCTCAGTGACGCGCGGGAGCGGATGCATGACGATCATATCCTTTTTTGCGGCTTTCATGATGGCAGGGTCAATCACATACGCGCCCTTGACCTTCTCGTAATCATCCGCGTTTTCAAAACGTTCCTTTTGGACGCGTGTGACGTACAACACATCGGTATCAGGCAAAACTTTATCGAGCGATGAAAACTCGTTTTGCGAAATATTTTTCGCCGCCACTTCGTCCATCACTTCTTTTGGCATCTTCAAAATATCAGGCGAGACGTAATTCAACTTCACATTGAACAACGAAAGCAGGCGAGCGAGTGAATGCACAGTGCGCCCGTATTTTAGATCGCCGAGCATGGTCACTGTCAGATTCTCGAAACGTCCGAGTTCCTCCTTGATCGTGAACGCATCGAGCAATGCCTGGGTGGGATGTTCGCCCACACCATCGCCCGCGTTGATGACGGGTTTGCGCGCCGCCTTCGCTGCAATCGCCGCCGAACCCGTTTCGGGATGACGCAACACGATCACATCGGCATAACATTCGAGCGTGCGCACGGTATCCGAAAGCGTCTCGCCCTTCGTCACCGACGAATATTTCACTTCATTGATCGGGATGACCGAGCCGCCGAGCCGTTCCATCGAGGCGGTGAATGACGATGACGTTCTCGTGGAAGGTTCATAAAAAAGATTTGCCAGAATTTTCCCTTTCAATAAATCAAACGTCCCGACGCGCTCGACCATGCCGCGCATTTCGTGTGCCGCGCCGAACACGTACTCCAGGTCGGCGCGGTTAAACTGTTTGACGGAAATAATATCCTTGCCATACCACTCGGCGTTTTTATTTTCGCCGAACGGCAGGTGAGTGGATGATGAATTTGTGGGCATTGGTTCTCCTTTGGATTTGGATATTCGTTATTCGATATTCGCTTCTCGCGCCGAGTGAGGCTGATTCTGTTTCGATAGCATTTTTCTCATTTGAAAAGATGATTCGCCAGCGGAATGATATTAATCAACGGTTCTTCGTAGGGGTGAGCGCTTCGGATCACTTTGATTGCTTCATCCACCAACTCACGCCTGCAATTGACTTCGAGTTTGTATTCCGCCACTTCGCTGATTTTTCCCTCTTCTCCCTCAAATGGATTTGCGCCCTCCATCGGGCGAAAAAATCCACGAACGACAGTAAGCGCAACGCAATGATCGTAATTACCGATGACCCCTACGCCGATTTTCGCCAATCCATCACGTATCTTCAGCGCATGTTCCTGCGGCACAAAAATTTCGAGTTTTGCATCTGTGAAGTTTTGCATACGCTACTCCTTGATTTCCTTCCATTGTACAGGATGACTCTTTTTATGCGCCTCCCATTCATCGGCAGGGATGGCGTGAATCAACCTATCCCACCACCTGTCTTTGAAATATTTGTGCTCGCGAAAGCGACCCTCGAGTTTCATTCCCAATTTTTCCAATACATGAACTGAACCTGTATTCTCGGCAATGCAATCCGCCCAAATGCGATGCACACCGAAACACTTAAACCCAAAGTCCAGGGTAGTGCGCACGGCTTCGGTGGCATAACCATTGTTCCAATGTTTGGGGTCTAACTCATACCCTATATTCGCCTCAACCGAATTCACCTCGTCCATGCGAACGCCGCAATTGCCGATGAGTTGATTGTTCGATTTCAAAACAACCGCGAGTTGAAATTTTATACGCGGTTCCTGCTCTTGATTATCCAAAAACCAGCCGATTAACTCCTGTACTCGCTCCTGTGTCCACTCGATCGAGTCGTTATATCGCAAATACAGCGGATCGGAATTGTATGCCAGCATCGCATGCCAATCATCTTCGACAAAATCGCGCAGGATCAATCGTTCGGTTTCAATCTTCATGACGCATCCCGAATATTTCTACCATACCCCGCTTCGACAAGGATTTTTCCATCCCGATAGGCTGCGCGTCCACGGATGACAACCTGCCTCACGCGCCCCCGAACCTGCCAGCCCTCGAAGGGAGTCCAGCCGCAACGAGTGAATTGATCTGCGGCTTTGATCGCATACTTGGCATCTTCATCCACTTCGATCCATGTTTCGGGTTGTTCGGGGAGGTGGAAGATTCGGCGCGGGTTGGTATACATCTTTTCAAGAACATGGTTAATGGTTAATCGTCCTTCGCTGACAGCGGAGAGGAGCAACGGTAAAATGGTTTCGAGTCCTGGAAAACCAGGCGGGGGATTCTCGGAGTCTTTTTCTTCAAGAGTATGCGGGGCGTGGTCTGTGGCGAAGCAGTCGATGACGTCCATGTTTTGCCAGAGGGCTTCGACATCTTCTTGGGTGGCGAGGCGCGGGCGGACTTCGAGTCTACCCTCACCCTGCCCTCTCCCGAGGGGAGAGGGGGGATTCGCCGCGTGATTCCCCTCTCCCTGTGGGAGAGGGGTTAGGGGTGAGGGAGAAGTCAAAAACAAATGATGAGGACATACTTCACAAGTAACTTTAATTCCTCTTTCTTTCGCAGTTTTGATGAGCAGGATTTCTTCCTTCAATGAAACATGCGCGATATGAACAGGACGATCATAAATGGCGGCGAATAAAATTGCGGCGGCCATGGTTCGGGATTCGCTGTGAACGACCAGAGGCTTGTTCTTCGGAAAGTTTTGAAAATGTGATCCCCACAAAGTCATATCATCCAAGCGGAGTTCGCCGAAGGTGGAGTCGAGGTACATTTTCAAGCCCGCGGCTTTGGGCGCGAGTGCTGGGAGGATGTCCGCATTGTCTGGTCCCGCGCCGAGGAATTGGGCGTAGTCACAGCGCGCTTTTTGCTTTGCCGCGGTCAACGCCATATCGAGAGTCGACTCATCGAATATCGGGGGTTTGGTGTTTGGCATGGCGAGGATCATCGTCACGCCGCCAGCGAGGGCGGCTTGGGTGGCGGAGTCCCAATCTTCTTTGTGCGTCTGCCCAGGTTCGCGCACGTGGACGTGAGGGTCAATCAGGCCGGGGAGTTTGAGCATGCGTCAGGTTCCAGGTGTCAAGTTTCAAGCTGTTGCCAAAAGGCACACAAAAGATTACAATTGGAGAGTGATGTACTTTTCATGGAATGAAGAAAAGAACCAATTGCTAAAGACTGAACGCGACCTCTCCTTCGAGGAAGTCGTCTTCTACATTGACTTGGGATTCTTGCTTGATGTGCTGGAGCATCCCAACCAGGAAAAGTATAAAGGACAAAAAATATTTGTCGTGCAAATGGAAGAGTATGTTTATCTTGTTCCATTTATTGAAAGTGAAAACGCGATTTTCTTGAAAACTATCATTCCGAGCAGAAAAGCAACAAAGAAGTATTTGAAAGGAAGTGAAGAATGACAACACTAAAGCTTGCGCAGGATGAACTCGAATTGCTGGCTTCGTATGAGCAGGATGAGTGGAAGTCTGCCAAAAACGTGAAGGCGCAAAAAGAGAAGTATCGAGCCTACGCACGCGCCACCTTCAAAAAGGACAAGCGTGTCAACATCCGTATTTCATCGAAAGACTTGATGAATTTGCAAAAACGCGCCATACGTGAGGGTGTTCCCTATCAAACATTAATTGCCAGCGTGTTACACAAGTATGCCAGTGGAGGCATGGTCGAGAAGTAGTTGGCTTGGACCCTCGCCACAGCCTGACCCTCACCCTGCCCTCTCCCTTCAAGGGAGAGGGAAAGGCGAGGCAAAAAAAGAGAGCCGATGATGGCTCTCTTTGATGAACGGGGGAGGAAAAGGTTGATGAAACGGGAACAGGTTGAAGGTCAGGAATGAAGCGGTTTGTCATTTCGGCGTGATTCTATGCGGGCGGGGGAATCTGTCAAGGGGCGGTGTATAATCCAGCCGATAAATTTTGCAAGGAGAACAAGAAAGATGGCGTATCAACATGTGAAAGTCCCCGAGGGCGGGGCGAAGATTTCAATCCAACATGGGAAGTTGAATGTTCCCGATAATCCAATCATTCCCTACGTGGAAGGCGACGGCACGGGGCGCGACATCTGGCGCGCGTCGCAACACGTGTTCGATGCGGCGGTGAAGAAGGCGTACGGCGGCGCGCGAAAAATCCATTGGATGGAAGTGTACGCGGGCGAGAAGTCGTTCAGGATGTTCCAATCGTGGCTGCCCGATGAAACGGTTGAAGCCTTCACGGAATTTATTGTGGGGATAAAGGGACCGCTCACGACTCCGATTGGAGGCGGCATCCGTTCCCTCAACGTTGCCCTGCGAAAACTGCTTGACTTGTACGTGTGCCTGCGACCCGTGCGTTATTTCAACGGCGTGCCATCGCCTGTGAAGACCCCTGAAAAAGTGGACATGGTGATCTTCCGCGAGAACACGGAGGATATTTATGCGGGCATCGAGTTCGCAAACGGGACTGAAGACAACGCGAAGTTCAAGGCATTGTTGAAGGAATCTTTCCCGAAAGAGTTCGGGAAAATCCGCTTCCCTGATTCGAGCGGGATTGGCTTCAAACCTGTTTCTGTGGAAGGCACGGAACGACTCGTGCGTGCCGCGATTGACTATGCCTTATTGTACAAACGCCGAAGCATTAACTTTGTGCACAAGGGCAACATTATGAAGTTCACCGAAGGCGCGTTCAAGGATTGGGCGTATGATCTTGCCAAGCGCGAGTTCCGCAATGATGTGGTAACCGAACGCGAGACGTGGATTTTTGCCAACAAGGAAAAGAACCCTGGTATTTCTATCGAAGACAACGCCAAGATCGTTGACCCAGGCTTCGGCATGATGTCTCCAGCGCAACAAGGGGAGATCAAAGGTGAAGTGGAAGAGGCGCTCAAATTGTGGGATACGCACGGCGACGGCAAGTGGAAGACTAAATTGCTGTTGAAGGATTCCATAGCCGATGTGACATTGCAATTCGTGCTGATGCGTCCGCAGGATTTTGACGTGATCGCCACGATGAACCTGAACGGCGATTACCTGTCCGACGCACTCGCGGCGCAGGTGGGCGGCATCGGCATTGCGCCAGGCGCGAACATCAACTATGTGACAGGTCATGCCATCTTCGAGGCGACTCACGGCACCGCGCCCAAGTATGCCGACCTGGATAAAGTGAATCCGGGCTCGGTCATTCTCTCGGGTGAGATGATGCTTCGCTACATGGGCTGGATCGAAGCGGCAGATCTGATCATCAAAGGCATGGAAGGCGCGATTCTGGCGAAGACCGTCACTTTTGATTTTGCTCGTCACATGAGTGACGTGAAGGAAGTGAAATGCTCCGAGTTTGGGGAGGCGGTGGTGCATTGGATGGATAAGACGCCAAGAGTTGCAGGTTCAAAGTTGAAAGTCGAAAGTCAAAGACAGAAGGTTGCAAAAAAGAAGCCTGTCAAGAAAGTTGTGAAGAAAAAGTCAGCAAAGAAAACTGCCAGAAAGAAGGCAAGCAGGTAAATAAAAAGTCGGGATTTTTACATCCCGACTTTTTCTATTTCATAGCACAGGCGTTGAGTAAAGAACATATGCTTCTTTCCTCTTCTTCTCCAGCAGCGACAATTGTTTTTCTGCTTGCAAGTCAATTGGCGTCAATGGATTGTAATTCAGCACGGCTTTGGTGCATAAATCGAAAAGTAGGCGCAATCCGTTTGTTGGAATGAAAGGTTATGCCACCTTGTAGCTTTGAGGCATACCGAGGTGCGTCATTCTGTTGAGCGCGGCGCAACGGACTAAAGCC
>Ga0247727_10005133_pt1 | contig 26939 bp, 19 predicted proteins | sample WisWelCaveWW1625_FD_202498 | JGI IMG/M metagenome (GOLD analysis project Ga0247727, IMG submission 202498) | Biofilm microbial communities from Wishing Well Cave, Virginia, United States - WW16-25 | ecosystem: Environmental > Aquatic > Deep subsurface > Groundwater > Cave microbial mat | place...
GGCGATCGTGTTGACGGAGAGCCCTCGCTCCACCGTCAGATGATCGAGGTAGCGATCGGCGGCCCCGCTGAGTTCGTCGACCACCGGCCCTCGCTCAGCCGAGCCCCGAGACGAGCTCGCCGAGCGGCACGAACGGCAGCCCGTGCGCGCCGGCCACGCCCGCGTTCGTGATATGCCCTCCGTACGTGTTCACACCGAGCGCGAGAGCAGTGTTGCTCCTGACGGCCTCCTCCAGCCCCAGGTTGGCGATCTGCACGGCGTACGGCGAAGTGACGTTCGTGAGGGCATACGTGGATGTCCGCGGCAGCGCACCTGGCATGTTCCCCACGCAGTAGTGCACGACGTCGTCCACGACGTAGGTGGGGTTCGAGTGCGTCGTGACATGTGAGGTCTCGAAGCAGCCCCCCTGGTCGATGGAGATGTCCACCAGCACCGCGCCGGGGAGCATGGCGCGCACGTGCTCGGCGGTGACCAGCCGTGGCGCCTTGGCCCCCGGAACCAGGACCGCACCGATCACCAGATCGGCCGACAGGACCAGCCGCTCGATCGCCAGCGACGAGGAGGCCATGGTTCGGATACGCCCCTGCCAGATCCGGTCGATCTCCCTCAAGCGGTCGATGTTCATGTCCACGACCGTGACCGCCGCCTCCATGCCCGCAGCGATCTGGGCGGCGTTCCCGCCCGCCATTCCGGCCCCGAGGACGACGACCTGCGCGGGCGCGACCCCCGAGGCACCGCCCATCAGCACGCCGCGGCCCCCCCGTGGCCGATGCAGGACGTTGGCTCCGACGTGGGGCGCCATCCGGCCCGCGATCTCGGACATGGGTGCCAGGAGGGGGAGCCTTCCATCTGCGGTTTGGACCGTCTCGTAGGCCACGGCCCGGACCTTCCTCTCGGCGAGTGATCGCGTGAGGTCCCCATCCGCCGCGAGGTGCAGGTAGGTGAACAGGATCTGGTCCTCGCGGAGGCGCTCGTACTCGGACGCTTGTGGCTCCTTGACCTTCAAGATCATGTCGGCGCGCTCGAACACCCGATCCGCGTCGGGGAGGATCCGCGCCCCGACCGCCTCGTACTCATCGTCCCCGACGAACGAGCCCTCACCGGCGGCTGCCTCGATGACCACGTCGTGACCGGCCTGGACCAGCTCGCGGACGCCCTCAGGCGTCGCCGCCACGCGGTACTCGTTGTCCTTGACCTCAGCCGGGATCCCGACCTTCAATCCCCGCCCTCCCCGATCGACTGGCGCGCCTCCAGGAGCAAGAGCGCGAGCGCCGTCTTCGCATCGCGGATGCGACCGGCGCGCGCAGAGCTCAGCATCATCTCGAGCGGCTCGCGGAGCAACTCTATGCCGGCCTCCGGCGTCCCCGCCGGCTCGTGCTCGGTGAGGGCCCAGAACAGGTGCACGTAGTGGTTGGTGGTCCCCGGTGACACATAGACGCCGCCGAGGAACTCGATCGACTGATGCCGGAACCCGGTCTCCTCGAAGAGCTCCCGGGCGGCGCACGTGGCGGCGTCCTCACCGCGCACGTCGAGCATGCCCGCGGGGATCTCGGTGAGCACGTCGCGCACGGCGGGGCGCAGTTGTCGAACGAGCATCACGTCACCGTCCGGCGTGACCGGCAGCACGGCGGCGGCCCCCGACTGGACCACGACCTCCCAGGAGCCAAGTCCGGGCCACTCCTCGACGTCGACCCTGACGAAGGAACCCTGGAAAGCCGTGCGGCTCGAGTCCGGTGTGCGCACGGCCCGGATCAGCCGGCGACCCGGACCTCCGCCGTCGCTCGGGCGCGGCGATGCGCCGCGGCGGCGCCGACGAAGTCCCGGAACAAGGGATGGGGCCGGGTAGGCCGGGATCGCAGCTCGGGATGGAACTGGCTAGCGATGAAGAACGGGTGCTCGGGAAGCTCGATGATCTCGGTGAGCCGACCGTTGTGGGAGTTGCCCGACAGCACCATCCCGTGCTGCTCCAGAAGCTGGTGGTACGCAGGATTCACCTCCCAGCGGTGGCGGTGACGCTCATAGACCATGTCCTGGCCGTAGGCCGTCGCCGCTCGCGTGCCGGGCACCAGGTGGCAGGGCTGGGCTCCGAGGCGCATCGTGGCCCCCATGTCGGTGACGTTCTTCTGCTCGGGCAGCAGATCGATGACAGCATCCTCGGTACCCGGTGCGAACTCGCTCGAATTAGCGCCCTCCAGACCGCAGACGTGCCGCGCGAACTCGATCACCGCGCACTGTAGGCCCAGGCAGATCCCCAGGAACGGGACGGAACGCTCTCGCGCGAAGCGAACAGCGTCGACCTTGCCTTCCACGCCGCGGACGCCGAAACCGCCGGGGATCAGGATGCCGTCGGCGCTCTCGAGCGCCCGCTCGGTGCCGCCGTCACCGAGGTCGTCGGAGGCGACCCACCGGATGTCCACGCCGTACCCGTGGTGGAACCCTCCGTGGCGCAGAGCCTCCATCACGGAGAGATAGGCATCGCGCAGGTACACGTACTTGCCGACGACCGCGATGGTGACCGACTCGGCGGCGGCATGGATCCTGTCCACCAACTCCTGCCACTCGCTGAGTTCGGGGGGCGACTTGTCGAACCGCAGATGGCTCGCCAGCTCGCGGTCGAGCCCCTCTCGGTGCAGCACGAGCGGCACCTCGTAGATCGACGCCGCATCCGGAGCGCTGATGACCCCGGACATCGGCACGTCGCACAGGAGCGAGACCTTCTCCTTGAGGTTCCGGCCGATCGGTCGATCGGATCGGCACACGATGACGTCGGGCTGCAGGCCGATCGAACGGAGCTCCTTCACCGAGTGCTGCGTCGGCTTGGTCTTGAGCTCACCAGACGGTCCGATGAACGGCATGAGTGATACGTGAACGAACGCGCAGTTCTCCCGTCCGATCTCGTTGCGGAGCTGCCGCACCGCTTCCAGGAACGGCAGGGATTCGATGTCGCCGACCGTGCCACCGATCTCCACGACGACCAGATCGGCCTGTTCGGCGTCACCGAGCGCCCGGATCCTCTCCTTGATCTCGTCGGTGATGTGCGGGATGACCTGCACCGTCTTGCCGGAGTAGTCGCCGCGGCGTTCCTTCGCGATCACGGACTGGTACACGGCGCCGGTGGTGAAGTTGGAGCCCCGATGCAGGTCCGAATCGAGGAACCGCTCGTAATGCCCGAGGTCCAGGTCAGTCTCCGCCCCGTCTTCCAGCACGAACACCTCGCCGTGCTCGAACGGGTTCATCGTGCCAGGGTCGACGTTGATGTAGGGGTCGAGCTTCTGGAGGACGACCTTGAGTCCACGGGACTTGAAGAGGCGGCCGAGGGACGCGGTTGTGATGCCCTTGCCGAGCCCAGAGGCCACTCCCCCGGTGACGAAGATGAACTTCGAGTGCCCCGTTGCCACGGGAAGCGACTGTAGCAGACACGACCGACGCGACCGCGGGTGAGTCGGGGGGGCGATGGGCCCTATCCGGGGATCCGCCCCAGGCGGTCGAACCACCGGAGCGGGGGTGCGGCCTCGATCACCCTCGAGAAGGTCACGGTCTCACCAACCACATTGAGCGCGACGGCTACCAGCGCCGCAGACCACAGAGCCGAGACCGGCAGCGACCCGGCGAGGGCCATCCCCATCGAGAAGCCCAGCATGTTCGCCCCCGCGTCACCGAGCATCGCCCGTTCCTGAAGGTCGAACCACAAGGCAACGACCGCAGCCGGCAGCAGCACAGCCACGATGACGGTGGATCCCGCGGCGAACAGCGCGATGAGCAGGGTCGACAGGATGAAGACCTTCAAGGCTCGTCCTGGACGCACATCGAGGCCGTTCCAGACGTTCGTGAGGCCCGCGACCATGATCACGGCGGCGAGTCGGTCGACGCCCGCCCCCCGGTCCAGCAGGGCCACGCCCAGAACCGCGGAGCCGATCGTCACGACGAGCTTGAGGATCCCCGTGGTCATGTGGCCTGAGGTGAGCGATCGCAGGTGGTTGCGCAAACCGCGTGGCCCCACCGGGGCGAGATCGTCGACCAGGCCGGCCGCGAACACCAGGGCCGCCCCGACCGCAGCGCCCACCTGATCGGTATCCAGCCACCGGGCAAGGGCGAGGATGCCTACCACGAGCCAGGCGGCGAGGGCGATCCCCAGCACACGCGGGACCAGCCGGCCACGGTGGTTCCCTACCTCGAAGCGAGCGAGGTTCATGCCGACCGTCGCGCACGTGGGATGACGGCGCGAAGGATGTCCCAGCCCTGGCGACCCCGGTGGGCGAGGCCGCGCGGACCTTGACCCGTAGCCCGATGCGAGAGGCCCTCGACTTCGATCTCGACGACTCGGTAACCAGCACGCACCGCGTCGATCGTCATCGCGGTCTCGAGCCCGAAGCCGTCCGCCAATGGGCGCACAGCCTCGAGGCAACGGGCGCTCACTGCGCGCTGGCCGCAGAGCGGCTCGCGGGCCCGGAAGCCCGCGAGCCGCTCGATGGCTGCCGCCGCGAACCGCTTGACCATCCCGAAGCCACCCCCCGCCTGCTGAGGGAAGATCGCGATCGCCATGTCGGCGCCCTGGTCGCGCACCTCCTCCAGCAGAGCTCGTAACCCCGCCGCCGAGTCTCCAAGATCCGCGTCCGCCAGCAGCCATACATCGGCCGGGGGCGACCGTCGGAGGGCTCCATCGACGGCTCGCCCTTTGCCCACCGACAGAGGGATCCGCAGGACGGTGGCTCCCGCCCCCAGGGCTTCCACGGCCGTCGCATCGCGCGAACCATCGTCCACCACGACGATCTCGTCGACCAACGACCGCAGCGCCCGGACGGTGCCGGCGATCCGCTTCCCCTCGTTCCTAGCTGGGATCACCGCGACCGTACGGGTCATGCTGCGGGGAGCAGCTGGTCGGCGCCCGCGCCGATGCCGTAGTCGCCGCCTTGGCCAGTCTGGAGGGCGCGATCCAAGCCGAGGATCAGCGCCGCTGCGCCAGCGGACAGCTCCAGATCATCGATCGTCACGAGCGGACCGATCGCGTCGACGTCTCGTCGAACCGCCTCGACGACTCCTGCTGCCGACGTGGTGCGTTCACCCACAACCAGCACGATATCCAGGCGGGAGAGTTCGTGGATCAGCGGCATCAACACGTCTGTCGCCGCTGGTACGGCGTCCTCGGTTCCCCCGGCCACGAACACGAGCGCCTGGTCCTCACCGCCCACCTCGACCGTTGAATCGAGCTCCGAGCCCGCGATCACGAACCCCTCGGAGAGCAGCTGCCCGAGCAGATCGGCGTCCTCCGGAGCGCCGAGAACCGGCCCAGACGCGAGCCGGGTGGCCAGCGCCTCCGCCGCGATCGACGCAGCTTCGTCCTGCGAGGCCCCGAGGGGCACGTCGAGGAGCTCCGCGAGGATCCGCTGCTCGGCAGCCGAGGGGGCCGTCATCCCCGGTTGCACCGCCAAGGTGGCCATGACGTTTGCCCCAGTGAGATCGAGGGCCCGCTGGGCATCCGCCAGCGCGGCCTCGTCGGCGCCATCGTGCGTCACCAGGACGACGTTCTGACCGACCAACAGAGGCTCGGCCAGGAACGGCAGAACCTGATCGGAGAATGAGTTCAGAACGCTGAGCTGGAGCCGAAGCTCGTTCAGCGACTGCTGCTGCCGTTCGTTCCCTCGCTGCAGGTTCTCGACCAGCCGATCATTGAGCAACGCGGTGCCCATCAAGAGCCCCAATCCGAGGGCGAGGAACACGGCGACGATCGAGATCAAGTGGTATCGCCAGCTGATCATCCGCCCACCCCGAGATCGAGGAGCCACTGGCGGACCTGCTCGAGCACCTGGTCGAGGAAGAGCCGTAATGGCGGCGAGACCCATACGACGACGAACATGGCGGCGAGCGCGCTTCCGACCAGGAGCAGCGCGTCACGCTTCCGGAACCCCCGGCCGCCGTAGATCCTCGACACGCCCTTCGCGTCCACCAGGATCTCGCCCACCCGCAGGCGAACGAGGAACGTGCTGGACATCCCTCCCCGACCCTTGTCGAGGAACTCGCGGAGGTTGCCGTGGGTCCCGACGGCCACGATGAGATCCGCGCGGTTCTCGTGGGCCAACAGGAACGCGACGTCTTCGCTCGTCCCTTCGGATCGAACCTCTGTGAACGGCAGCGCGAGACGTTCGAGTCGCTCGCGACCCGGAGCTCGCCCGTCAGGGTACGCGTGGAGCACGAGCTCGGTGGGCACGCGTCTCCTTTTCGCCGCGACGGCCAGCGAGAGCGTGTGGTCCGAGACGCTGTCCATGTCCCCGAGGATCAGGTCGGGCCGGTAACCGGCGTCCACGAGGGCGTCGGCTCCACCGTCGACGCCCAGGAGCACGGGCCGGACGTCGTGGATGTACTCTCGGAGCGCCGCCAGATCCTCGCGATGACCATACCCCCGTACCACGACCAGCACGGGTCGGCCTTCGAGCCGGTTGGCGAGGGTCGGCAGACCTGCCCCGCCGAACAGCAGGTCGCGCTCTGTCTGCATGTACTCGAGCGTGTTCCGAGCGAACCCTTCCATCCTGTCCGCGAGTGAAGCCGCTGCCTCTTCGAGGTCGCGAGCGACCGAGTCGTGGCTCTGCCTGATCCCCACGGCCACTAAGGCGCCGTTGCGGTACACGCGGTCTCCCTCGATCCTCAGCCCGGCGCCTTCGCCGATCTTCTGCATGAGGAGCGGCCCGACGCTGTCGATCAAGGGGATCCCGTGCTCGAGCAGGATCGACGGGCCAAGGTTGGGATACCGACCCGAGATCGACGGGGCTGCGTTCAAGACCGCGGACACGCCGGCGGCGACGAGACCTTCGGCGGCGACACGGTCGAGGTCCTCGTGATGGATCACCGCGATGTCACCGGGATGGGCACGGACCAGCAGATGCTTCGTCCGGCGGTCGACACGCGCGACACCGGACCCCGGACGCCTCCGCCGTAGCGAGCGCCGTCGGACCTCGTGATCCTTCGTGGTGGCCGTGGCCTGCTCCCCGGACAACGACGGCCGCCGCCGTCCCCGGCGTCGGCGTTCCTCCGTCGTGCAGCGTAGCCGACCAGCCACCCGACCCGCGAGGCAGGTTCGGATGATCGAGCGGGCGTCGGTCTTCGCCTACGCCGGCGTTGATCGGCGGGCATTAGCAGCTTCCGCCAAGAGCTCCTCCGCGTGCGACGACGCGCTGTCGCTCGCCGGCATCCCGGCGAGCATCCGCGACAGTTCGATCACACGCTCTCGGTCGTCGAGGACCTGTAATGCCGCCACGTCCCGTTGCTTCGTCACCCTCGCATGGAGATCGGCGAAACACGCGATCTGTGGCAGATGCGTGACCACGACGACCTGTCTCTCGGCAGCCAGACGCCCGAGCCGACGCCCGACCGCCAAGCCGGCGTGACCTCCGATCCCAGCGTCAACTTCATCGAACACAAGGGTCGGGACGTCATCGAGATCCGCGAGCACGCTCCGACACGCGAGCATGGTCCGCGAGAGCTCACCGCCGGAAGCCGCCTTGGCAAGGGGGAGCTTGGGTTGGCCGGGGCTCGCCGAAAGATGGAACGATGCTTGCTCAGCGCCGCCAGGGCCTAGGTCGCGGAGTGGCTCGAGCACGACATCGACAACGGCTCCAGGCATCCCAAGCTCACCGAGCTCTGCCGTGATCGAGCTGGCCAGCCCTTCCGCAGCCATCGCTCGCGCACCGCTGATAACGCCAGCCAGCTTTCGGCATCGCAGGTCCAAGCGGGTCACATCTGCCTCGAGCAGCGCGAGCCGCTCGTCGGCGCCCGTGAGCTCCGCCATACGTCGCGAGGCGTCGGAGAGGTAGCCGAGAACCTCCTCGTCGGTAGACCCGTACTTGCGCTGCAGCCCCTTCAATATCGAGAGGCGCTCGCGAGCCTCTTGGAGTCGCCCCGGATCGGCAAGGAGCGTTGCGGCGTAGGAACGGATGTCCCGTGCCAGCTCGATAGCCTCCGCGGCGAGCCCTCGGGTCCGTTGGGCCAGTTCACCAGCGCCCGGATCGAGGGCCGCGGCCGCATCGGAGACCGATGCGGCCGCGGCGAGGGTGTCCGCCGCGCCACCATCGTCCGCGACCGCCCCGAGGGCGGTCGCGGACAGCTCGGCCAGTCGTTCCACGTGCGCGAGCCGTCCCTCGTCCTGCTCGAGCTCCTGCGTCTCACCGATGTGCGGGTCCGCAGCCTCGATCTCCCGAACCTGATACGCGAGGAGATCGAGCTCACGTTCGCGGTCTCGAGCCACCTCCGCCAAGGCCCTGAGCTGAGTCATGGCGACGGCGCGTTGGTCGAACGCCTCGCGGTAGGAGGCGAGCGCCACGAGTTGCCGGTCGCCCGCGAACCGGTCGAGGGATGCAGTCTGAACCGAGGGGGAGAGCAGATGCTGAGCCTGGTGCTGCCCGTGCACCTCCACGAGCGACGCGCCAAGCTCTGCCAGGGCAGCTGCCGTGGTGAGCTGGCCACCGATCCGAGCCGAGGACCTGGCGTCTCGTCCGACGGAGCGCGCGAGGATCACCTCGCCGTCCTCAGCCCAGTCCTCCGACCCGGGTGGCGCGTCGAACCGAGCCTGAACCCGGGCCGCCGGGTGCCCCTCCCGGACCAGGCTGGCGTTGCCACGACCACCGAGCGCGAGCGCGAGACCCACCGTGATCATCGTCTTGCCGGCCCCCGTCTCGCCGGTGAGGACGTTCAGTCCCGGGTGGAGCTCGAGATCGATGTCGTCGAAGACACCGAGGCCGCTGATGTGGAGCTGCCGCAGCACGCCCGGATGCTAGTCCCCGGGTCCGACATCGGAATCGCCGGGCAGCTCGAACTTCTCGCGAACGCGGGTCAGGAAGTCGCTCCCGTCGTTCTGCCGGATCAGGCGAGCCGGGCGCTCCCCTGCGGCGCGGATCCGCACCCGCGTTCCCACGGGGAGCTCGACGCTCGCCCGACCATCTGCGGACAGGATGCCGCTCTCCTCCCCCACGACCTCGAGGGTCACCGTTCGATGGGCTTCCAACACGAACGAGCGGTCGAACACCATGTGCGCGGCGATCGGGGTGAGTATCAGGCACTTGACTCCCGGGCTCACGATCGGCCCGCGTGCGGAGAAGGAGTAGGCGGTCGAGCCCGTCGGAGTGGCGACGATCACTCCATCGGCCGAGAAGGTGGTGACGTACGCACCATCCACGTGCACGCCGAGTCGGACCAGTCGGTGCCGGGTCTGCTTCTCGACCATGATCTCGTTGAGACCCCATTGCGGCGCGAACGCCGATCCCGAGACCGGCTCCGCCGTGAGAGTCAGACGCTCTTCCACGCGTGCGCTCCCTGCGAGTGAGGCGCGGATCAGCTCGAGAGCCTCGCGCGGCTCGACCTCGGTCAGGAATCCGAGCCGACCCACCTTCACGCCCAAAACCGGGCATCCGACCGCGGAAGCGAGGTGTGCCGCCCGCAGGAACGTGCCATCACCGCCGACCGAAACGACCAGGTCCGCGGGCGAGGTCTCGTCAGCGATGAACGCGACCTGGTGGCCGTCCTGCTCGAGGTCCTCCCGGAGCGCCGCGGCAGCGGTCACCGCGGCTTCGCGACCCTCGTGCACGATCAGCGCGATCGTGCTCACGAGGAACTGAACCCCTCTGCCTCGGCGATGGACGGTTGGATGTCCAAAGGAGTTCCTCGTGCGCCCCGCTCGGCATGCATGAGGAACTCCACGTTCCCGGCCGGTCCCAGGAGCGGGGAAGCCATCACGCCGCGCGGGGTAACGCCGGCCCGGTCGAAACCGGCAGCGATCCCTTCCAGCACTCGGCGCCATACCGCCGGATCTCGGACCACTCCTCCGGGAGCCGCTCCCTGGGGAGCCTCGAACTGGGGTTTGACCAAGACGACGAATCGAGCTCTCGTGGTCGCGACCCGCACGAGGGCGGGGAGGATCGTCAGGAGCGAGATGAACGAGAGGTCGGCGGCGATCAGATCGGGGGCGGATCCTAGGACCTGTGGCGTGAGCGTTCTGACGTTGGTTCGCTCGAGCACGGTGACCCGCGGATCCGAACGAAGCACCCACGCGAGCTGGCCGTACCCAACGTCTACGGCGACGACGTGAGCCGCCCCAGCCCGAAGGAGGCAGTCCGTGAAGCCGCCCGTGGAAGCGCCCGCGTCCAGGCACTCCAGGCCGGCCGGATCGACCCCGAACCGTTCGAGGGCCGCGTGGAGCTTCATCCCTCCCCGAGAGGCGAACGGGCGCATATCATCTACCACGCGAAGCGACTGATCGAGTGCCACGAGCGCCGTGGCCTTCGTGGCAGGCGCTCCGCCGACCGTTACCAACCCCGACCGCACGGCCTCCTGAGCCTCCGAACGACTTGCGGCAAGGCCCCGCCGAACCAGCTCCTCATCGAGCCTGCGGCGGATCACCGTTGCCCTCGACGGCCTCCGCTCGACCCGCGCGCGGTGCTGCGCGTGGCCTTCGTCGAGGCGGAACGATCTGCGGCCGACCCACGACCGCGAGCCGCCGTCGAACTCGCTGGCGTCTTCCGCTTCTCGCCGGCACCACGACCCGGCGACGTCTTGCCCGCCGCGGGCTCGAGCGAGCGGATCCGCTTCTGCAGCGCTTCGAGCTCCACTCGCGTGGCCACGCCCATCCCCTTGAGCTGTTGCTGGATCTCCCGGCGTACGAGCTCTAGGAGCTGCTCGCGCCTCCGTTGCGACCATTCGATCAGATCTGCGGCCGTCCTGGCGACCTGATCCTTCGCGGTGCCGGGCTCCAACAGGCCTCTTGCGAGATCCTGAGCCCTGCTCGGGGTGAGGTTGCCGACGGCCGCCTCGATCGTCTTGCGAACGTCCTCGAAACGCATGGGCCCGTTCCTTTCGATCGCAGGCACTTCCTTGCCTGCACCCCAGCATACGTGGGGCGCTGCGCGATCCTTCTCTCAGGGACCGTGGACCAACTCCGCGAGGTCCTCGAGCACGAACGTCGGGCGCCACGGTGCCGCCGCAGCCTCGGAGCGGGTGGAGATACCCGTCAGGACGAGTGCGCTGTCCCAGCCGAGACCATGGGCTCCGCCTATGCCCCGTTGCTGTCTCGATCGCGGCGAGCAGGGCACCGGCTCCCGGCCACCGGGTGCCGCCGGCGGCCGGGAACGAGGCATCGGCGTTCGTCGCGACGAACGCCGCCCCCGATGTCACCAAGATCGCCGCGGTCCTGAGCTTCGCGTAGTCGGTTTCCCGGTCGAAGCCGACGACGACCTCGAGTTGTTGGTGACGAAGGCGAGACGCTTGCCGGCGGCGCGAAGCGCCGCCAGAACTTCGCCCGCACCTTGGATCGGCCTGGATCCGAGGTACAGCACGCCGTCGAGATCGAACAAGAGCGCGTCGTAGGGGCCAGCCAGCACCTACGCGGAAAGCCGCTCCCGCACCTGTTCGTAGTCCGCGACGCCCGGTCGCATCGCCAGCGCCAGCTTCACATGTGCCAGCGCACGAGTGTGTTGCCCTGTTCGCTCGCACGCGATCGCCAACGCGAAATGCGCGTAGTCGTCGGCCGGGTTGATGTGAACGGCCTTGGTGAACTCGCGACGCGCTCTCGTGGGGCGCCCCGCCATGAACAGCGCACGTCCGAGCTCCTCCCGGATCGATGCCTTCTCTGGTTCGAGCAGCTTGGCTTTCGCGAGCAGGAGAACAGCCTGATGGGGATGACCGCGTTCGAGCATCGACCGCCCGCGCTCGAACAGCACGTACGCGTCTGCGTCTCCGCGGCGTCGATCGTCCACGGCAGCCTCGCTTCCCTTCTCCCGACGACGTTAGCAGCTGGGGTCAGTCTTCAGATAAGGGGTTCTCCAGCTTCTTGATCCCCGATGCAACCACCTCCGTGAGGCTCCGGGCGCCGGCCCCGCTCCGGTAGAAGCGGCGGACGAGCTGGCCCGTGACAAGCACGGGGTCGCCCTTGGCGATCCCCGAGAGCACACGGGCTCCGACCGTGGCATGCCATGCCGCGACCGGTAGGGGGAGGAGGCGCTTGCCCGCCTCCGGAACGGAGAGCCGAAGCTCGGTGACCTCATCGCCCGACGGCATGCGGCGCTGGACCGGCTCTGCCGACACTGTGCCTGCGAGGACGACGACGTTCACCGTCACCATGACTCCTCCTTCCGCGACGGACGTTAGCAGCAGGGTCCGACACACCCCGCCGTGCGAGACTCGGATCGTGGACGAGCAAGACTTTGAAATGGCACCTGTCGCGAGCGGCATCACGGTCATCGATACGGGGATGGCCGGACAGCGGGAGCTCAACGCGGTCTACCTGGTCGCCGCCGGAGAGCCGGCGCTCGTTGAAACGGGGCCCGGCGCCGACGGTCCGGTCGTGCTGCGCTCGCTGGAACGGCTCGGGGTGGGGGCGGATGACCTCGCGCACATCGTCGTCACGCACATCCACGTCGATCACGCCGGCGGTGCCGGGGCCCTGCTCGCCCGGTTCCCTCGGGCCACCCTGTGGGTCCACGAGATCGGCGCGCCGCACCTCCTAGACCCGGCTCGACTCGTGGCCAGCACCGCCAGGATCTACGGGGCTGAACGGATGAGGGCGTTCTACGGGGAGACGTTGCCAGTGCCGGCCGATCGGATACGGCCGATGTCGGGCGGAGATCGGGTCGGCCTGGGTGATCGATCCCTCCAGGTGCTGCACACCCCGGGTCACGCGACGCATCACGTCTCGATGCTGGACGATGCCACCGGAGCGATGTTCACCGGTGAGTCGATCGGCTCCCACCTTCCGTGGGCCGACTCCTATCGGCCCGCCCTCCCGCCTCCGGAGGTCGATGTCGAGGCAGCCCTCGACAGCATCCACAGGATGGCTCTGACTAGGCCCTCGGTATTGCTCACGTCGCATTTCGGGCCGGTGGTGGACCCGGATGACGGCTTCTCCCGGGCGGCCGAACGCATCCGGTCGTGGTCCGAGACCGTCCGGCGTGAGCTCGAGGGCCGGCCCGAGCGTGACGCGGATGACGTGGTTCCTCTCCTGACCGATCAGGCACGCGAAGAGTACGAGAGGGACTCGGGGCTACCCTTCGATCTCTCCCGGTACGACGCGATCGGTTCGATCAGGATGAACACCCAGGGGCTCGCGAGGTACTGGCGGAAGCGGTGGGAACGGGAGGCCGGGGAGGCGCCTCGTCCTCCTATCGCTCAGGCGAGGTGAGCCAGTCGCTCGGCGGCGTCGAACGCCCCGGAATCGTGCCGGACGATCCGTCGGAACTCTCCTGCTGCCTCGCCGAGCCGACCGGCACGCTCCAGGATGTCCCCGCGGACGTACCACAGGCGGAGGGTGTACGGCTCGGACACGTCATCCGTGGTGCGCGCCCGCCCGAGGAAGGCCAGCGCCTCTGCGAAGCGTCCCTCGTCGGCCAGCGCAGATGCCGCGACCACGACGGCCTCAGCTTTCGCCTCGCTCGGCACCTTGGCCCGAAGTTCTTCCTCCGCAAGTGATACGACCTCGTTCGGGCGACCGAGTCCCCGGAGGGAGTCGGCGATGATGTGGTTCTGGTCTGCACGGCCCGAGATCCTGCGATAGGCCTTGAGCTCCCCGACCGCGTCATGCCATCGCCCCACCGCGTAATAGCCGAGGCCGAGCACCTCTCGGGCTGCCGCTGAGCGGGGGGCGAGTCCCTTCACCTTCTCGGCCTCGGCGATCGACCCAACCGCGTCACCGCGATCGAGGAGTTCGATCGCCCTGCGGAGCTGAGTCTCGGCTGTGCGCTGGTCGGCGGTGCGCGTGCTACGTCGCAGGTCGTCCAGCACGTCGCGAGGAAGGTCTGCCCCCTTCCGTGGGGTGGACCGGGGTTTCCCCCCTGCGCGGGGACGAAGAGGCTTGGGCATCGCCCCAGCGTACCCAAGGGGATCCGATCGTAGGAATGCGAACGGGCCGCCCCGAAGGGGCGGCCCGGTCGCCACGATGTCCCGGCGGCGACCTACTCTCCCACCCGGTCTCCCGAGCAGTACCATCGGCGCTGGAGGACTTCACTTCCGGGTTCGGGATGGGACCGGGTGTTTCCCCTCCGCCATGGCCACCGAAACGACTCCTCCCGATCACTCGGGAAGGGGTTGAGGATGCGTCCCTCGAGCAGAGCCTGAGGAACTGCGATAGCGAGCGCGAGCAAGGTCAAGTCCTCGGCCTATTAGTACGGGTCAGCTCCACACGTTGCCATGCTTCCACTTCCCGCCTATCAACGTGGTGGTCTTCCACGGGCCTTACCTGGTCTCCCAGTGGGAGGCCTCATCTCCGGGCGAGCTTCGCACTTAGATGCTTTCAGCGCTTATCCCTTCCGAACGTGGCCAACCAGCCATGCCGCTGGCGCGACAACTGGCACACCAGAGGTTCGTCCGCCCCGGTCCTCTCGTACTAGGGGCAGCTCCCGTCAAGCCTCCTACGCCCACAGCGGATAGGGACCGAACTGTCTCACGACGTTCTAAACCCAGCTCGCGTGCCTCTTTAACGGGCGAACAGCCCGACCCTTGGGACCTGCTCCAGCCCCAGGATGAGACGAGCCGACATCGAGGTGCCAAACCCTGCCGTCGATATGGACTCTTGGGCAGGATCAGCCTGTTATCCCCGGGGTACCTTTTAGCCGTTGAGCGACGGCCCTTCCACGAAGCGCCGTCGGATCACTAGGCCCTGCTTTCGCACCTGCTCGACCCGTCGGTCTCGCAGTCAAGCTCCCTTGTGCCCTTGCACTCGACATCTGATTGCCAACCAGATTGAGGGAACCTTTGGGCGCCTCCGTTACTCTTTAGGAGGCAACCGCCCCAGTTAAACTGCCCACCAGACGCTGTCCCTGATCCGGATAACGGACCGAGGTTAGAGTCCCAACTAGTGAAGGGTGGTATTTCAACAGTGGCTCCACCCGAACCGAGATCCGGGCTTCACAGCCTCCCACCTATCCTACGCAACACATGCCAGAACCCAACATCAAGCTACAGTGAAGGTCCCGGGGTCTTTCCGTCCTGCTGCGGGTAACGAGCATCTTTACTCGTAGTGCAATTTCGCCGAGTCCCTGGTTGAGACAGCGCCCAAGTCGTTACGCCATTCGTGCAGGTCAGAACTTACCTGACAAGGAATTTCGCTACCTTAGGACCCTTATAGTTAGGGCCGCCGTTTACCGGCGCTTTGGTTCAGAGCTTCGCCCAGAAGGGCTAACCCCTCCCCTTAACGTTCCGGCACCGGGCAGGCGTCAGTCCGTATACATCGTCTTACGACTTCGCACGGACCTGTGTTTTTAGTAAACAGTCGCTTGGGCCTGGTTTGTGCCACCGCCTCGGGCTCGGGTCGCGAAGACCGTCACCCTACCGCGGTCGTCCTTCTCCCGAAGTTACGGACGTGATTTGCCGAGTTCCTTAACCAGGGTTCTCTCGATCGCCTTCGTATGCTCTACGTGCCCACCTGAGTCGGTTTGGGGTACGGGCACCTCATCCACTCGCTAGAGGCTTTTCTTGACAGCTTGGGATCGCTCGCTTCACCTGAAACGGCTCGGCGTCGCGCCTCAGGAACGCGGCCCTCCGGATTTGCCTGGAAGGCCTCCCTACGCGCTTGCCCCAGGACGACCACCGCCTGGGTCGAGCTACCCTCCTGCGTCCCCCCATCGCTGGCCTAGTACGGAGTTGGTCGGTAGCCCCCGAAGGGGTTCCCTTAGTGCCTCCGATTCGGCCTGGTCGCGGATGAAGTGGTACTGGAATATCAACCAGTCGTCCATCGCCTACGACTCTCGTCCTCGGCTTAGGTCCCGACTAACCCTGGGCGGATGAACCTTCCCCAGGAACCCTTGGGCATTCGGCGGACGGGCTCCTCCCCCGTCATTCGCTACTCATGCCGGCATTCTCACTTCTCACGTGTCCACCGCTGGGTTACCCCGCCGCTTCACTCACGTGAGAACGCTCCCCTACCGATCCCCCGGCCTGGACCCACGCAGCTTCCCACGTAGGCCGAGCCATGCGAGGGATCCCGCAGCTTCGGTGTCGTGCTTGAGCCCCGATACATCGTCGGCGCAGGATCACTTGACCAGTGAGCTGTTACGCACTCTTTCAAGGGTGGCTGCTTCTAAGCCAACCTCCTGGTTGTCTGGGCGATCCCACATCCTTACCCACTTAGCACGAACTTAGGGACCTTAGCTGGCGATCTGGGTTGTTTCCCTCTCGGACACGGAGCTTAGCCCCCGCGCCCTCACTCCCGGGCTCTGATCCGATGGCATTCGGAGTTTGACTGAGTTCGGTAAGCTTGTAGGCTCCCTATCCCAATCAGTGCTCTACCTCCACCGGAGAACGCCCGAGGCTGCCCCTAAAGGCATTTCGGGGAGAACCAGCTATCACCGAGTTTGATTGGCCTTTCACCCCTACCCACAGGTCATCCCCCAGGTTTTCAACCCTGGTGGGTTCGGTCCTCCACGAGGTCTTACCCTCGCTTCAACCTGCCCATGGGTAGATCACTCGGCTTCGGGTCTAGGGCACGCGACTCTTCGCCTGTTTCAGACTCGCTTTCGCTTCGGCTTCCCGAGAACGGTTAACCTTGCCGCGCACCGCTAACTCGCCGGCTCATTCTTCAAAAGGCACGCCGTCACCCCGCCTGGTTGCCCAGCCGGAGCTCCGACAGCTTGTAGGCTCACGGTTTCAGGTGCTATTTCACTCCCCTCCCGGGGTGCTTTTCACCTTTCCCTCACGGTACTAGTTCACTATCGGTCGCCAGGCAGTACTTAGCCTTAGGGGGTGGTCCCCCCAGATTCACACGGGATTTCCGGGGTCCCGTGCTACTCGGGATCGCCGCTGGGAGACCGATCGTCTTTCGCCTACAGGTCTGTTACCTTCTGTGGCGGCCCGTTCCATGGCCTTCGACTAGACGTCGGTTTTGTCACTCCCCGGACCCTCCGACGAGGGTCCTAGCGGATCCCACGACCCCGACACGGCAACGCCGTCGGGCTTGAACACCGCATCGGTTTAGGCTGGATCCCCGTTCGCTCGCCGCTACTAGGGGAGTCGCGGTTGCTTTCCTTTCCTCGCCCTACTGAGATGTTTCACTTCGGGCGGTTACCTCCGGGTACCCTATGTGTTCAGGTACCGGTGATCGGGCATGACCCCGGTCGGGTTTCCCCATTCGGACATCCCCGGATCACAGCTCTCTCGACAGCTCCCCGAGGCTTTTCGCAGCCAGACGCGTCCTTCTTCGGCTCCTGGCGCCAAGGCATCCACCGTAAGCCCTTCATAACTTGACTCTAGATGCTCGCGCTCGCTATCGAGTTCTCAAGGTGCCCGAGGGCTCGCACCCTCAAAGCTGAACAGCGTGTCAGTCCCACGATCGGGACGCCTGTGCATCGACCTGGAGCTTCCGGCAACGCGGGACGTAGCGCCCGGCCGCCGAAGTGCCAAACGGCTCCTTAGAAAGGAGGTGATCCAGCCGCACCTTCCGGTACGGCTACCTTGTTACGACTTCACCCCAATCGCGAGCCCCACCTTCGACGGCTCCCTCCACAAGGGTTAGGCCACCGGCTTCGGGTGTTGCCCACTTTCGTGATGTGACGGGCGGTGTGTACAAGCCCCGGGAACGTATTCACCGCAGCATTGCTGATCTGCGATTACTAGCGACTCCGACTTCACGAGGTCGGGTTGCAGACCTCGATCCGAACTGAGCGCGACTTTCTGGGATTCGCTCCCCCTTACGGGATCGCAGCCCTCTGTATCGCGCATTGTAGCATGCGTGCAGCCCTGGACTTAAGGGGCATGATGACTTGACCTCATCCCCACCTTCCTCCGGTTTGGCACCGGCAGTCTCCCTAGAGTTCCCGGCATGACCCGCTGGCAACTAGGGATAGGGGTTGCGCTCGTTGCGCCACTTAAGGCAACACCTCACGGCACGAGCTGACGACAGCCATGCACCACCTGTGCAGGCTCCGAAGAGCGCCCGCTTTCACGGGTTCCACCCTGCATGTCAAGCCCAGGTAAGGTTCTTCGCGTTGCATCGAATTAAGCCGCATGCTCCGCCGCTTGTGCGGGGCCCCGTCAATTCCTTTGAGTTTTAGCCTTGCGGCCGTACTCCCCAGGCGGGGTGCTTAATGCGTTAGCTTCGGCACGGACGGGGTCGATATCCGCCCACACCTAGCACCCAACGTTTACGGCTAGGACTACCAGGGTATCTAATCCTGTTCGCTCCCCTAGCTTTCGCGCCTGAGCGTCAGGTAAGGCCCAGAGATCCGCCTTCGCCACCGGTGTTCCTCCTGATATCTGCGCATTTCACCGCTACACCAGGAATTCCGATCTCCCCTACCTACCTCTAGCCGGGCAGTATCGGATGCAGGCCCGGGGTTGAGCCCCGGGTTTTCACATCCGACTTACCAAGCCGCCTGCGCGCTCTTTACGCCCAATAAAGCCGGACAACGCTCGCCTCCTACGTCTTACCGCGGCTGCTGGCACGTAGTTAGCCGAGGCTTCTTCTGCAGGTACCGTCACGATCGCTTCGTCCCTGCCGAAAGGGGTTTACGACCCGAGGGCCTTCGTCCCCCACGCGGCGTCGCTGCGTCACGCTTTCGCGCATTAGCGCAAGATTCCCCACTGCTGCCTCCCGTAGGAGTCTGGGCCGTGTCTCAGTCCCAGTGTGGCTGGTCGTCCTCTCAGACCAGCTACCCGTCGACGCCTTGGTGGGCCATTACCCCACCAACAAGCTGATAGGCCGCGGGCCCATCCCCGACAGGCGGACCTTTCCCGGCCGCACCATGTGGTTCGGCCGGAGTATCCGGTATTAGCCCCGGTTTCCTGGGGTTATCCCGATGTCGGGGGCAGGTTGCCCACGTGTTACGCACCCGTTCGCCACTGATCCCCGGGCCGAAGCCCGGTTCACCGTTCGACTTGCATGTGTTAGGCACGCCGCCAGCGTTCGTCCTGAGCCAGGATCAAACTCTCCGTAGAGATCGCTCCACCGGCCGGAGCCGATGCGCGGTCTTGTTCGGAGTGGCCGATCGAGAGGAGGCACCCTCCCTCTCAGCCGATCCACGCTGCCGACCCTGAGGCCGCCAGCGTTCGGTGCGATTCCGTCGAGGATCGGGCACGGTCACCCGCGCCCGCCTGACGGGGATAAAGCACTGGCTTCTGACACGCTGTTCAGTTCTCAAGGTGCGAGCGGGCGCACTACTCCCCTCGGCATGGTTCACGGACCTCGCGAGGGGACCTCGCGCCGACCGGTAATGGTAGCAGGCCGGCTCCAGCCGTCAACCGAGAGGCGGGAGCCCGAGGCGGGCGAAGCGTCGCCGGCCCACTTGAAGGACCTTTCCATCCAACTCATCCGTCCGGAGCTCGGCCCCCGGATCTGTCAGCGGATCGCCGTCCAGCTTCACTGCGCCCTGCTCCACCGCGCGGCGGGCCTCCCCGTTCGAGGCCGCCAGGCCAGCCTCGACGAGGAGCCGCGGCAGCCAGATCCGTCCGCCACGGACGGCACCGTCCGGGATCACGGCCGTCGGCACCTCGTCGGGGATCTCGTGGTTCCGGTGTACACGGACGAAACGATCATCTGCCGCCGCTCCCTCCCCCTTACCGTGGTAGAGGTCGACGACCTCGCGGGCCAGTCGGCGTTTCTCGGCATGGGGCAAACGATCTCCGGAGGCGAGGCCCGAGTCGACATCGTCGATCTCCGCGGGCGGCAGATCCGTGCACAGACGCAGGTACCGAACGATCAGCTGATCCGGGATCGACATCAGCTTCCCGAACATCTCGTCGGGAGGGTCCTCGATCCCCACGTAGTTGCCGAGCGACTGGCTCATCTTCTGCACACCGTCGATCCCCTCCAGCAACGGCGTCGTGAGTGCCAGCTGAGGGAGCTGACCGAACTCGCGCTGGAGCTCTCGACCCATCAACAGGTTGAAGAGTTGATCGGTGCCGCCGAGCTCCACGTCAGCCTTCACTGCGACGGAGTCGTATCCCTGGAGCAAGGGGTAGATGAACTCGATCAGCGAGATCGGCCGTTGCTCCGCGTGCCGCTTCGCGAAGTCGTCGCGCTCGAGCATCCGCGCGACCGTGGTCGATCCCGCTAGACGCAGCACCGCTTCCATGTCCAGTGGCTCCAGCCACTCGGAATTGCGCCGCAGCTCGACGTGCTCCATGTCCACGATCCTCCCGAATTGCAAGAGGACACTCTCAGCGAAGGCGTCGACCTCGTCTTTCGTGAGCCGGGGTCGCGTCACGGACCTACCCGAGGGGTCACCCACGCGCGTCGTGAAGTCCCCCACTATCAGCACGGCCTTGTGACCTGCGTCCTGAAACTGGCGGAGCTTGCGAAGTACGACGGCCCACCCCAGGGTAACGGTGGGGGCCGTCGGATCGAGGCCGAGCTTGACGCGGAGGGGGCGACCCAAAGCGAGCTTCTCCTCGAGTCCCCCTTCGGGCACCGACGCGGCCGTGTTGCGAAGCAGCGTGCGGACGTCGGCATCCACGGCCGCGGATGCTACCAGTGGGACGCTGGGTCCCGGGGTACGCTGCCGGCATGCGCATCCCGCGCGCGGGCGCCGCGCTGCTCACGGCTCTCTCCGTACTCGCCGCCGGTTGCTCGGTTCCCATGCTTGAGGAACTGGAGCCGCGCCAGCTCGCACAGACGTCGTTCCTCTATGCCGCCGATGGCTCGTTGATCACGCAGCTACACGCCGTCGAGGACCGGATCGTGCTGACGACGAAGGAGGTGTCGCCGTTCCTCCTCGACGCCACGATCGCGATCGAGGATCGCCGCTTCTACCAGCATCACGGTGTGGACCTTCAGGCGATCCTGCGGGCGGCGTACGTGAACACACAGGCAGGCACGATCGTCGAAGGCGGCTCGACGATCACTCAGCAGCTCATCAAGAACACCTACGTGGGGAGCGCGGCGACGTTCCGGCGTAAGCTGGACGAGGCGCTCCTCGCATGGCAGCTAGAGGACCGCCTCTCGAAGGAGGAGATCCTCACTGAGTACCTGAACACGGTCTACTTCGGACAAGGCGCCTACGGTGCAGAGGCCGCCGCCCGGACGTACTTCAACGTCGACGCAGTCGATCTATCGTTGGCTCAGTCCGCGATGCTCGCGGGCCTGATCTCGTCCCCGAATCATTTCGATCCGTTCAAGCACCGCGGGGCGGCTGCCGGGCGGCGCGGGGTCGTGCTGGAGCTGATGCGTCGGCAAGGGCTGATCTCGTCGCGCCAGTCCCGCACGGCGATCCGGGAGCCCATCCACGTCCACCATGGTCGGATGGCGGAGCGCTACCCCTTCCCGTACTTCGTCGACTACTTCAAGCGCTGGTTCGCCTCGAACCCCACCTTCGGCGAGAACGAGGAGGAACGCTATCGGTTGCTCTTCTCGGGCGGTCTGCGGATCACGACGACAGTCGACCCCGTCCTGCAGGGCTACGCGGAGCGGGCGGTCCACTCCGTCCTCACGTACCCGAGCGATCCCGAGGGCGCGATGACGGTGATCGATCCACGGACAGGCTACGTCCGGGCCATGGTGGGCGGAACGGACGCCGAGTTCTGGAGCGGGCGGAGAGGCGGAAAGGTGAACCTCGCGACGGGAGCCGGCGGGAAGTATGGCCGGCAGACGGGGTCGGCGTTCAAGCCGTTCGCGCTCGTCACCGCTCTCGAGAACGGGATCTCCCCGGACACGGTTTTCCCAGCGCCCTCCTCGATCGAGATCCCTCTCGACAACGGAGAGGTGTGGCACGTCACGAACGCCGAAGGCGGGGGATACGGATCGATGACGCTCGCGTCGGCCACCGTCAACTCCGTGAACACCGTGTACGCCCAGCTGATCGAGCGCCTCGGCCCCAAGGAGGTCGTCCAGGTAGCCCACCGGATGGGGATGAGGTGCTGCACGGACGTCGGGAGCCCGAAGGGAGACCTCGAGCCGTACCTTTCCGCCGTGCTCGGGGCGAACGGCGTCAACAGCCTCGAGATGGCATCGGCCTACGGAACCATCGCGTCGGGGGGCCTTCGCGTGGCCCCCTTGCCCGTCCTGTCCGTGACGGACTCGGAGGGCAACGTCCTGTGGGAGGCCAACCCCCACCCGAGGCAGGTCCTGAGCCCTCAGGTCGCCGCCGCGGCCGGCGGGATCCTTCAGGACGCGGTGTTGTACGGGACAGGCACCGCCGCGAACATCGGACGCCCACAGATCGGTAAGACCGGTACGGCATCCGACCACACCAACGCGTGGTTCGTCGGCGCGATCCCCCAACTCGTGGCCGCCGTGTGGGTCGGCTATCCGGAGGGCCAGATCTCGATGGAGCCTCCCCGCACCAGGATCACGGTCTTCGGTGGCACATGGCCGGCGCAGATCTGGCGCCTGTTCATGTTGGGCGCCATGCGGGGGCTCCCCGCACGGGCTTTCCCGACACCGCAGGTCGATTACATCGACGTGGCCGTGGACGTGACGCAAGATCGTCTCTGCTTGCCCAACCGCTACACGCTCCCCCAGAACGTCGAGATCCTCTCCTTCATCGAGGGAACCGAGCCCACGAAGATCTGCGAGCTTCCCGATTCGCTCCAGCTGGCGAACGTGCCGTCCGTTATCGGTCTGCCGCAGTCCCCGGCGGCGACCCGTCTCGAGCACGCTGGGTTCTTCGTGGAGGTGCAGGTCATCGAGTCCACCCAACCGCCGGGAACCGTGATCGGCCAGAGCCCATCCGCCGGGACCTCTGCCTACCAGACCAGCACGATCACGATCACCGTCTCGAAGGCGCCGAGCGCGAGCGGTGGGTAGGGCCGGGTCGGCCGCGCGATACGAAGGGGTCGCCAGCGATGCAGAAGCGCCACTCCCGGTCGAGCCCGACCGAGACGCCGACGCGCGAGCCCGTGGTGATCGCGTCAGGCTCGATCGGCCGGCCCCGCTCGAGCCAGACCTCTCGCCCCACGACCAGGTCGGCCCCGTTCTGGGCCCGGTCGATGCCGAGAGCACGACACAGCTTCCCGGGTCCTGAACACAGATCCCCGAGCTCCTCCCGACCGCGACGGGTGCGCATCTCGTCGAGACCCTCCGCGGGTCTGAGGGCACGGATCAGCACAGCACTCCCTTCCCCCGGCCCGCGGGTCACCACGTTCGCCATCCAGTGGTTGCCGTAGGTGAAGTAGACGTACAGATGGCCCGGCGGCCCGAACATCACCCCGTTCCGCGGGGTGGGGCCCCGGAAGGCGTGGCTTGCGGGGTCGTCGGGCTCGTACGCCTCCACTTCGACGATCCGGCCCGACAACCGTGTCGCCGCCGGTCCGGTCCGGACCAGGACCGATCCCAGCAGGTCCGGCGCGACCTCTGTCGCGGGCCGCGCGAAGAACCCGCGAGCGAACCTCGCCATCAGCGCTTCTTCTGGAGGAACCTGCGCAACTTCGCCAACGGCCACGCGTTGATCACGTCGTCTGACGTCAGCCAGCCCCGCTGCGCCGTCGCGACGCCGTAGCGCATGACGTCCAGATGGCCTATCGCATGCGAATCCGTATCCACCGCGAAGCACGCGCCGTGTCGCCGGGCCCAGAGCACATGCTCGTCCCGAAGGTCGAGCCGGTCGGGGTAGGAGTTGATCTCGAGCGCCGTCCCGGTCCGGGCCGCCGCGGCGAACACCACGTCGAGGTCAACGTCGACCGCATCTCGCCGGCCGATCTTACGCGTGGTCATGTGGCCGATCACGTTCACGCGGGGGTTCTCCATCGCGCGGACCAGTCGACGCGTCATCTCCTCGCGCGACTGCGTGAAGTGCGAGTGGACCGAGGCGACGGTGATGTCGAATCCGGCCAGGAACGCCTCGTCCCAGTCCACGTCGCCCTCCGGGTCGATGTTCAGCTCCGTGCCGTGGAGGAGCGTCATCTTCGGGAACCTCGTCTGGAGCTGCCGCAGCTCTCGGCGTTGCCGAAGCATCTTCTGGTCGGTCATGCGCTGCATGAACAGGTTGGGCGCGTGGTCGGTGACTGCGTAGTAGGCATATCCTTTGGCGGCTGCGGCCTCGAGCATCCGTGCGAGCGGTGCGAGCCCGTCCGTGAGGTTCGTATGCGTGTGCAGGTCCCCTCTGATCTGTTCGAGCGTCAGCACCTTCGGCAGCTCATTCGAGAGGGCCGCCTCCACCTCACCCCGGTCCTCACGGAGCGTCGGTTCGACGTAGGACATCCCCAGGCGCTCGTAGACCTGGTGCTCCGTCTCGGCGGCCAGCAACTCTCCTGAGGCGGCATCGAACAAGCCGTACTCGTTGAGCTTGAGCCCCGCCCGAACGGCCAGCTCGCGGATCCTGATGTTGTGCGCCTTGGAGCCGGTGAAATAGATCATCGCCGCGCCCCAGGCCGCACGGGGCACGACTCGCAGGTCCACCTGGAGGCCCGCACGGGTCAGCACCGAGGACTTCGTCTCCCCTCGGGCGAGGATCCGCTCGACCGAGCCGGATCCCGTGAACGCATCCATCACGGGATCCGCGTCCTCACTCGCCACCAGCAGATCGACATCGCCGATCGTCTCCCGCATCCGACGGAGCGACCCTGCGTAGTCGGCCTTCTTCACGCCGGGGATCGACCGGAGGCGCTCGAGCATCGCCTCCGCGACAGCGAGGGCATCGGAGACGAGCACCCTGCCCTGATCGCGCTGCATCCGTTCGGCGCCCTTCAGGATGCTCTCCGCCGTCTTGCCGGAGAAGCCCTTGAGCCCGGTGAGCCCCCCCTCCTGCGCGGCAGCGACGAGCTGCTCCACCGTCCCGATGCCCAGCTCTCGGTACACGGTCATAGCCTTCTTGGGGCCGAAGCCCGGTATCGCCGTCATGTCCCGCACGCCGGTAGGGACCTGGGCGCGGAGGTCCTCCAACTCGGGGAACGTGCCCGTCTCGAGGTACGCGTGGATCTTCTCCGCGATCGACTTCCCCACGCCGGGGATCGTGCGCACGTCCTCGAGGGACCGCAGATCATCCGGGTACCCCCCCACCGCGCGGGCGGCCTTCTCGTACGCCCTCGGCTTGAAGGGGTCCTCGGCCACGATCGCCAGGAGGTCGGCGAATTCCAGCAGGAGCTTCTCGACCTCGTCGTTGCTCCTGGACATCGCCTTCAGGCGAGGCCCAGCAGGAACAGGAGCAACGCCTTCTGCGTGTGCAGGCGGTTCTCGGCCTGGTCCCACACCGCGGAGTGCGGGCCGTCCATCACCTCAGCCGTGATCTCCTGCCCGCGATGGGCCGGGAGGCAGTGCAGGACCACCACGGCGTCGTCGGCGACCTCGACGAGCGCGGCGTTCAGCTGGTAGCTGGGGAACACCAGGGCGCGCTCATCAACCTCGGCTTCCTGTCCCATGCTCGCCCATACATCCGTATACAGGGCGTGCGCACCTGTCGAGGCGACCAATGGGTCGGACCCTACCTCGGCGCTGCCCCCCATGAGCGCCGCGATCTGATCCGCGCGCTCCACGACCTGTGGGATCGGCTCGAAGCCGGGCGGGGTGGCGACTCGCACGGTCATCCCCGACTTCGCGCCGGCCAGCAGCAGCGAGTGGGCGACGTTGTTCCCGTCGCCCAGATAGGTGAGCACCCGGCCTTCGAGCGAGCCCAGGTGCTCCCGAAGGGTGAGCAGATCCGCGAGCGCCTGACAGGGGTGCTCGAAATCCGAGAGGGAGTTCACGACCGGAACGTCCGCAGCCCCCGCGAGCAGCTCGAGGCGCTCTTGCTCGAACGTTCTCAACACGATGACGTCCACGTAGCGGGACAGCACCCTGCCCGTGTCCTCGATCGTCTCTCCCCTCCCCAGCTGCAGGTCGGCGGAGGAGAGCGCGAGTGGGTACCCACCCAGCTCCGCCACACCAACCTCGAACGACACCCTCGTCCGGGTCGAGGCCTTCTCGAAGATCAACGCCGCCGACCGCCCAGCCAGGCGCGAGCGATAGCGGTCCGGGTCGGCTTTCACCCGGGCGGCCAGCTCGAGCACCTCGCCCAGCTCGTCCGAGGTGAGGTCGTCGACCGACAGGTAGTCGCGTTTCGAGGTACCCATGGCGCCGAAGTCTAGCCGTGCGCTCTTGGCGGGGGGAAGCCGTTACGCGCGGAGGGTGGCCCCGAAATCCGAATCCAGCCTGGCCACGATCCGACCCACGACCTCGTCGGCGTCGCGGTCGGTGAGGGTTCGATCCTGGGCGCGGATATCCAGCGAGAACGCAAGGCTCTTGGTCCCTTCGGGCAGGGACCCGCCCCGGAACACGTCGAAGAGCAGGCTGCCGTCCAGGAACTCGCCGGCAGCTTCCTCCAGGGCGGCGCCGACGGCGCCGGCGGGGGTATCCTCGGCGACGACGAACGCCAGGTCGCGTCGGACCGGCGGGAATCGCGGAACGTCTCGATAGACGAACTCCTTCGTGGCGCCCGCCACCAGCGCGGCAAGCTCCAGCTCAACGACCGCGACCCGCCCGTCCAGCTTGAGCTCGGCAGCTCGTCGCGGGTGGACCTCCCCAAGGACCCCGGCCCGTTCTCCCCCGATCAGCACCCACGCCGATCTTCCGGGGTGGAACAGCCCCCCGGGATTCGCGCCCAGCGACCAGTCGGAGATCCCGAGTTCCACCATCAGCGCCTCGAGGATCCCCCGGGCGTCGAGCGCATCGAAGGGTCGACCGTCCCCGTACCACCCTTGAGAAGCAGCCCCCGAGAGCGTCCATGCGACCTTACGACGCTCCTCCACGGGATCCCCGGAGCGGAACACCGAGCCGACCTCGAACACCGCCGTCGCGCGAGATCCGGCGGCCTGGCTTCCGGCGACCGCGTGCAGGAGCCCTGGCACGAGCCCCGTTCGCAGGAAACCCTCTTCCGTGCGGAGCGGGTTCGCCACCGCGATCGCGTCATCGTCGCCGCTGAGAGCCAGGTCCTCGAGCGATGCGAACGGGATGGGTCGGATCTCACGGAGGCCCGCTCGCACCAGGACCTCTTTCACGATCCGAGCGAAGGCGTATCCGTCGGGGAGCCCGCCCGGGTGCGCCGACCTGGGCAAGGTCGATCCCACGC
>Ga0247727_10005134_pt1 | contig 26934 bp, 15 predicted proteins | sample WisWelCaveWW1625_FD_202498 | JGI IMG/M metagenome (GOLD analysis project Ga0247727, IMG submission 202498) | Biofilm microbial communities from Wishing Well Cave, Virginia, United States - WW16-25 | ecosystem: Environmental > Aquatic > Deep subsurface > Groundwater > Cave microbial mat | place...
TCCACCAACTGCCGCCGGAGCTCCGGCGAATAACGCGTATAACCCTTCGACATCGCAGACTCCTACTACCCCGTAAGGGGTCCGGTGTCCACGAAAACGGGTCAACTCCACACGGGCGAAAATCCGAATTGGGATATGGCTGCAGGGTTCCTTGAGGACGTAACGACCCACTTCGGTGGAACCGTGCTGGTCGATGCCGAGAAGATTCATTACTACGCCCCCCTCGCGTCAAAAGCGACAAGATCGTTTGAGAAATCTCTTGCAGGTGCCCGACAGTTCGTAGCCGAAGTTGAAAAACTTGCAAAGGGAAGCGTAAAGTAGCACCTCTCACTACACCGAACGGCGTATCCTCTTGGTCGATAATTTTGGTGGAGCTGGTCGGGATCGAACCGACGACCTCCGGCTTGCAAAGCCAGCGCTCTCCCAACTGAGCTACAGCCCCTTGTCAACGCACCAAAATTTACTGCGTACACGCCGCCTGCGCGAACACGTGAAAGCGCCCAGAGCGCGGAGACCGCACCAGAATCGGGCCCAAGCACAGCGACGAGCGACGGAAGCGTACTCAGGTACGCTGAGGAAGCGAGGAGCGAGCACGGCCCGAGATGGTGCGGGATCCGTGCTCTGGGTGGTGGGCCTAGGTAGATTTGAACTACCGACCTCCCGCTTATCAGGCGGACGCTCTAACCAACTGAGCTATAGGCCCTCTTGGCTTAGACCTGCTGCGACCTAGTCGCAGCAGGTCGCCTTCGCTCGGCTTCGCCTCGCTGCGCGCCCTACGGGCTTGCAGTGGCTTAAACCCGCCGCGACCGAGTCGCGTGGCGACTCGGTCGCGGCGGAACGTATCGGCTCGGATTTGCCTCGATACACAGGTCGCAAGCATAATCGGTAATTGCACGCACCGGAAGTTGGCGTGCTCACGTCGCTCTCTGAAAACTGAATAACGTGCGGCTCGCTGGTGATCACCGGCCACGAAAGTCCCCCGATCGAACGAGTCACCGGGAATACCCGGGATTCAGACTTTCGCCTCCTTCTTCGCTCTGGAAGCAGAGAGAAAGGCCGATTATGACCTGAGTGCTTTGCCGAAATACCGCGGTACGCGACCGCGGCAATCGACATGGCTCCCTAGAAAGGAGGTGATCCAGCCGCAGGTTCCCCTACGGCTACCTTGTTACGACTTCACCCCAATCACTACTCAAACCTTGGACGGCTCCCTCCCTTGCGGGTTGGGTTACCGGCTTCTGGTTCAAGCAGCTTTCGTGGTGTGACGGGCGGTGTGTACAAGGCCCGGGAACGTATTCACCGCGGCATGCTGATCCGCGATTACTAGCGATTCCACCTTCATGGAGTCGAATTGCAGACTCCAATCTGAACTGAGGCCGATTTTTTGGGATTGGCTCCCCCTCGCGGGTTGGCGACCCTTTGTATCGGCCATTGTAGCACGTGAGTAGCCCTGGGCATAAAGGCCATGAGGACTTGACGTCATCCCCACCTTCCTCCGGCTTAACACCGGCAGTCTCCTTAGAGTGCCCAGCCGAACTGATGGCAACTAAGGACAGGGGTTGCGCTCGTTGCGGGACTTAACCCAACACCTCACGACACGAGCTGACGACAGCCATGCAGCACCTGTCTTGGGGTTCCCGAAGGCACCCTCCTGTTTCCAGGAGATTCCCCAGATGTCAAGCCCAGGTAAGGTTCTGCGCGTTGCTTCGAATTGAACCACATGCTCCACCGCTTGTGCGGGCCCCCGTCAATTCCTTTGAGTTTTAGCCTTGCGACCGTACTCCCCAGGCGGGGTGCTTAATGCGTTAGCTGCGGCACCGCAGGGGTCAATATACCCGCGACGCCTAGCACCCAACGTTTACGGCGTGGACTACCAGGGTATCTAATCCTGTTTGCTCCCCACGCTTTCGCGTCTCAGCGTCAGTCACCGTCCAGGTGGCCGCCTTCGCCGCCGGTGTTCCTCCCGATATCTACGAATTTCACCTCTACACCGGGAATTCCACCACCCTCTCCGGGACTCGAGCGAGGCAGTTTCGAATGCAGTTCCGGGGTTAGGCCCCGGGATTTCACATCCGACTTGCCAAGCCGCCTACACGCCCTTTACGCCCAGTGATTCCGAACAACGCTTGCGCCCTCCGTATTACCGCGGCTGCTGGCACGGAGTTAGCCGGCGCTTCCTTTGGAGGTACCGTCACCTCTCCGGCCTGTTTGACCGGAAAGCGTTCTTCCCTCCCGACAGAGGTTTACGACCCGAAGGCCTTCATCCCTCACGCGGCGTTGCTGGGTCAGGCTTGCGCCCATTGCCCAAAATTCCCGACTGCTGCCTCCCGTAGGAGTCTGGACCGTGTCTCAGTTCCAGTGTGGCTGACCATCCTCTCAGACCAGCTACCCATCGTCGCCTTGGTGGGCCATTACCCCACCAACTAGCTAATGGGACGCGGGCTCATCTCGAGGCAGTAGCATTGTAAAGAGGCCACCCTTTTACCGCAGAATCCGAAGACTCCGCGGTCTTATCCGGTATTAGCTCCAGTTTCCCGGAGTTGTCCCAGACCTCAAGGCAGATTACCCACGCGTTACTCACCCGTGCGCCGCTGTACTCGCTCCCGAAGGAACTTTCTCGCACGACTTGCATGTCTTAGGCACGCCGCCAGCGTTCGTTCTGAGCCAGGATCAAACTCTCCAGTTTGAACTTGGCGGTGCAACAACACTTTCGTGTGTGGTGCACCTAGTTCGGAAAGCGGACACGTCGCCGCGCAATTGCGCAACCACGCGCCGCCAATGAATGGGACGTACGATCACCATTGATTTTCTGCGGACGCTTCCCGTGCGCCCACAGAACCGCACGCTATTCAGTTTTCAAAGAGCAAACGAAGCCTCGCCAATCTTGTGAAGAGATTAGGAAGCGTGCGAAACGTGGCGCAGCGCAAAAGTATTAAAGTTCTCAGCCGCACTGCGGAAGCGCATGATACCCCGCAGCCGAAACCTACTCAAGTAGGGCAAACCAGGGCCTCAGAGAGCACCAACGTCTTCCCGAGGGGGGGTGCCGCGGAGAATAACCCGAGCGAAGCGCCGCCGGCCTGCCCGTAGCAGATAACTCCTCCCAGGAACAAGGCGCAGAGCAGGGTCCTGAACGACCTCGCCATCGATACGAACGCCCCCTTGTATCACCAAACGCCGGCCTTCACTGTTTGTACCGGCGAATCCCAGCTCCCGCAGGAGGTTCAACAGCCCTTTCGTGCCGTCCGCCTCAACGGATACCGCGTGCTCCACTACAGTTTCCGGCACTTCTTTTTCGCGTACCACGCGCCGGAAATGCTCGGAGGCACTCTGCGCAGCATCTTTCCCCCAAAACCGCTCGACGACCTGCTGCGCCAACGCCTGCTTGAGCGCGAAGGGATCGCCCTCCCCCACTCGCACCTGCTGCGCTTCCGCTGTGAAATCAGACCACTCGCCCTGGGATAACAGCGCGATGTAGTCGCCCATGAGTGCATCAGAAATACTCATGAGCTTGCCGTACATTTCCTCCGGCGGATCGCAGATTCCGATGTGGTTGCCGAGACTTTTCGACATCTTCTCGACGCCGTCGGTCCCGACCAAGAGCGGATGGGTGATCACTGCCTGCGGAGGTTGTGCGTATGCGCGCTGAACCTCACGCCCCATGAGCAGATTGAAGGTCTGATCGCTGCCGCCGATCTCCACGTCTGCGCGCAATACCACTGAGTCGTAGGCTTGCACGAAGGGGTACAGAAACTCGTGCACGGCAATGGGTTCAGCGGCTGTGTACCGCTTGGCGAAGTCGTCGCGCTCGAGCAGGCGCGCCACCGTGTAGTGGGAGCACAGGCGCACAAAATCCGCCGGTCGCAGCGCGTCCATCCACTCGCCGTTCATGCGCACCTCCGCCCGAGCCACGTCGAGCACACGACCCACCTGCTCGAGGTAGGTCTCCGCGTTGCGCTTCACTTGTTCCGGAGCAAGCGCGGGACGGGTCTTTTTCTTTCCCGAAGGATCGCCGATGCGCGCTGTAAAATCCCCGATCAAAAAGATCGGCGTGTGTCCGAGATCTTGGAAGCAGCGCAGTTTCCACAGCACCACGGTATGCCCGAGATGCAGATCCGGAGCCGAAGGATCCATACCGAGCTTGACGCGCAGAGGACGGCCCTCGGACAGCGCGGCGACAAGCCGCGGCCGCAGCTCTTCCTTGCCGTAGAATACGGTACTGCCTGTCCCCATGATCTCGAGCTGGCGATCCACCTCCCGCTCGCGTTCGTTGTCCTTCACGCATCCCCCGCCGCGACCCGTACTCGCCGCAGTGTTTTTTCCGTCACCACTCCATCGAGGTGGATGTCGGAGACTTCGCGCGGCACCTCCGACACTACTTGAACCTCAAAGGCGACACCGAAGCGCGCGCGCGGCGCCGCCGGCAACCGCGCAAGCCAACGATCGTAAAAACCTTTTCCGTACCCGAGCCGGTAGCCCGACGCATCAAAAGCCACACCGGGCACCAGGATCAACTCCGCCGTGAGAAGCAGCCCAGCCGCCGGCGGTTCCAAAATCCCAAAAGCACCAGGCACAAGATCGTCCCAAGCGGAAACAGAAGCAAACTCGAGTCCCTGCTCCGTTACCTTCGGCAGCCAGACGTCCTTACCGGCGGCGCGCGCCTTTTCGAACAACGGCCGCGTTGAAAGTTCCTCCGGCAACGCCGCGTAAAGTACCAGGGAGGTCGCGCGCGCGAATTCGGGCATGACCACCACGCGCTCCGCCACAGCGAGAGCGGCTCGCTCTCGCTCAGCAGCCGGCAGCGCGCACCGGAGCGCCGATATGCGGTGGCGAAGTTCGCGCTTCCGCTCAGCGAGCGTCACTACAGACCCACCCGCTCAGCCAATGCCGCCAAGCCTCCATCGCTGGAGTAAACACAAGTCTTCAGGAAACTAGCCCGCATTCTTAACCCGGATTATTCATGAAGCGCCGTAGCGAGACCGCGGAGATGCCCGGAATGGTGGACGATTCCAAGGTTCGGCACCGGAGGCTGACTTCCCAGTACGTCGAGGAGTCGAACCTTGAAATCGTTCGCCAGGTCGGGCAGATACGCGGTCGCAGTAGGTGCTTCATGAATAATCCGGGTTAATGGGCTCTAGTGAGAACTGCGGGCCAACGCCTCAACGCGTTCGACCAAATCGCGCAAACGCTCCCCGTCCAAGCGCTCGCCTCGGCTTACGCCGCCCACACCGTCTTCTCCCTGCAGACTCAAGAGATGGTTGGCGATGTTGAGTGCGGCGAGCACCGCGATGTCGAGGCTATCCACCGCACCGGTTCTATTGCGGATGCGCTCCATCGTCTCGTCGACCAGATTGGCGGCTCGTTGTATCGCAGCCGGATCACCATCGCTTCGGATCCTGTATTCGTGGCCGTGAATCCGAACAGAGATCGTATCGCGCGCCGGCACGCTAGGAGCCTGACCCAAGATAGGGTGCGGTGGTCCAGGCGTGCAGACGCGCCGCTCGCAAGGAGCGTGAGCGAAGGCGTAGCAGCGCTACGCCGAGTAGTGGAGCGTCCAAGAGGACGATCCACCGACGCAGCGCGCGGTGATGGATGCGCGCCTGGACGTCATGCCCCATCTTGGGTCAGGCTCCTACCTCCCGGAAGATGCGGAAAATTTGTGCTCGAGGGCAGCAACCTGTGCGATAAGATCGTCGAGCCGCTTGGCAGCGCCTTGGCGCCGTTGATTGAACTGCAAGATTTCTTCGCCAAGGGCACCGATCCGCTGTTCGCGCTCTGTCAACGCACTCTTCAGCTCGCTGTGATGAGCCTGCAGAACCTGATGGCGCTCGACAAGAACGTCGATGGAGCGCTCGAGCCGATCGAAGTCGTAACGCTCTCGCGGTTGCTCAGAAATGGCGCGCCCCCCTGTCTCCCGACTTCGATCGTACCCGCTGGGGTGGAAGAGCGTCAAGCGTTCAGACGTAAGAATTCCGCGATTGCAGAAAAGATGTGCCACACAAGTAGCGATCAACAGCGCGAGCAGCCTCTCGCCCCTCCCACAGCGCCCATACGACAAGGGACTGACCGCGCCGGCTATCCCCGGCGGCGAACACGCCCGGCTCGCTGGTCGCGAATTCCCGTGCATCAGCGAGCACGTTGCCCCGCGCATCCAAGCGAACACCGAGGTCCTGGAGCAAACCCTCGTGCACAGGGTGCACGAAGCCCATAGCCAAGAGTACGAGCTGCGCCGGCAGCGTGAATTCACTGCCGGGAATTTCCTCCATGCGCGGTCGCCCCGTCTGAGAATCGGGCGCACCAAAACGCACGTGTACCGCGCGCAACCCCGCAATGCGGCCGTCCTCCGACATGAATTCCTGGGTCAGGCACGCGAACTCGCGTGCACCTCCCTCTTCGTGGGAACTCGAGCTGCGAAACACGAGTGGCCACAGGGGCCAGGGCGTCGAGGGATGGCGCTGATCCGGCGGCCGCTCCAAGAGTTCGATGGAGGTGACGGAACGCGCGCTCTGCCGGTGAGAAGTACCGATGCAGTCTGAACCGGTGTCCCCTCCGCCGAGGATGATCACGTCCTTACCGGTCGCGAGGATCTCCTCAGCCGGATCCAGATTGTCACCGGCGTTGCGGCGGTTTTGTTGGCGCAAAAAATCCATCGCGAAGTGGACGCCCGCCACACTGCGGCCGGGAATCGGGAGATCGCGCGGCTGCTCCGACCCCGTGCACAAGAGCACGGCATCGAAGCTCTTGCGCAACTCGCGGGCCGTGAGATCGACACCCACGTGTACGCCGGCCTGAAACGACACACCTTCCTCGCGCAATTGTTCCAGACGCCGGTCGATGAGCCATTTTTCGAGCTTGAAATCGGGGATGCCATAGCGCAAGAGACCGCCGATGCGGTCCTGCCGCTCGAAAACGGTGACCGTGTGCCCGGCCCGCGTGAGCTGTTGCGCCGCTGCCAACCCCGCCGGCCCGGATCCGACAACCGCCACCGAGCGCCCGCTGCGGCGCTCGGGCAGAACCGGCCGCACCCATCCCTCTTCAAAACCGCGGTGGATGATCTCCCACTCCACCTGCTTGATGGCGACGGGGTCGGCGTTGATGCCCAGAACGCAAGCGGCCTCGCAGGGGGCCGGACACACCAAACCCGTGAACTCAGGAAAGTTGTTGGTAGAGTGCAAACGCGCCAGGGCGTCTTCCCACTTGTCGCGAAAGGCGAGGTCATTCCAGTCGGGGATGAGATTGCCCAGCGGACAGCCGTTGTTGCAGAAGGGAATACCGCAGTCCATGCAGCGTGCCGCCTGCGTGCGCACCTCCTCCGGCGACGGATCTTTCTGCACTTCGTGCCAATCGCGCAGCCGCTCTTCAACGGGGCGGTAAGGGGTGTCCTTGCGCTCGTACTTGAGAAAACCGCGAATATCAGCCATCGCCGCTCTCCGCCGCCAGGCGATCCGAAAGTGCCCGCTTGTAATCGATAGGGAACACCTTTACGAACTTGGGCGCGTAGGTGTTCCACTTGCGGAGTACGTCCTCCGCGCGCCGGCTGCGCGTGTACTGGAAGTGGCGCCGCAACAAACGCTGAATGACTTCTTCGTCTTCCGCCGTCAGCGTTTCCAGATCGACCATCTCCGGATTGCAGCGACCGCGGAAGTTGCCGTCCACGTCGAGCACAAAGGCGATGCCGCCGCTCATACCCGCGCCGAAGTTGCGGCCGGTCCGGCCGAGGATCACGACGCGCCCGCCGGTCATGTACTCGCAGCCGTGATCACCGACGCCCTCCACGACAGTGAGGGCACCGCTGTTGCGCACGGCAAAACGTTCGCCCGCGAGGCCTTGGAAATAGGCCTCTCCAGCGGTCGCACCGTAGAGCACCACGTTTCCGACGATCACGTTCTCGGCGGGATCGAAACTCGCGCCCGGCGGCACGCGCACCACGACCACGCCGCCCGACAACCCCTTGGCGCAGTAATCGTTGGCATCACCTTCCACGTAGAGCGACATCCCCTTCGGAACGAAGGCAGCAAAACTCTGCCCCGCCGAACCCTTGAAATGAAGCTTGATGGTGTCTTCGGGCAATCCCGTCTCGCCGTATTTCCGCGAAATCTCGGAGCCCAGGATGGTGCCGACGGTGCGGTTCGTGTTGCTAATCGACATGTGAATTTCGACCGGCTCTGCGCGTTCGAGCGCCGGCACCGCCAGATGAAGCAGCTCCACGTCGAGCACACCGTCGAGAGCGTGGTTCTGTTTTTCACAGTTGTAAATCGCGTGCGGCACGTCCGGCTTGCGCAGCAGATCGGAGAAATTCAGGCCGCGCGCCTTCCAGTGCTGCGTCGCTTGCATCGCTTGCGTCGCCGCATCCGCCTCCAGGCGATCGACCCGCCCGATCATCTCGTTCACGCTGCGGAAGCCGAGCCGCGCCATGAGCTCGCGCACTTCTTCCGCCACGAAGAAGAAATACTGCACCGCGTGCTCGGGAAGACCCGCAAAGCGCTGGCGCAGAACGGGATCCTGGGTGGCAATACCGACGGGACAAGTGTTCAAATGACACACGCGCATGAGAATGCAACCCAGCGCCACCAGCGGCGCCGTTGAGAAACCGAACTCGTCCGCGCCGAGCAGTGCGGCGATCACTACGTCGCGCCCGGTCTTTAAACCGCCGTCGGTCTGCACACGGATGCGGCCGCGCAGGTCGTTCTCCACCAAGACTTGCTGGGTCTCCGCCAAACCGAGCTCCCACGGAACGCCGGCGTGCTTGATCGAAGTCTGCGGCGAAGCACCGGTGCCACCGTCGTGTCCGGAGATGAGCACACCGTCGGCCTTGCCCTTGGCAACCCCCGCCGCGATCGTGCCCACGCCGGTTTCAGCGACGAGTTTGACGCTGACGCGCGCCTTGCGGTTGGCGTTCTTCAAGTCGTAAATGAGCTGCGCCAAATCTTCGATGGAATAGATGTCGTGGTGCGGCGGCGGCGAAATCAGGCCAACACCGGGCGTGGCATAGCGCGTCTTCGCGATCTCCTCGCTCACCTTGTGACCGGGCAACTGCCCGCCTTCGCCGGGTTTGGCTCCCTGGGCGATTTTAATCTGAAGCTCGTCGGCGTTGACCAAGTACCAGCTCGTGACGCCGAAACGGCCCGAGGCCACCTGTTTGATCGCGCTGCGGCGCAAATCGCCGTTCGGATCGGGCGTGAAACGGCGCGGATCTTCGCCGCCCTCGCCGGTGTTGCTCTTGCCACCGAGGCGGTTCATGGCGATGGCCAGAGTCTCGTGCGCCTCGGCAGAGATCGAGCCATAGGACATGGCCCCGGTGCAGAAGCGCTTCACGATTTCAGCAGCGGGCTCCACCTTTTCAAGCGACAGCGGCTTGTCGGCGTACTTGAATTTGAACAGGCCGCGCAGAGTGCACAATCGCTCAGCCTCGTCGTTGGCCGCCTTGGAAAACTCCCGGAACGTCTCAAAGCTCTGTTGGCGCACTGCGTGCTGGAGCAGTGCAACACTGTTGGGGTTGAACGTGTGTCGCTCACCGCGCAGGCGCCACTGGTAAAGGCCGCCGGGATCGAGCTCAGGGTAAGCGTAGGCCTGGCCGGGAAAACCGCGTTGGTGGCGCAGCGCGGCCTCGCGGGCCAGCACGTCGTACCCGACACCGGAAATGCGCGAGGCCGTTCCGGTGAAGCAGCGGTCGACAACCTTGCGGTCGATACCGATGGCTTCGAAAATCTGAGCGCCGCGGTAGCTCTGCAGAGTCGAAATTCCCATCTTGGCAAAAATCTTGAGCAACCCCTTGTCGATCGCCTTCAAATAATGAGCGACGGCCTCTTCGAAACTCAGCTCAGCGGGTACGAAGATCGCCTCACGGATCAACCCACGCAGAGTCTGAAAAGCCAGGTAGGGGTTGATGGCGCCCGCTCCGTAACCGATGAGCAACGCCATATGGCTGACCTCGCGGGCTTCTCCCGTCTCGAGCACGAGGCCGCAGCGCGTGCGTTTGGCTTCCCGCACGAGGTGATGGTGTACGGCACCCGTCGCCAAGAGCATGGGAATCGGCGCCAGGTCCGGAGAAACGCCGCGGTCGCTCAGAATCAGCAGGTTCACGCCTGCATCGACGGCCGACGACGCCTCGCGGCAGAGTTCGAAGAGCGCGGCATTCAGACCTTCCCCGCCGTCCGCCGCTTTGAACAAGGTCGGCAATGTGCGGACACCAAAGCCGGGCTGATCCAAAGCCCGCAGGCGCGCGAGTTCCTCGTCGCTGAGGATCGGCCGCTCGAGGCGCAACATGCGCGCGTGCTCCGGCGTTTCCTCGAGCAGGTTCTTCTCCGAACCGAGCGTCGAGTAGAGCGACATCACCGGCCGCTCGCGAATGGAATCGATCGCCGGGTTCGTCACCTGGGCAAAGAGCTGCTTGAAATAGTGATAAAGCAGCCGCGGGCGATCCGAGAGACAGGCGAGGGCGGTATCGTCGCCCATGGAACCCGTGGCCTCCAAACCCTTGCTCGCCATCGGAGCCAGCAGCAGGCGCAGATCTTCTTCGCTGTAACCGAAGACCTGCTGGAGGCGGAAGCACACTTCCCCCGGCATCACTTCTGCGCGGAACTCGACCGGCGGCAACTGCGCCAGGGTAAGCCGCTGTTCCTCCACCCAACGGCGGTAGGGCCGGCGGCTGACGTATTGGGCTTTGATCTCCTCGTCCTCGATGATACGGCCCGCTTCCAGATCCACGAAGAAAATGCGACCCGGTTCGAGGCGCCCCTTGCGCAGCACGTTCTCGGGCGGGATTTCCAAGACGCCTACCTCCGAGGCCATGACGACGAGACCGTCTCGGGTAACCACGTAGCGCGAGGGGCGCAGGCCGTTGCGGTCGAGTACCGCGCCGATCTTGCGTCCATCGGTAAAAGCCATGGAGGCCGGCCCGTCCCACGGTTCCAGCAGAAAGGAGTGGTATTCGTAAAAAGCCCGACGTTCCGCGTCCATTTCGGGATGATTTTCCCAGGCCTCAGGGATCATCATCAGCATGGCGTGGGGCAGATCGCGGCCCGCGAGCACCAAAAATTCTAGGGCGTTGTCGAACTGGGCCGAGTCACTGGCCCCCTCTGTCATGATCGGAAACAGCTTGGACAGGTCGTCGCCAAAGAGTGGCGAGCGCAGCGTGCCCTCGCGCGCGTGCATCAGGTTGCGGTTGCCGCGCAGCGTGTTGATTTCGCCGTTGTGCGCCAGATAGCGGAAGGGCTGCGCCAGATTCCAAGTGGGGAAGGTGTTGGTGCTGTAACGCGAGTGGACCAGGGCCAGGGCCGACTCAACGGCGGAGTCGGCCAGATCCAAATAAAAGCCTTCGATCTGCCGCGCGATCAACATGCCCGTGTACACGAGGGTGCGGCTCGAAAAACTCGGCGCGTAGAAAAACGTGCCGCGCGCACGGGCGCGGTTTTCCATCACGCGCCGAATCACGTAGAGCTTGCGCTCGAAAGCGTCCTGATCCAGACCGTCGGCGGCCACTACAAAAAGCTGCTGGATATCCGGCATGCCGGCGCGTGCGATGCGGCCGATCTGTTCAGGATCGTGGGGCACCTCCCGCCAGCCCAGCACACGCTGCCCTTCCTCGGTAACGACGCGCTCGAGTTCCCGCTGCGCCCATTCGCGCTGCGCGGGCTCGCGCGAGAGAAAGATCATGCCCACGGCGTAACGGCCGGGAGCAGGCAGCGCGATGTGGAGCCGCTCCGCCTCGCGGCGCAGGAAAGTGTCCGGTGTCTGCAAGAGCAGGCCCGCGCCGTCGCCCGTCTCAGGATCGCAGCCACAGGCACCCCGGTGCTCCAAATTCTCGAGCACACGCAAACCCTGGCGGACGATCTCGTGCGATTTCTCGCCCTGAATGTTGGCGACGAAACCGACGCCGCAGGCGTCGTGTTCCTGAGCCGGGTCGTAGAGACCCCGCGCCGGCGGCAGATCACCCTTCCACGCAGAGCTTTTCTGCTGAGGAGTCCTCCGCTCAGGCATCGCGCGCCTCCTTTTTTCCACGGCGACGCAGGCCGGCCGCAGACAGGGCGCTGCGGCCGCGGTGGTCGCGCTCATTCTCCTTGTCTTCTTCGCCTGCGAGAACCAGGCGCGTGCGCTCGCAGGGCGTCGACAACACCACCATAGTTTCCGTTTCCGTCACGCCGTCCAGCGAACGGATGCGATCGATCAAATGTTCAAGGCCTGCCGTGTTATCGGTCTTGATTTTGAGCAGCAGGGTGTGGCCGCCGGTCACGTGGTGGCACTCGAGAACCTCGGGAAGAGCCGGCACTTCCCGCTCGAAGGCTTCGATCTGGCGAGGATGTCCAACTTTCACACCGATGAAGGCGGTGACGTCCTTGCCGACGCTGCGCGCGTCGACCAGGGCCGTGTAGCCGAGAATGACACCGGCATCCTCCAGCTTGTGAATGCGCTCGACCACGGAGGGCGCCGAAAGACCCACCTTGGCGCCAATGGCCGCCAGCGGCTGCTTGCAGTTCTCCTGCAACAGATCGAGGATCGCGAGATCGATCTGATCGAGATCGAGGGGGGTCTCGTCGAATTTCATTAGGTAAACCCTACAACTTGCCTAATTCTTACAAGATTTTAGGCCCATTCGTCAAGTATTAAGGGAAGTATGTACTTATTGAAACTGAAGATAGTAGGTGGGCGGTTCTTGCTGAAAACCGACATCTAGCTCCGAATCAGCCCCCACAGGCGGTCCGGATAGTTGGTGAACATGCCGTCGACGCCCAGATCCAATAGGCGGCGCATGTCCGCCTCCTCGTTCACCGTGAAGACATGGAGCCGAAGGCCTGCGCCGTGCACGGTTTCCACCGCAGCCCGATCTATTAGCGGCAATGACAAATGCAGTGACTCTGCTTTCACGGCCTTGGCCCAGGTCAACAAGCGCTCAGGTTGCCAGTGCTCCGAGATGCAGCCGATGCGCGCGCTGGGCTCCAGGCCGCGCAATTCTTCCAAGATCGAGGCGTGAAAAGAAGAAAAGAGCGTCTTCTCGAGCAAACTGCGGGAAGTGACTTCCCGCAACGCGGCCGCGGGAAGACCGGGATAGTCCCGCCAGTGGCGGCCGCTTTTCAGTTCGAGGTTGAAAGGCACGCGCTCGCCAAAGCGATCCAGCACCTCGGACAATAAGGGCACGCGCTGTCCGCCGCCGGCGTCGAGCGTGCAGATCTCCTCGAAGGTCATTTCTTCGATGTAACTCCGACCGCCGATGCCGCGCAGGTGCGCATCGTGATAGACGACGATCTCGCCGTCCTGCGAAATGTGCAGGTCGATTTCGATCATGTCCGCGCTCTGCTCGACGGCCAACTCATAGGCGGACAATGTATTCTCCGGGCGATGACCCGAAGCACCGCGGTGGGCGATCACGAACGGACGCGCGCGCTCTCCCTTCACCGTATGCACCGACGCTGCTTCCTCCATGGATCCGCGCAACTTCCGTCAACTGGTGCTTTCTGGAGGTCGCAGCGACGAGCTAAATAAATCTGCGAGAAGCCGCGACCCTCAGAAAGCGCCTGCCGGCAGGAGCGCCAGAATCCGTTGGAGGAACATTCTTCTACGGCGCTCACGCTTTTTCTTCCCACGCGAGCGCGCGTTCGACGGCGCGCTTCCAACCGCCGTAAAGCAGATCCCGGCGCGCGCGGGACAGCGCCGGTTCGAAAGTCCGCCCCCCGTTGGACACCACGGCCTCGAGTTCCTCGCGGCCGCGCCAGAAACCAACGGCCAGCCCGGCCAGGGCGGCAGCCCCTAAAGCGGTGACCTCGAGCACAGCCGGTCGGTACACGGGGAGACCGAGGATGTCCGCTTGAAATTGCATCAAAAAATCATTCTGACAGGCGCCACCGTCGACGCGCAGTGCTTCCGGCCGCAAACCCGAATCGACTTCGACGCATTCCAGCACGTCGCGGGTCTGGTAGGCAATGGCTTCCAAGGTCGCGCGGATCACGTGCTCGCGTGAAGTACCGCGCGTGAGCCCGACCAGAACGCCGCGCGCGCGTTCGTCCCAATAGGGCGCTCCCAAACCAACGAAGGCGGGCACCAGATAGACGCCGCCCGTGTCGGGAACCGACGCCGCCGCAGCCGCCGTCTCCGCCGCGCTCTGAATCAAACGCAGCCCGTCGCGCAGCCACTGCACCGCGGCGCCGGCGATGAAGATGCTGCCCTCGAGCGCGTAGCCGACTTCGCCACCCTGCCCCCAGGCAATCGTCGTAATGAGTCCGCTTTGCGAGCGCGGCGCTTCGCTCCCCGTATTCATCAGCAGAAAACAACCCGTGCCGTAGGTGTTCTTGGCGCGGCCGGGGGCAACGCAGCCCTGTCCGAAGAGAGCGGCTTGTTGATCTCCTGCGACACCGGTGATGGGAATCTCCGCGCCAAACCAGCGCGCATCCGTCACGCCGAACTCACCGCTCGAATCCTTCACCTCCGGCAACAGCGCCCGTGGAATACGCAACTCTTTGAGCAGGAAATCGTCCCACTGGCGCTCAAAAATGTTGTAGAGCAGCGTGCGCGAAGCGTTCCCGTACTCCGTCGCGTGCACGCGCCCACCCGTAAGTCTGTAGATGAGCCAACTGTCGACGGTTCCGAAACACAGCTCGCCGCGCTCCGCCCGCTCTTGAGCGCCCGACACGGCGTCGAGGATGAAGCGAACCTTGGTGGCCGAGAAGTAGGCGTCGATCACCAGGCCCGTGCGTTTTTTCACTTCTTCGGCGAGACCGCGCGCGCGCAGCGCCTCGCAGAGATCCGCCGTCTGGCGCGATTGCCACACGATGGCGGGGTAAATCGGCCAGCCGCTGGCGCGTTCCCACACAAGCGTCGTCTCGCGCTGGTTAGTGACGCCGATGGCCGCGACGCTGCCCACCTCCGCCTGCACTTTTCCCAGCGCGCCGCGCGCCGCGCGCAGTTGGCTCTGCCAGATTTCCTCCGGATCGTGCTCAACCCAACCGGGCTTGGGGTAGTACTGTTTGAATTCGTATTGATCGGAAACAACGACGCGCCCTGCGCGATCAAAGAGCAGGGCCCGCGAGGACGTCGTGCCCTGATCCAGCGCCAAGACGTAGCGGCTCATGTCGCCTCTCTATAACGAGAACTCACACCGTCCCTCCGCACGAACTCACGCTGTCTTTGTAGCAACTCATGCCGCCTCGCTCGCTGCGGATTCAGGGAACAGCGCGTCCGTGAATTCCTCCGCCGAGAAGACGCGCAGATCGTCGGCGCTCTCCCCCACCCCGATGAACTTCACGGGAATACCGAACTCGTCCGCCAGGCCGACGAGCACCCCGCCTTTCGCCGTCCCATCGAGCTTGGTCAGCACGAGACCGGAAATCGGCGCCACCTCCGTAAACAAGCGCGCCTGGGAGATCGCGTTCTGCCCCGTGTTCGCATCGAGCACGAGCAGCGTATCGTGCGGCGCCCCTGGAACTTCGCGCGCGATCACGCGGGCGATCTTGCCCAACTCCTCCATGAGCGGCTTCTTCGTCTGCAGGCGGCCGGCGGTATCGATGATGACCACGTCGGCCTCCCGCGCCCGCGCGGCCTTGAGCGCATCGAAGGCCACGGCGGCCGGATCGCCGCCCGGCGCACCGGTGATGACGGGACAACCCACGCGCTGCCCCCACACCTCGAGTTGCTCGCTGGCCGCCGCGCGAAAGGTATCCCCGGCGCCGAGCAAAACCTGCTTGCCCGCGGCCGCGAAGCGCGCCGCGAGTTTGCCAATGGTGGTGGTCTTGCCGGAACCATTCACGCCCAGCACGAGGATCACGTGTGGCTTTCCTTGCGCGGCAAAGGGATCGCCAGTGGCTTCAACGCAACGCAACTTTTCAGCCACCGCCGCGCGCAGCAGATCTAACGCCGCCCGTGCATCCGCAGCATCGCTGCGGCGCAAACGGCCGAGCAAATCCTCCGCGGTCTTGACGCCGAGATCGGCGCCGAAGAGCAGGGCTTCGACCTCCTCCAGAACAGCGGCGTCGAGGCTGCGCCCCGCGAGCACGCGCGGCAGGCGGCCGAACACGGCCTCGCGCGTGCGCAAAAGGCGCGTCCGCAGACCGGCGCGCGCCGGTTCCGCTTCCACTCGCTCTTTTGAAACCGGGGGCGCTGCAACCGCCGCGGCACCGCGGCTTGCCGGCTCCTGCACCAGGGGTGCTGCGGGAGGCGCTGGGAGCGCGGAGGCGAAGGGCTCGCGAGTTTCGAGCGTGAGCGCTGGCGGCACCGCGGCGGCGGCCGTCCGTCTGCGCCTGCTGCGGATTCGGCGCAATCCAAAGAGCAAAATGAGCAGCAGCGCAGCAGCGCCCATGGCTGCGCTCGCGTGCGCCGCGAGCCACGCCGCCGCGCGCTCAAACCATTGCAGAAAAATTTGGCTTTCCACGCCGCGCGAAAGTAGCGGCCGCGCGCGCACACCGCGATCATCGCCCGCTAACCCGGATGGCTCACGAAGTACCGTAGTGAGGCCATCGAAATGAATCGTCCGGTCTCAAGGAGAGTCCACGCATGCCGCACCCGCGCAGGCCCGCCGTTTTCGGCCGGCGTTTCGCCCACGATCTCTGGCGCTTGACCCGCATCTACTGGACGACGCCCGACGCAAAACGGGGCGCGCTGCTCTTCGCCCTTGCCATCGTGCTCGAGCTCGGCACGGTGTACGGAAACTTTTTGATCTCGGATGCGGAACGCCGCATCTTCGATGCGCTGGCGGATAAGCAGATCGCGGCCTTCTTCGCCGCCATCGGCCTCTTCCTCGGCGTCGGCCTGCTCCTCGTACTCGGGTCCACCTACCGGATCTACGTGCGCCAGCTCCTCGAGGTGCGCTGGCGGCGCGGCGTCACGGCCCATTATCTCGAGCGCTGGATGAGCGCGCGGGCCTACTGCCAGGCCGAACTCCACGGCTCTGAGCTGGATAACCCCGACCAGCGCATCGCCGAGGACGCGCGCGACTTCGCGGCCAGCGTCCTCGGCCTTTCGCTCTCGCTCCTATCGGCGGTGGCCACACTGCTCTCCTTCGGAGGCCTGCTCTGGACACTCTCGGCCCACTTCCCGCTCCGTGTGGGTTCCACGGAGGGCTGGGTTCCAGGTCTCATGCTCTGGGTAGCCTTGGCCTATGCCTCCCTCTCGATGTGGCTAACTCACTTAATGGGCCGCCGCCTCGTGCCCCTGAACTTCGATCGGATGCGTTTTGAAGCCGACTTCCGTTACGGGCTGGTGCACTTCCGCGACAACGTGGAGGCGGTCACCCTCGCTCGGGGCGAAACGCTGGAACGACTCGGCGCGCTGGAACGCTTCCGGCGCATCGTCAAAAATTGGCGGAAACTGATCCGCGCCCAGCGTAACCTAACCTTGCTCACGGGCGGCATCGGACAGGCGAACGGTCTCGTGCCTCTTCTGGTCGCAGCGCCAGCCTTCTTTGCCGGCCACCTGACGCTCGGCGGTATCGCCCAGGTTCGCTTCGCCTACGGTCAGGTGTCGGGCGCCCTGTCTTGGTTCATTCACGCCTATCAAGAAATCGCTCGTTGGCGTGCGAACATCGAACGCCTTGGGAGCTTCGCCGAAGTGATGGACAAGACCGAGGAAAAATTAGAGCAAGCGGGCATCCACGTGGTTCCGACGGAACGGCCTTCCCTGCTCATCCGCGATCTCGAGCTCAAAACTCCCGATGGCAACGTGTTCCTCGAGCGCGCGAACGCGGTCATCGAAGCCGGTGAGAGAGTCGCCATTACGGGTCCTTCGGGTTCCGGCAAGACGATGCTCCTGCGTGCCATCGCGGGCATCTGGCCCTTCGGCAACGGACGGATCGAGGTGCCAGCACGCACCCACATGCTCTTTCTCCCGCAACACCCCTACCTACCTCTCGGATCGTTGCGCGCCGCGCTCTCGTATCCCGCACCCGAGGGCACATTCACGGATGATCAGATTTGCGAGGTGCTGCAACTGCTCGGACTCGAGCGACTGACAACGCGGCTTGCTGACGTAGAACCCTGGGACCAGTGGCTCTCGACCAATGAGCAACAGCGCGTCGCCCTGGCGCGCGTGTTCCTGAACAAGCCGGAGTGGGTCTTTCTCGACCGAGCGACGTCCGCTCTCGATGATGCAACGGAGAAGCGGGTCTACGCTCTGCTCGCGGAGCACCTGCCCCGGAGCACCTTGATCTCAGTCGCGTACCGACCAGAGGTCGCGGGGTACCACGTCCGGCGTTGGTCGTTGGCACCGCGAGAGGGCGGCCCGGCCGTGCTCCTGTCCACATGAGCAGCGTACACCTCGTGGATTGTCATGCTTGAAGCTGACATGACACCAACCAGCGACATAGCGCTGTGGCACAACGGCACCACGGGGCTCGCGGGCTGGAGCACGCACGCGTCGAGCGGTTCGCACGGCGAACTCGCCGTGGAGAAGAGGCGGCGCGGAAACGCGCTCCGCTTCAACTTCGAGCTCGCGGGACACGGCGCGTGGGTCATCGCGCGGCGCGAAGTCGAGTTTGAGCTCCCCTCCCATTACGTGGTAACGCTCCGGTTGCGCGGTGAAGCAGCGCCCAACGAACTCCAGTTGAAACTCGTCGAGCCCGGGGGCGCGAACGTCTGGTGGTGGCGACGGCACGGCTTCGCGCCGTCGCACGAGAGTGCGTGCCTGGTTTTCAGGCGCGCGAGTTTGCACTTTGCCTGGGGGCCGCGCAGCGGAGGAGAACCCACTCGGCTCGGAGCTATTGAGCTCGCAGTGGCGGCCGAGACGGGCGGGCCGGGCGCGTTCTTCATTGAAGAGCTTCGCATCGAGCCCCGCGAGCCGACCTCCGACTCACCGTCCCCACGCGTCGCGCGAGTTTCGAGCTCTGCACCCGGCCACGGACCGGAGCACGTTCTCGCAAAGAACGCATGGCCGTGCTGGCAACCCGCAGCCGGCGATGCAAAGCCTTGGCTCGAGCTCGATCTCGGCGCACTTCGCGAGTGGGGAGGGCTCGCGCTGGATTTCGCTCCGGGCGGCTCGGCGCCGCCGAGCCGTGTCCTCGCATCGGACGACGGCGAGAGTTGGACAGTCCTGGCCGAAGATCTCGGCGATCTTGCTGGAGACGCCGGCGGCAGCGCGGAAAACCTCGGTGGCACGAGCGAGCGGCGCTGGCTCCGCACGGGTGAGGCCGAGTCGCGCTTCGCGCGCCTCGAACTGCCTGCCGGCGCGGGCACCGGCATAAGCCGTATCGCGGTGGTTCCGATCGAACTCGCCGTCTCGCCCGCGCGCTTCGCCGCCACCGCGGCGCGGGCGGCGCCACGCGGACACTTCCCGCGCCACCTGCTCGGCGAGCAGGCGTTCTGGGCCCTCGTGGGCGGCGACGGCGATTCAAAGAAGGGCCTGCTCGGCGAGGATGGAGCGCTCGAAGTGGACGCGGAGTCCTTTAGTCTGGAGCCCTTTCTCCGCCTTGACGGACGACTTCTCACTTGGAACGACGTCACGACGCGTGCTTCGCTCGTCGAGGGCGCTCTTCCGATCCCCTCCGTCGAGTGGCAAGCGGAGAAGCTTTGCCTCCGCGTCACAGCCTTTGCGAACGGCGAGCCCGGACGCAGCGCGCTCGTCGCACGCTATGCCATCCAGAACACGAGCGCGGCAACGCGCGAGGTCCGACTCTTTCTCGCAGTTCGGCCCTTCCAGGTGACGCCGGCCTGGCAGAGCCTGAACCTCGCAGGTGCGGTGGCGCCCATCGTGCAGCTCGAGCGGAGCGGCGCGCGCGTGCGCGTGAACGAAACGCACGCGGTGATTGCGGTGAGCGCTCCCGATGCTTTCGGCGCCGTGCGTTCCGAAGACGACCTCGTCGCACAACTTGCAACGGGAAACTTTCCCGAAGCAGAGCGTGTGGATGATCCGCTCGGTTTCGCGCAGGCTGTCTTTGCCTTCGATCTCGAGCTTGCGCCGGGAGCCAGCGAAACAGTGGTGGTCGCCGTGCCTCTCTTCGATGAAACTCTTTCACCATCGGATGCAACTCCGTCGCCGCTCGCCGCGACGTTTTCGCCGCCGGCGGGACTTACTCGCACCGCCGCAGCGGCCTGGGGCGCAGAGCAGCTCGCCGATGCCGTCGCCCGTTGGCGCGCGCGTCTCGCCGTCGTCCCGATCGCGCTGCCGCCCTCGGCCGCAGCTTTTGAAGCGAGCCTGCGCGCCTCCCTCGCCTGGATTCTCGTGAGCCGCGAAGGACCGCGCATCCAGCCGGGGGCCCGTGCCTACCGGCGCTCTTGGATCCGCGATGGGAGCATCACCTCGGCGACCCTCGCGGAACTGGGCTTCGCCGATGAAGCGCGCGCCTTCCTGCGCTGGTACGCGCCCCATCAGTTTGCGGACGGCCGCGTGCCCTGCGCCGTCGACCGGCGCGGCGTCGATCTCACCATCGAGCACGACAGTCATGGTGAGTTCGTGTGGGGCGTGGTGGAGATCTTCCGACTGACGGGCGACCTCGCGTTTCTGCGCGAACTCTGGCCGCGTGTGCACAAAGCGATCGGCGCACTCGAGAGGCTGCGCGCCGAGCGCTGCGGCGAGGCCCACCGCGGCACAGCGCGCTTCGGACTGCTCCCCGAATCGATCAGCCACGAGGGCTACGCGGCGCAACCGGTGCACTCTTATTGGGATGACTTCTTCGCGCTGCGGGGTCTCGGCGACGCGGCCTTCGCCGCGCGTGCGCTCGGCGAGGTGCGGGAGGCCGAGCGGATCTCCGCGCTGCGGGACGCGCTGCGCAACGATCTCCACGCCTCGCTCACGATGACGATCGCGGAGCGCGGCATCGATTTCGTGCCGGGCTCCGTCGAACTGGCCGACCTCGACCCGGCGTCGACAGCCATCGCGTTCGATCCCTGCGGCGAGGACAAACGCCTGCCGCAAGCCGCACTCCGCAACACCTTCGAGCACTACTGGCGGGAGTTCGAGGCGCGCCGCCTCGCGGCACGCCCTGGCGAGAAAGGCGGGCTAGAGACAACGTCAGCGGAGTCCTACACGCCCTACGAAATCCGGAACGCCACGGCACTGCTGCGGCTCGGCTGGAAAGAGCGCGCGCTTGCACTGCTCACTTGGTGGATTTCGGAACAGCAGCCGCCCGCCTGGCGACAATGGCCCGAGGTCGCGCACCGCGACCGGCGCGCGCCGCGCTTTCTCGGCGACCTGCCCCACGGCTGGGTGGCGTCCAGTTTTGCGCGCGCCCTGCGCCGGCTCTTCGCCGATGAGCGCGATGAGGACGGTGTCCTCGTCGTGGCGGCAGGCGTGCCTGAGGCATGGGTGCGCGAAGCACCGGGCGTCCGCGTGCGGGGACTCCCCACCCACTTCGGCCCGCTCGATCTGACGCTGTTCGCCGAGAGCGAAACTCGCGTAACGGTTTCGCTGGGAGGTGACTGCCGGCCACCCGGCGGCATCCTGCTCGCGTCGCCGCTCGCGCGTCCGCTGCGGGAAGTGGTGATCAGCGGCCGCAGTCGGCCCGCGGAAAACCCGCGGCAGGTTCATTTGACCGAGCTCTCTTCCAACATCGAGCTGCGCTACGGATAAAAACACGGTGTCTCACAACCCGCAGCAACCTACGCCCCTCACGCCGCAGGCGTGGGAACCAAGGCCGGGGGGATCCGTCCCGGAAACTCACGCGCTCGGGAACGGGCAGTTCAGCAGTTTCATTACCGAGGCAGGGGGCGGCACCCTCCGCTGGCGAAACCATGCTCTCACACGCTGGACACCGGACAGCACGCGCGTTGCTGGCGGCCTGTGGATCTATGTAAGAGACCTCGAGACCGGCGCCCTGTGGTCGGCGGGACGCCAGCCGACCGGCGTCGCAGCCGAGACATCCCAGGTCACGTTCCATGCGCACATGGCTGAATTTCAGAGGCGGGACAACGGCATCGCCCTGCGCATGGAAGTGAGCGTCGCCCCGGCCGACGACGTCGAGATCCGCAGGTTAACGCTCACGAACGAGTCGAATCGCCCGCGCAGCCTGGCGCTCACGAGCTACGCGGAAGTAGTACTCACCGCTCCCGAGGACGACGCGCGCCACCCCGCCTTCAGCAAACTGTTCGTACACAGTGAATATCTGCCGCAGCCGGGGGCCTCTGCACGCGGAGATGCCGCCGGTGAAAAGCACGGACCCGCCGCTCTGCTCTTCACGCGCCGCTGCCGGCACCCGGACGAGCGCCCACCCGTCCTCTTACACCGATTGGTTTCAGATGATCCAACCGTGCACTGCACAACGTACGAGACGGACCGCGAGCGCTTTCTGGGTCGCTGCGGAACTCTCCGAAAGCCCGCGGGACTAGCCCACCTTGCCGACGAGGGCGCAGCGCAAAACCGTTTGTCGCAGACCACGGGCTTCACCCTCGACACGGTGATGGCGCTGGAAACCTGTCTCGAGCTCGCGCCAAACGAAACGCGGCGGCTCGCCTTTCTCACACTGGCCGCCGACTCACGAGAGTCTCTGTTCGAAATCGCTGGCCGTTACGACAACCTCGGCGCGCTCGACGGGGCCGTATCCGACGCCGCCAGCCAAGCGGCCCTTGAAGTGCAGCACTTGGGTCTGCCGCCCGAGCGACTGCCGGCGCTGCAAGAGTTGCTCTCGCACCTGCTCCATGCGAACTCGAGCTTGCGCGCACCGGCAGCGACCCTCGCCGCGAACCGGCTCGCACAGCCACAGCTCTGGAAGCTGGGGATCTCGGGCGACGTGCCGATCCTGCTGCTGCACAGCGGAGGCAGCAAGATGGAACTCCTTGCTGGCGGCACAGAACAACTCACTGGTGATACTGAACCGCTCGCTGGCGACACAGGACTCGTCGCTGAACTGATCCGCGCGCAGCAACTCTGGCGGCGGCGCGGGATTGAAATCGACCTCGTGGTGTTGTGTGACACAACGTCCGGCAATTCGGATGTTTTGCGAGACCACACCCTCCAGTTGCTGCAAGATCTCAAAACACAGATCGAGGACTTGAAGGCGCAGGAGATCTTGGGACAACGGGGCGGCGTCCATCTTCTAACGGCTGACACGATCGACGACGAGCGCCGGCACCTGCTCCAGGTTGCGGCCCGCGTCGTGCTCGATACCGACGCCGGAACACTCCCGCAGCAGCTTGCACGAGCTGGCGCTGCAGCCCGGGAACTGACTGAATCCGGGGAGCTGCCGCGGCGTGAGCCAACCGATCCGCTCCCGCTACCCAAACCGACGCCGCGGCATGAGCTAACTCGGTCGCACTCGCCAACGCCACCGCAGGAATCAACGCTGTCTCACGAGCCAACGCCACCGCTCGAGCGACCGTCGGATCTCCAATTCGATTGCGGTCTAGGCGGTTTCACAGCGGATGGACGGGAATATGTGATCCATCTCGAGCCCGGCGCGAACACGCCTGCGCCCTGGTGCAACGTCTTGGCCAACGAAGAATTCGGCTGTCTGGTGACGGAGGTCGGCGGCGGTTTCACCTGGGCCGTCAATAGTTCGGAGAACCGCCTCACACCTTGGGCGAACGACCCGGTCCTCGACCCCGTCGGCGAGACGCTCTACCTGCGCGATGAGGAATCGGGACACATGTGGACACCAACGCCGCAGCCCGCGGGCGGCGAGACCGCCTGTCAGATCCGCCACGGCGCCTGTTACACTGAATGGCGTCGAAACAGCTACGGCATCGAACAGCACCTGCGAGTGTTCGTCCCCATCGGTGATCCGGTGAAAGTCATTCACCTCACGCTTCGCAACCACGGACGGCACAGACGGCGAATCACGGCAACCTATTACGCCGAATGGGTGCTCGGAACGCTGCGGGAAAAAACTGCCCCCTTCGTCATTCCAGAGTTCGACACCGCCCGCTGCGCCCTGCTCGCCCGCAACCCTTGGAACGCGGACTTCGGCGAGCGCGTCGCGTTCCTCACCTGCGACCGAGACCCGCAGAGTTTCACCACGAACCGGGCCGAGTTCATCGGGCGGGAGGGAGACGCCTCGGCTCCCGCTGCGCTCCACCGCCGCAGTCTGAGTGGTGCGGTCCGCGCGGGAGCCGATCCCTGCGCTGCGCTCCAGATCGCTCTCGAGCTCGGCGCAGCGGAAACGATCGAGCTGGTCTTCACACTCGGTCAGGGGCGCAACCTGGAGCACGCTCAGCAATTGATCGAACACTGGCGAAACATGCGACAGGTCGAGGAAGCGCTCGCTGAGCTGCACACACACTGGGATCGCTTGCTCGGAGCCGTGACCATCCGGACTCCCGAGCCCGCTCTGGATCTGCTCGTCAACCGCTGGCTTCTGTACCAAGCCATCTCCTCCCGTATCCTCGGCCGCACCGGCTACTACCAGTCAAGCGGTGCGTTTGGCTTCCGCGATCAACTCCAAGATGTGCTCGCGCTGGTACACGTTGATCCCGCGCGCGTCCGCTCCCACATCCTCGAATGCGCTCGACATCAGTTTGAAGAGGGCGACGTCTTGCACTGGTGGCATCCCGGCGGCGAACACGGCATTCGCACGCGCTGCTCAGACGATCTGCTCTGGCTGCCCTTCGCCGTCTGTCACTACGCCGAGAGCACGGGAGACTTCGCGATCCTAGACGCCGTCGTGCCCTTTCTCACGGCGCCGCCGCTGCGGCCCGAGGAGGGGGACCGCTACGACCGCTTCGAGCCAGGTGAGCGCGCTTCCCTCTTCGAACACTGCCGGCGCGCCCTCGAACGCGGCCTCACGTCCGGCTCCCGTGGCTTGCCTTTGATGGGTGCCGGAGACTGGAACGACGGGATGAACTTGGTGGGGATCCAAGGCCGCGGCGAGAGCGTGTGGCTGGCCTGGTTCTGCAGCGCGGTGGCGAACGCCTTCTCGAAACTTTGCGAACGGCGGAACGAGCGAGAACTCGCGGAGACATTGCGTCACCGGGCCCGCGAGATCGCAGAGGCGATTGACGAAGTGGCTTGGGACGGCGAATGGTATCGGCGCGCTTACGACGACGACGGCCGAGCGTGGGGCTCGGCCGCTTGCGATGAGTGCCGCATCGACTCCATCGCCCAGTCTTGGTCGGTTCTGAGCGACTCGATCCTGGGGACCTCTCGTTCGGATCGGAGTGGTTCGATCCTGAGCGCGCCTGGTTCGGATCGGAGCGCCGTCGAAGCGCACAGACGCGCTCGGCAAGCACTACTCTCCGCCGAGCGTGAGCTCGTGCGCGAAGCAGACGGCGTCGTGCTGCTGCTCCGGCCGCCTTTTCACGCGACGCCGCGCGAACCCGGTTACATCAAGGCCTATCCGCCGGGCATTCGTGAGAATGGCCAGTACACCCATGCGGCCATCTGGCTGGCGTGGGCCTTCGCCGCCCTCGGCGACGGCGATCGCGCGGCGCGCATCTTCCGTTTGCTCAACCCGATTCACCACACCGGGGATCTCGCGCAAGTTCAGCGCTACCGCGTCGAGCCCTACGTGATCGCCGCGGACGTGGGCAGCGTACCGCCGCACGTGGGGCGGGGAGGTTGGACCTGGTACACCGGATCGGCCGCCTGGGCCTGGCGCTTCGCCGTGGAGGCGATCCTCGGCCTGCAGCGGCAAGACGGCAAGTTGCGGATCGCACCGTGCCTGCCACGCGCTTGGCGGTCCTTCGAAGCAACGCTGCGGAGTGACGGAGGCGTGCTCGAGATCCGCGTGGAAGATCCTGAGGGCGTGGGCTGCGGCGCCGTCGAAATCGAACTGGACGGTGTGCGACTCGCGAGCGACGTAGTGGAGCTACCCAGCGATGGAAGGCCGCACTCGCTCCGCGTGCGCGTAGATGCGCCGGGATGAAAAGCACTCGCGGTCACGGGCACTCGTCGGCGCCGGGGCGACCTCCAAAACATCCCATGGAACGCGGGAGATCGCTGAAAATATGTTTGGGGCTAAGATAGTGCAACCTGGCATTCAATTGATCAATCAACCAATCGAGCGTTTCACGAGGAAGCATCACTGCAGCCTTGCCTCCAATGAAAAGATATGCTGGAGGACCTACTGCAATGACTGCCTTATCTCCGGCCAATTCTCCCAATCCTTTGCCAGGATTTTCAAGGATCTCTTGAAAAGAATCCCATGTAATTTCATTTTTTGTACGAGAACCGAGACTAACGACTCCGCCGTATCCAACGGGGTGGATTTCTGCATATAATGCTTCGTCCGCAAGGTCATAAAATCCGATCACTGGCCCAACACCGCCTGTAAGTTCGATTGAAGTGAGCACTTCTGGCATCGGCCCTCCGGTGTCTTTGAATTCGAAGGTCCAAGCCATACCTCCTCCCAACAGGCCCATCCAACCTACTTTTGCTACAACGCTTTTGCTGAGAAGCTGCGTCAACAGAGAACTGTTCAAAGAATAATATCCCGCGATCCGGATTCCGAACTCCGTCGGGAATTGCTGCAGGCGCTGGCGTTCCGCCCACAGGAGCCCAGATACGTCCATAAGTTCGGGGCGCCCTCCGAACTGCACCCACTTTTCTTCACCACTCATCTCAGAGAGTTTCTTTTTTGGAGACTTCTGCGTCTTCTCTCCTCCATCCGGAATCAACTCGGCTTGACGTCCCGTCGGATCGATGTAGCGCAGGGGTTGGCTGCGCGCGTAAGCAAAAGCACTGACACCAACGGGATCGATCGGATCCACCCCCGTGAAGCGCCCGAGTTTAGGCTGGTAGCAGCGTGCGCCAGCATCGAACATGTTCAAGGCGTCGTCGCTCTCGTAAGCAGTGAATCGATAGCTCGGGCCATCGATATTTGGACTGGTGGCGCTCGCAAGTAACTCGCCGTACGGGGTGTACAAACCGCGCCAGAGACTCCGCCCGGACGTGTTGCCCCCGCCTCCTGTGTTTTCACAAGCGGCAGAGCTGAGCAGCAGACTCAGCGTTGCGAGCGCGATCGTTGCGCTAACAGGCTGCTGACAAAATTGGTGTTTGAGCTGTTGTCCGCGGATGGGCGACCGATTTGAGAGAAATGACCTCTCGCCGGTGTGGTTTGGCGATTCCGTCGTGCCCATCGATCCAATGTTTCGC
>Ga0247727_10005135_pt1 | contig 26930 bp, 19 predicted proteins | sample WisWelCaveWW1625_FD_202498 | JGI IMG/M metagenome (GOLD analysis project Ga0247727, IMG submission 202498) | Biofilm microbial communities from Wishing Well Cave, Virginia, United States - WW16-25 | ecosystem: Environmental > Aquatic > Deep subsurface > Groundwater > Cave microbial mat | place...
AGGAGCAGTTCTTCGATGTCGCGGCTGGTCATCGGGCGGTGCTTGCCTTGCGCATCCGTAATTCGCGTGTCCGGAGCGACCACCAGTTGCTCGCGCCGGAAGTAGGCAATGTAATTCTCCGGAACCTGATAACCGAGCGCGTGGAAAAACTTGGAAGAAATGACGTCGGCGGCGGAAGCCATTTCCGGGTTCGAGAGCGGATCGAATTTGACGAAGTAGCGGCGGCCGCGGGTATCGAGCATCGTGAATCCCGGCGTCACGCCTTCGGCCTTGGCGGCCACGACTTTCCACGGGCCGTCGGAGGACGGCGGCGTCCGGTTGCCGGGCCCGCGCACCAGCTCCTCGATGGTCATTGGTTTCGGCCAATGGCGGTTGGTGTACCAGCCGCTGTCTGGAACTTCGCCGAGCGTGTTCACCGCCTGCGAGGGAATCGGAGGTCCTTTCGGGGGGTGCCTCTCGCCGGGGGTAAAGAAGTGGTTGTTAAAGAAGTCGTAATACTCGCTCAGTTTTCGTCCCGTTACGTTCCGGGCCGGTCGTGGCCGGGGCTCGGCCAGGATCGGGTCGTCGGGATAGAATTTCTGGGCCGACAGGCTGGTCGACCAGAAGGCGGCCAGCGCCAATGCCGCACAGAGCGTCCCCGTCACGGCACCGGAGGCCAGGTCTGCTGGGCGCGGATCGAGTCGATGGTGACTCCGAGGGTTTCTTCGAGGCTGTAGCGCGGGCGGTAGCCTGTGGTTTCCACAACCCGGGAGATATCCGGCACACGTCGTTCCATATCCTCGAAGCCGGGATCGTAGGCCTTCTCGTACGGAATGTAGTCGATGCCCACCTGGGCGCCGGTCAGCCGGATCACCAATCGTGCCAGCTCTTCGATGCTGATCTCGCGGGGGTTGCCGAGATTGAACACGCGCGCGATCGCGGCTTTCTCCGATGCCAGCCGCTGGAGCCATTCGACTACATCATAAACGCAGGTAAAGCAGCGCGTCTGCTGGCCGTTGCCGAACACGGTCAGATTCTGGCCACGCAACGCCTGGGTGATAAACCGCGGCACCACCATCCCGTACTGGCCGGTCTGTCTAGGGCCGATGGTGTTGAACAGGCGCACGACCACGGTGGGAACCTGGTGCTCGCGCCAGTAGGCGAGCGCCAGAAACTCGTCGACCAGTTTGCTGGCGGCGTAGCTCCAGCGAGCCTTGCTGGAGGGCCCGAGCACCAGGTCGCCATCCTCGCGGAATGGTGAATCGACGCTCTTGCCGTACACCTCCGAGGTCGAGGCGACGATCACTTTCCGCTTGCGCACGCTGGCGGCCCGCAGCACGGACTGCGTTCCGCCGATATTGTTCTCGACGGTGCGGACCGGGCTCTCGATAATGTTGAAGACCCCGACGCTGGCCGCCAGGTGGTAAATGACATCGGAGCGGTCCACCAGCTCCTCGAGCAGCGAGAACGACTTGAGCCCGCCGACGATAAACTCCAGCGCGCCGTGCGTTCGCAAATGCTCGACATTGCCCATGCTGCCGCTCGACAAGTCGTCGAGGATGATCACATGGTGACCTTGATCGAGCAGCGCTTCGGCCAGGTGGGATCCGACGAACCCGGCGCCTCCGGTAATCAGGTAGGTTGACATTCAGGTTTGGTTGACAGGAACCGCGTTGGAAGCCGGCTCCCCGCTTTCCCAGGGAATCCGGCCGAATTTCCGCGCGGCCGCACTCTCCAGATATCGAAAATACATTTTCAGGTGGGCATCGAGCGTCCAACGGCCCAGCAGCGCGTCATAGCCCCGTGCCCCCAGTTCGAGGCGCAATGCAGGGGAGCCGGCCAGCCGCCGGATCGCCTCCAGAAGCTGCTCATCGGTCCTGTACAGAAATCCGCCGCCACTCTCCTCGACCACCTCCGACAACCCGCCCAGGTCGCGCGCGATCACCGGCGTCTTCTGCGCGAATGCCTCCAGGCACACGATGCCGAAAGTTTCGTAGGTGATCGAAGGGACCAGGCAGGCCAGCGCGTGAAAATACAGCGCTTCGAGCTGCTGCCCGGTCAGCGCGCCGAGGAAGCGAATGCGCGGATTGCTCCCGGCTTGCGCCCGCAACCGCTCCTGGTAGGTCCCGCTGCCGGCGACCAGCAGGTCGAAGTCGCCGACTCCGTCCCAGAGCCCGATCAGGGTTTGAAGACCTTTGATCACCTCGAGGCGCCCGACGAACAGGAAGTAGGGCCGGGCGTGCGGGCGCGGCGGGGCCGGCTCGTGGACCCACGAGTTTCGCGGGAGAAAATACGGCAGCACCTCGAGCGGCCGCCGAAACCCTCGCTCGGCGTGCATGCGCGCGGTGAACCGGCTGGGCGCGACGAACTGATCGACGTGCCGGCTGGCCCGTTCGAGCAGGCCGGTCCACCGCCACAATTGCGGCGGCCGGCGCCCGTGCAGCGTGCATCGGAGGCAGTCCGGTTTCTCGCAGGGGCGGCGATTGTATTTCCACAGCACGTGCATCGGGCACACCAGCCAGTGTTCGTGGGTGGTGTACATCTTGACGGCCGGACCGCGGGCCGAATCCATGGTCATCGTTTGTGCGCCGATCAGCGACATATTGTGGTAGTGAATGACATCCCAGCGGGAGGCGTCGAGCAGCGCCTGGATCCGTTTTCGCTTGAGCAGCGGGCGTCCGGTTTGCTGTGTCGCCAAGGGCGATAGCCAACCGAGCCCGCTCTCGATCGGGTGCGTCCGCACGCGCGGGTGCTCGGCATAGGCGATCTCCGGCTCGCCGGGATGCAGCAGATGGTAGGAATCGACGCAATGCACAACCTCGACTTCGTGGCCGGCGTCACCCAAAGCATGGCAGAGACGGTGGAGGTAGGTCGCGTCTCCGCCGAAGCTGTAGGGAGGATAGAACGTCGTGAAATGGAGAAACCGCAGCGGCCGCAAGCAATCTGATCCTATCACAGGGCCGGTTTACAGCGCCTGCTCGAGGTCCGCCAGGATGTCTTCGACCGCCTCGATACCGGCCGACAGACGCACCAGGTTGTCGCCGATCCCCATCCGCTCGCGCTGCTTGGGAGCCAGGTCGCGGTGCGAGCTCATGGCCGGGTACAGAATCATGCTGTGCACATCGCCGAGCGAGGTGGCGCGCACGACCAGCTTCAGGCGGTCGAGGAAGGCAAAGATCTCCTCCCGCCCGGCGTCCTTGAGCTCGAAGCTGACGATCGCTCCGTACAGGCCCGCCGGCAGCAACCGGCGAATCGTCGCCGCGTCGGGGTGAGCCGGGTCAGCGGGAAAGTGGACGCGTTCGATAGCCGGATGCGTCGCCAGCCAGCTGGCCACGCGGCAGGCATTGGCGCACTGCCGTTCCATCCGCAAAGCGAAGGTCTTGATGCCGCGCATCGTCAGGTAACTCTCGAACGGGCCGAGCACCGGACCGCGCGTACGCGACAGCGCGCGGAGCGTCTGGTAATGGGCGTCGTCGGACACCACGATTCCGCCCAGCACGTCTCCGTGACCCGCCAGGTATTTGGTGACGCTGTGCACCACCATGTGCGCGCCGTGCTCGAGCGGGCGGACCATCAGCGGCGTCGCGAAGGTGTTGTCGACCACCAGCGCGGCGCCCGCCGAGCGCGTCATCTCCGCGATCCGGTCCAGATTGCCAACACGCAATAACGGGTTGGAGATTGTCTCCATGACGACGCAGCCTGGCCGGACCTCGCTCAGGGCGCGGCCGGCCGCCTCGAGGTCGCAAATATCCACCATCCGCGATTCGACCCCCAGCGGCTCGAGGACGTTGGTCAGCAGCCGCACGGTCGCTCCATACAGCGCCTGGGCCGCGACCACTCTCTTCGGCCGGTCGGTCAGCGCGGTCAGGACGGCGGTCTCCAGCGCCGCCATGCCGGAGGCGCAGGCCAGCGCCCCATGCCCGCCCTCGAGTGCGACGACCAGATCCTCGAGCGCGTGCGTGGTCGGATTATCGTATCGCGAGTAACAGTAACCATCCGCCTCTTGCGCGAACACGCGATCCAACTGCTCGATGCGCTCGTAAATATAGCTCGCCGCCGTGTGAATCGGCGTCGTCACCGGGATCGCTTCGCCCGGTTTCTTTCGGTCCCCGGCATGGACCGCTTGGGTGTGTATCTTCATGACTACTTCACTTTCGTTTCCAGCGGACCCCGTCCTTGGTGTCTTCGATCACGACACCCTCGGCCAGCAGGCTCGCACGGATCTGGTCGGCCCGCGGATAGTCACGGGCGCGCTTCGCTTCATTCCTTTCGGCGATCCGCCTATCGATATCTTCATCGCTGGTGGAGACGGCGCACCCGCCCGGACGCAGCACGTCGAACACCGCGTCGAAATGCGCCAGAAAGCCCGCCGCCGGAGCGACGTTGCCGGCGCGGAACTCGCCCGAGTCCATCGCCGTATTCGTGTCTCGGACATACTCGAACACCGCGCCCAGCGCTTCGGCCGAGTTCAGGTCGTCGTCCATGGACTCGTCGAAGGCGGTCCATGCGCCGCGCGTGCGCTCGACGAGCGCATCGCTGGTTCCGGCCTGAAACCCGGCCGTCTCGAGGCGGAGCTGGTAGTTCCTCAGCCGCTCGAGCGCCGTCGCCGCCCCCCGCAGGCCATCCATCGTGAAGGTGAGTTTCTTGCGGTACGGCACGGAAGCCAGCAGATAGCGCACCGCCTCGGGCGCGTGCCCGTCGGCCATCAGATCGCGCAGCGTGTGGAAGTTCCCGAGCGACTTGGACATCTTCCGCGCCTCGACGATCAGGTGCTCGGCATGCAGCCAGAAGCGCGCGAAGGGCTTGCCCGTCAGGGCCTCCGATTGTGCGATCTCGTTCTCGTGATGCGGGAACGTCAGGTCGACGCCGCCGGCATGGATGTCGAGGGTCTCGCCCAGATACTTCATCGCCATCACCGAGCACTCGATGTGCCAGCCGGGGCGCCCCGCGCCATAGGGGCTGTCCCAGTACGGTTCCCCGTTCTTGCGAGCCTTCCACAGCACGAAATCCCGCGCGTCGGCTTTTTCGTACTCGTCGACGTCCACCCGCGCTCCCGGCCGGATGCCTTCCACGTCCAGCCGCGAAAGCTTGCCGTAGCCGGGAAACCGGGCGATCCGGTAGTAAATCGAGCCATCGCTTTCGTAGGTGAACCCCGTCTTCTCGAGCCGGCCGATCGCCTCGATCATCTCCGGAACGTGCTCGGTGGCGCGGACCATCCGCTCGGGCCGTTCGAGCCGCAGCCGCGCCGCGTCGTCGAAGAAAGCCCTCTCGAACACCGCCGTGTACTCGCCCAGCGATTTGCCCTGCTCCATGGCGCCGCGGATGATCTTGTCTTCCACGTCGGTGATATTCATGACGTGGAGAAGCTGGTAGCCTCGATAGCGCAACCATCGGCGCAGCAGATCCTGGAAGGTGAATGTGCGGAGATTTCCGATGTGGACGTAGTGGTAGACAGTCGGGCCGCAGGTATAGATCCGCGCCGTGTTTCCTTCGCGGGGCGTGAAGATCTCGACCTCGCGCGAGAGAGTATTGTAGAACCGCAGGGCCATCGGGACAGGACTAACTTCTATCCTAGCCTATCGGCCCGGCCGGGCCCTTCCACCGGGCCGCCCCACCGCGGACCGCTACCCGAGCTCTGCCTGCGCCGCCACCAGCGCTCCTTTGGCGGCCGTATGCAATGGATCGCGGGCCATGCGGATCTCCGAGATCGAAACCGGGAATTCCGAGGCGGTGAGGATCTTCTCGAACCGTTCCCGGAAGCCGGACGGCAAGGCGGTCCCTCCGCTGAGCACGATCGGGATGGGCTTTCCCAGCTTGGGCATACGGCGCGAGCTGGCGAACGCCTCCTTGGCGACGCCGATCAGCGTCTGGATCATGTCCTCGTAGTACACCGTCAGCACCTGGTGCAGTTTATCGATGAAATGCCCGTTGAAATGAAACGACGTCTCCTTGGCGATGCGGATTCGGTTGGCGAGGTCGCCGGTCTTGGCGGCGGCGCTGGCGTCGATGAAGTCACCGGCCTTCGGAATGCTGAAGCTGAGCACGGGCATTGACAGGTACGCGAGCGTGACATTGCAGAGTCCGCCCCCGCAACTGATGCCAATGCCGGTGTAGTTGGTGTCTTCGAGCTCGGAGTAAATCACCGCCAAGCCTTCGTTGATGCTCCGCGCTTCGAACCCCATTTGCTCGAGCGTGTGCCGCAGCGAGGCTTCGTGATACGACAGACTCTCGCGCCCGCTGGCCGGGGCCGCCGGGACGGTGAAACATACCCGGCCTTGGGCTCGGGAATCGTCGGCCGCCAGCGACTCGACAAGCTTCTGGATCACCGTCAGCCCGTCGGCCTCGTCGGGATTCAAGATGCCCTTGCGCATCGGCCGGCGAGTTTCGACGCTGAGCAGATCCGCGAACCGGTGCGCCTCGTCACCCTGAACCACCAGCTCCCCGTCGCGCGCGGAGAACGGGATCTGCTCGCGTTGGAGGGCGATCTCGGTCATTTTCGAATACGGCACGCTGACAAACGCGTTGAGCTGTGTCGTGAACTGGTGCCCATCGCCGTCCGGCCGCGCGATCACGATACGGCTCGTGCCTACGTCCAGGCCCAGCAGCGGGATGCTATTGTTTCCGTCTCGCTTCATGTTCGTTCCCTTGGAAGTCTTGCTCCTCCGATCCATCCGTCTCCTCCACCAGCCGCTCGCCGGGCTTGGGCAGCGCCGCCACCATCTTTCGATACTTCCCCTGCAATTGATTCCGGTATTCGCCCGGTCCCAGGCCGACCGCCGCGGCGTCCTGGCGGAGCAGTTCGTCGCCGAGCAGCAGGCCCTTCCAGAACCGCGGCCCGGTCACCTCGAGGAACTCCGCGGTGTAACGGAATCCGAAGCGGTGAATGGCCGCAAGCGGCTGGGCGTAGTTGTCCGGCAATCCGATGTCTTCGAAGGGAAAGCTCTCCCCCCAATCGAGGTGATTGCCGACGCGCCTCATCGATGGCGCCACCGAGACCTGCGCGTGGGTGAGGCAATTCTCGGGCCGGATCCCGTACTTGCTCCGCAGCAATTCCGTGAGCTGGCGACCGGCGCTGATCTGCGCGGGTGTGAGGGCGGCGGCCGGCTCGCTTTGGGCTTCAAAGGCGACGCCCAGAAAGCTCGAGTTCAGGTTCACATACAGTCCGGCTTGGTCCGCCCAGACGGAGTGCCCGGCGTGATTAGCGGCGTCGGTCTCCTCGACCACCCGGTACACCCGTCCGAACCGGTCGATCAGGAAGTGATACGCCTTCTGTTTGGCCACATATTCAAGCAGCCACCGGCCGAGACGCCGGAGACGCCCGTTGTGATGTCGATCAAACGGGGCGAGGTGACTCTCGGTGGTGTGGTAGACGATGCCCACCGGCTCGGTCGCGGTATGGAGGCGCCAGGTGTTGTCCTGCCAACCGTCATGGGAAAACACCGGGTAACTCCGCTTCCAGTTCGAGACCGCAAACCGCGTGTCGATCCTCAGACCGTGGCTGTAAGCTTCCGACCCGCTCCGCTCTTCCACAAGCCAGATCTCCGGCCTGCTCGCGGCAGCCTCCGGCGGCGGCCCGGGAAGCCTCGGCGGAATCGGAGACACGCGGACCGATCCGCGCGGAATCGTGTCGCCGGCCACCATCAACCAGGCCAGCCCCGCGGATATGATCACTCCCCAGCGTATCCACGGCCGCCCACGGGGACGCCCACGGGCAGTCGAATGCGATGCCCGCCGCAGATAGCGCAGTCTCGAGACCGGGTGCGAGATTCGCCTCGCCCGCCATTCAATGGCCCATATCCGCCATGATCTGGCCGGCTGCCACACTGGTCACACCTCCCAGGCGCCATGCGCCTGAGCTGATGGATCGGCGGAATCCGGCGAAAACCTTAGCCCGGGCGACGACTCCCTTAGAGAGAATCCCCCCCGGGAGCCGTATGTGATTTCCTCGCCGCCAGGCAATGTAGCGCAAGCTTCAGCTTGCGACGCTAGAATAGTGGAATCGCGCCGTGAACGAAACCCTGACCCAGGTAGCGCCTCAATTCCCGGGCTTTACCGAGGAACACGACCTCATCCGCCAGACCGTCAAGCGCTTCTGCCTTGAACAGATCGCTCCCTTTGCCGAACAGTGGGACCGCGAAGGCCTCTTTCCGCGGGAGCTGTTTGGCAGCGCCGCCGCATTGGGTCTGTTCGGGATCCGCCTCGATCCGGAATGGGGAGGAAGCGGCCTGGACTGGTGGGCCACGGCCGCCTATGTCGAGGCAATGGCGTATTCCGACAGCCCCAGCGTCGCCATGGCGTTGATGGTGCAATCGGAGCTGACGCTTCCGGTGATCGAGAAACTGGGCACCGCCGAACAGAAGCGCGAGTTTCTCCCGCCAGCCGTGCGCGGCGAATGGATCGCGGCGCTGGGAATCAGCGAACCGGGCGCCGGCTCCGACGTGGCTGCCATCAAGACCCGCGCCCGGCTGGATGGGGGCGACCTGGTGATCTCGGGACAGAAGCTCTGGATCACCAACGGCACGCGGGCCGACTTTTTCGTCCTGGCGGTCAGGACCGGCGAGCCAGGCCATAAAGGGCTCTCGCTGGTCCTGTGTCCGGCCGCTGTCCGGGGATTCTCAGTCGGAAGGAAACTCAGCAAGATCGGCATGATGGCCTCCGACACCGCCGAGCTCTACTTCGACGAATGCCGGATTCCGCGGCGCTACCTTCTCGGCGAGCTGAACCGGGGCTTCTACCACATCATGGAGAACTTCCAGGGAGAGCGGCTCGGCGCGGCGCTCCAGTGTCTGGCCTTCTCCGAGCGGGCGATGCGCTACGCGCTCGACTACGGGGCCGAGCGGTCGGCGTTCTCGACTCCGATCGGGAAGTTTCAGGTCTGGCGACACAAGCTCGTCGAGCACCGGACCCGTCTCGAAGCCGGCCGCTGGCTGGTCTATCGCGCCGTCGACCTGATGAGCCGCGGGCGGCCGGCGGTGCGGGAGATCACCATGGCCAAGCTGTACCTCACCGAGCTGGCGCAGGAGGTGACCTACGACTGCATGCAGATGTTCGGCGGATTCGGCTACACGACCGAATACCCGATCGGCCGCATCTGGCGCGACCTGCGGCTGTATACGATCGGCGCGGGCACGTCGGAGATCATGAAAGAGATCCTGGCCAAGCAGGAGCGGATCTAGTGCCTGCTTGCGCAAATCCTCAACCGCTCCCTTGCGGTCGCGGCTCGGTGCAACGTGCTGAAACCACTGAGCCGCGCGCGGGATCCCATCATAGGAGGCGGATTCTATGGTCACCCGCGAAAGCTAAAGCGTAGCGCTACCCGGCGAGAAATTTCTCGTACAAACCGACTTCATGCGGGCTGCCGATCACCAGCGGCAACCGCTGATGAATCGACCCGGCCTGCACTCCGAGAATGTCCTCGCGGCCCGTGCTGGCGCGTCCACCGGCCTCGCGGGCCACCATCGCCAGCGGCGACGCCTCATAGAGCAGCCGCAGTTTTCCGTTCTTATGATCGTTGTCGGGCGGATAAAAATAGAATCCGCCCTCGAGCAGGCAGCGGTGGAAATCGGCCACCAGCGCGCCGCTGTAGCGCAGCGAATAGGGACGGCGGGTCGGCGGGTCCTGCTCGGTGAGGTAATCGACACAGGCGCGGATGCCCGGGTTCCACTCCTGGTAGTGTCCGAGGTTGGCGCTGTAGTAGTGGCCTTGCTCCGGGCAGCGGATGTTCTCGTGCGAGAGAAGGAACTCGCCGAGATCGCGGTCGAGCGTGAAGGCATGGGCGCCGTGCCCGGCCGTGTACACCAGCATCGTGCTGGTGCTGTACATCACGTAGCCGGCGAGAACCTGTTCGGATCCGCGGCGCAGAACGTCGCCGGCGATGTCGCCGTTTTTCCGCCGGTAGAGACCGAAAATGGTTCCGATGGCGCCGTTGATGTCGGTATTCGAGGACCCGTCGACCGGATCGATGCACAGCGCGTAGCGGGCCTCGCCGGCGCCGGGAATCTGCTTGATCTCTTCGAGCTCCTCGGAGACGATCGCGGCCACCAGCCCGGAGCGGGCGAAGGCGTCCACGCAGATCTCGTTGGCATAGACGTCGAGCTTCTTCTGCGGGTCGCCGGTCGGGTTGCGCTCGCCGATCAGGCCGAGACGTCCGACCAGCGCCGCCCGGCCGATCTCGCGGGAGAGGATTTTCGCCACGTAGCCGAGCTGCGACAGGAAATCGGACAGCTCGCCGGCCATGTCCGGGTAGCGGCGCTCCTCGGCGAGAATGTGGCGGTTCAAGGTGACGCCGGCGGCGCTCACTCGATCTTCCTCCAGTGACGGCCGTCGCGCGCCAGCAGCTCGTTGGCGTCTGGGGGACCCCACTGGCCGGACGGATAATTCGGGAAAGCGGCCGGCGGCAGCGCCCTCCAGACATCCTGGATCGGCTTGACGACGCTCCAGGAGGCCTCGACCATGTCGGCGCGCTGGAACAGGGTCGGATCGCCGGTCATGCAGTCATAGAGGAGCCGCTCGTAGCCGGTGCTGGCGCCGCCGCCGAAGTAGTCGGCGTAGTCGAAATCCATGTTGACCGTGCCCAGACGCAGCAGCGGTCCGGGGATCTTGGCGCCGAAGCTGAGCGAGATGCCTTCGGTCGGCTGGATGTGGAGCACGAGCTGGTTGGCGCGGAGGTGGTCGACGGGCGTTTTGCGGAACAGGATGAGCGGCGCGCGGCGGAACTGGATGGCGATCTCGGTGACGCGCTTCGGCAGCCGCTTGCCGGTGCGGATGTAGAACGGAACGTCGGCCCAGCGCCAGTTATCAATGGCGACCTTCATCGCCATGAACGTCTCGGTACTCGAATTGGGAGGCACGCGCGTCTCGGCGCGGTAAGCCGCCTGGCGCTGGCCATCGACGTCGCTCTCGCCGTACTGGCCGCGCACGGCGCGGGACAGGACTTCCTCCGGGCTCATCGGCTGAATGGCGCGCAGGACCTTGACCTGCTCGTCCCGGACGGCGTCGGCTTCGAACGAACCCGGCGCTTCCATGGCTGTCAGCGTGACGAGCTGGAGGATGTGATTGGGCACCATGTCGCGCAGCGCGCCGGAGGTGTCGTAGTAGCCTCCGCGTTGCTCGACGCCCACGGTCTCGGCCACGGTGATCTGCACATGGTCCACGTAGCGGCGGTTCCAGATCGGCTCGAAGATCCCGTTGGCGAACCGGAACACCAAAATGTTCTGGACGGTTTCCTTCCCGAGGTAGTGATCGATGCGGTAGATTTGTTTCTCCTCCAGCACCCGGGCAAGCCCCTTGTTCAACGCCCGCGCCGATTCCAGGTCGTGCCCGAACGGCTTCTCGATGATGACCCGCCGCCAGCGCCCGCCGTCCTCCCGCACCAGGCCGGCGGCATCCAGCTCGTTGACCACGGGCGCGAAGAACTCCGGCGACGTGGCCTGGTAGTGGAGGTAATTCCCGGCCGTGCCGTGCGTCCGGTCGGCTTCTTCGAGGGTGGCGCGCAGCCTTTCGAAAGCGGGCTTCTCGTCAAAGTTGCCCTGGACGTAGTAGAGCCGCTCGATCAGCCACCGGGCCAGCTCTTCCTCGACCGCGCCGGTGGAGAATTGGGCGATGTCCTCCCGCGCTTTCTCGCGAAACCGGTTGGTATCGTAGGCGGTGCGCGCGAAACCGACGACGGCGAACTCGCGCGGCAGCAGCTTGCTCTTGGCGAGATTGCAGAGCGCCGGGACCAGTTTCCGCTTGGTGAGATCGCCGGCGGCTCCGAAGATCACCACCGCGCACGGCCCGGCTTTGGTCTCGGTCATCGGCCGGTCACCTCAAGGCCTCCGAGACGGCGGCGCGGAGCGTCTCGATCCCCGTCGGGACATCGCCGAGATGCGCTCGCAGCGCCCGCCGGTTGCGGTCGGCCAGCACCTGGAAATCGCCGCGCGCCTGGGCCGCCTTGACAATGCCGAACGTGTACCGCTGTCCCGGAATGGCCAGGTCCTGGGCATCGTCGCAGGTGATCTGGAGGAACACCCCGGTGTTGGGGCCGCCCTTATAGGCCTGGCCGGTCGAGTGCAGGAACCGCGGGCCGAAGCCGAGGCAGGTGGCCACCCGCCGCGCGTCGCGCACCGACAGGCGGAGCGCCTGGAGAGCGCGCTCGTTGGCCTCGTTCATCTCGATGTAGGCGAGCAGCGCGAAATAATCGCCCGCCCCGAGCCGCCCGAGATGCGCGCGGAGATAGCCCGCCAGCGAGCGGTCCGCTCCGGCCGCGGCCGCCAGCGCGGCGGCGTTGTTCGGGTCGGTGTACAAGGCGACGCCGCGTTCCTCGAGAACCGGCGACTCGGCCGGCAGCGCGCCGGTCTGCTCGTATTCCGAGGTCAGCTTGCGCGTCGCGATCTTGCTGGCTTCGACGTCGGGCTGGTTGAACGGATTGATGCCGAGGATCGAGCCGGCGACCGCGGTGGCAATCTCCCAGCGGAAGAACTCCTGGCCGATGTCGTAGCGATCGTCGAGCGAAATGCGGATGACCGGCTGGCCGGCGCGCTCGAGCGCCTCGACGGCGGCGTCCTGAGCCGCGTCCGGCTCGGGCGAGAATCGCGCGTAGACGAACACGCGGTCGCCGCCATAGACCTCCGGCGGCCCGAGCGCCTCGCGATCCACCGGGATCAGCCCCTTGCCGTCTTTGCCGGTCGACTCGGCCAGCAACTGCTCGAGCCACGCGCCCAGCTCGGCGATCGCCGGCGAGGCGACCAGTGTCACCTTGTCGCGGCCCCGTGTTCCGAGCGCGCCCAGGATCGCACCGAGGACGACGCCGGGGTTCTGATCGGCCGGCAGGCAAGCCGAACAGGAGACCGCCATCTCGTCGGCCCGGTCCAGAAAGCGCACCGCGTCCAGTCCCATGACCGCGGCCGGCACGGCGCCGAAATCCGAGAGCGCCGAGTAGCGGCCGCCGATCGACGACAGGCCATGGAAGATGTCGCGGAAGCCGTCGCTCTCGGCCACCTGCTCCATTTTCGAGCCCGGATCGGTGATCGCGAGAAAGTGGTCACCGGCCTTGTCCGCTCCGACCACCTGGCGGGCGCGCTCGAAGAAGTACTGTTTGAAAACGTTGGGCTCGAGCGTCGATCCCGACTTGCTGGAGACGATGAAGATCGTCCGGGCGATGTCCACCTTGTTCTCGAATGCCCGGACCTGCGCCGGATCGGTGGAATCGAGCACGTGCAGCTCGGGGGACCCGTCGATGCGGCCGAAGGTCTTTTTCAGCACCTCCGGACACAGGCTCGAGCCGCCCATGCCGAGCAGCAGCGCATGCGTAAACCCGGCGTTGCGCACGTCCTCGGCGATCTCGCGCAGATGATGGCCATGCGCGAGCTGGTCCTCGGTGATCCCGAGCCAGCCGAGCCAGTGGCCCTCGTCGGATCCCGTCCACAGCGTGGCGTCGCGGGACCACAGGCGTCTGACCTTGCCGGCGATCTTCCAATCCTCGATGACGCGCTTGACTTCGGCCGAGATGGCCGCCGGAAGCGTCGAGGTCTGCTGGTTGATCTTGGCGCCGATCGCCACGCGGCACCGCAGGTCGAGCGTGTTGAGCAGCTTGTCGAACGCTTCGGAAAACAGCTGGACGCCGTCGCGAACCAGAACGGCGGTCACTTCCTTCATCGAGATGCCGACGTGATCGAGGGTCTCCATCGTGTCCCGGGCCGCTTCGAGGTCCTCTTCGAGGCTCGTCCGCGCCTGTCCATGGTCGCGGAACGCGTCGAAGGTCGCCGGTGGAATCGTGTTCACCGTGTCGGGCCCGACCAGCTCTTCGACGTAGATCACGTCGCGATAACTCGGGTTCTTGCTCGAGGTGCTTGCCCACAGCAGCCGCTGCGTTTGCGCGCCGCGGGCCGCCAACACCTGCCAGCGCGGACCGCGAAAGATCTCCTTGTAGCTCTGGTAGGCGAGTTTGGCGTTGGCGATCGCCACTTTGCCGGTGATGCTGCGCAGCAGCGCCCGCTCGGGCGCCGACGTCGCGGTTTTCATCCGCGCCTTGGCGATTCCGTCGATCGAAGCGTCGATACGGCTGACAAAGAAGCTGGCGACGCTGGCGATGCGGGCGACTTCGCCGCCGCCCGCGGCGAACTTCTCGAGACCGGCGATGTAGGCCCCGGCCACCTGCTCGTAGACGGCCTGCGCGAACAGCAGCGTCACGTTGACGCTGATCCCTTCGCCGATGAGCTGCTCGATCGCCGGCAGGCCCTCCGGCGTGCCGGGCACCTTGATCAACAGATTCTCGCGCCCGACGGCGCCCCAGAGCCGGCGCCCTTCTTCGATCGTCCGGCGGGTGTCGTGCGCCAGAAACGGGGAGACTTCGAGGCTGACGTAGCCGTCGCGACGGGCGGTGCGATCATACACCGGGCGCAGCACGTCGGCGGCGTCCTGGATGTCGCGCACGGCGAGCTGCTCGTACAGCGCCATCGGTCCCAGATCCTTCTGGTCGCGCAGCGTCTCGAGGAAATCGGAGTAATCCGTGCTTCCGGTAATCGCTTTTTCGAAAATCGCCGGGTTCGAGGTGACGCCGGCCAAGCCGTCGTCTTCGATCATGCGCCCGAGCTCGCCGGTGGTGATCAGCGACCGGCGGATGTAGTCCAGCCAAACGGATTGCCCGTGGTCCCGCAGGCTTTTCAGGGGATTCATCTGCTCGCTCTCCTTTTCTGGTTCACGCGCGGCCCAGTTGCTGCTTCACCACGGCGACGACATTGTCCAAGGTGAAGCCGAATTTCTTCTGCAATTCCTTGAGCGGCGCCGAAGCTCCGAACGTTCTCATCCCGATGTTGACGCCGTTCAAGCCAGTGTACCGGCTCCAGCCGACCGTCGAGGACTTCTCGACCGAGACGCGGGCGGTGACCGCCGGCGGCAGCACGCTGTCGCGATACTCCGCGCTCTGCTGTTCGAAAAGCTCCCAGGAGGGCATGCTCACCACGCGCGTGCCGATCCCTTCCTGAAGCAGCTTCTCATGCGCATCCACGCACAGCGAGACCTCGCTGCCGCTGGCGATGAGCACCACATCGGGGGGACCGCCGGCCGGATCGGCCAGCACGTAGGCGCCCCGGGCCAGCCCGCCGGCGGCGGCGTAGCGGGTGCGATCGAAGGTCGGCAGGGCCTGCCGGGTCAGGATCAGGGCCACCGGCGCGTGTCGCAGCCCGGCGATCAACCGCCAGGCTTCGACGGTCTCGTTCGCGTCACACGGCCGCAGCACGATGAGTCCGGGAATGGCGCGCAGCGAGGTCAGTTGCTCGACCGGCTGGTGGGTCGGCCCGTCCTCGCCGACGCCGATCGAATCGTGCGTGAACAAGTGGATCACCGGGATCTCCATCAGCGCGCTGAGCCGGATCGACGGCCGCGCGTAGTCGCTGAAGATCAGAAACCCGGAGCCGTAGGGGCGGACTTTCGACAACGAGAGCCCGTTCAGGATCGCGCCCATGGCATGCTCGCGCACGCCGAAGTGCAGATTGCGGCCGCCATGGTCGGAGGGCGTGAAATCGCCGGCGTGATCCACCGTCAACCGCGTCTTGGTCGAAGGTGTCAGGTCGGCCGATCCGCCGATCAGCCACGGCAATCTCTTCGCGACCGCGTTGAGCGCCTTGGCGGAGGCGTCGCGGCCGGCCATGCCTTTTGCGTCGGGTGGAAACACCGGCAGATCGCGGTCCCATCCGTCGGGGAGGCGGCGGTGCTGCATCCGGTACAGGTGATCGGCCAGCTCGGGATGGGCGGCCTTGTAGTTCTCGAAGCGCTCCATCCAGGACGCGCGCAGCGCGCGGCCGCGCTCGCCGATCCCTCCCCGGAAGTGACTCATCACTTCGGCCGGCACCAGAAACTTGGCGTCCTCCGGCCAGCCGTAATTCCGCTTTGTCAGGCGGATCTCTTCCTCTCCGAGCGGTTCGCCGTGGGCCGCGTGGGTGTCCTGCTTGTTTGGCGAGCCGTAGGCGATGTGGCTGTCGACGATGATCAGGGTCGGCCGGTCGGCGGTCCGCTGGAACAGCCGCAGCGCGCGGTCGAGCATCTCGAGGTCGTTGGCGTCGCCGACGCGCGTGACATTCCATCCGTAGGCGATGAAGCGCGTGGCGACGTCTTCGCTGAAGGCCCACTCAGTGTGGCCTTCAATGGTGATCTTGTTGTTGTCGTAGATCCAGCAGAGATTCGAGAGCTGCAAATGTCCCGCCAGCGAGGCCGCTTCCGACGAGATCCCTTCCATCATGCACCCGTCGCCGCACAGCGCGTACACGTTGTAATCGATCATCTCGAAGCCGGGCCGGTTGAAGTAGCGCCCCATCCACCGTCCGGCGATCGCCATGCCGACGCTGGTGGCGACCCCCTGCCCCAGCGGACCGGTGGTCGTCTCGACGCCGCTGGTCCAGCGATACTCGGGATGGCCGGGACACTTGCTGTCGAGCTGCCGGAAGCGGCGGATGTCCTCGAGCGGCACCGACACCTCACCCAGCCGCTCGTATGCCGGGTTGACCGCCTTCACGCCGGTCAGATGCAGGATCGAATAGAGCAGCATGGACGCGTGCCCGATCGAGAGCACGAACCGGTCCCGGTTGGGCCAGATGGGATCGTCGGGATCGAACCGCAGATGGTTTTGCCAGAGGCAGTAAACCAGCGGCGCCATGGCCATGGCCGTGCCGGGGTGCCCGGAGTTGGCCTGCTGGACGGCGTCCATGGACAGGGTGCGGATGGTGTTGACCGAGAGTTGGTCGAGCTGGCTGGACATAGGAGTACGTGTGTGAGTATCTCAAAATGGCGGCTCCGCCGCTACCGGGAAACGCCAATATAATGGTCCCATGCTATTCCCCCTCCTCTCCCTGGCGGCCCTCACCTTGCGGGCGCAAGACGACATTTCCGGCGCGTGGATGGTTCGCAGCCACGAATCCGACCGCCCGAACATCACACGGCTGTCGTTGAGGGCCGATGGCGAAAAGCTCACCGGTTGGCTCCGCGGCCAGGCGATCGAGGGCAAGATCATCGGGCGCCGGGTCGAGTTCAAAGTGGGCAGCTCGATCGCCCGTGGTGTTTTCGAAGACGGCCGGCTGGCGGGCGAAGTCCGCATGGGCGACCGCGACGTGAAGTGGGACGGCCAGCGGCTGCCGCCGCGCCCGGCCGAGCCTCGTGTCCACGAATTCGAGCCGTCGGTTTTCCACCTCTACCTCTCGTCGTCGGCGAAGCCCGTACTGCGGCTTCACGCGGGCGACACGGTGCGGACCTGGAGCGTCGACGCCGGCGGCCGGGACCAGAAAGGCGAGCGGAGGTCGCCGGACGGCAACCCGCAGACGGGCCCGTTCTACGTCGAGCAGGCGCTGCCGGGTGACACGCTCGTGGTGAGGCTCAACAAGGTCCGGACGAACCGGGACTGGGCCGGGAGCGGCAACCGGGTCATGCTGAACGCGCTCGAGCCGGGAGCGCTGTCGCGGCTCAAGTGGGACGATGGCGGCGATGCTCGCTGGAAAATCGACGCCGCCCAAGGCATCGCGCACCTCGAAAAGCCGACTGAAAAGCTGAAGCGGTTCTCGGTATCCTTGCAGCCGATGCTCGGCTGCGTGGCGGTGGCCCGCCAGGGTGATTCGAGCATCCGCACCACCGATTCGGGCCGATTTGGCGGCAACATGGACTACAACCAGATCCAGGAAGGCACGACCGTCTATCTGCCGGTCAACCATCCCGGCGCGTTGCTGTTCCTCGGCGATGGTCACGCGGCGCAAGGCGACGGAGAACTGACGGGGGATGCGCTCGAGACTTCGATGGATTTCGAGTTCACCGTCGATGTCATTCCGGGCGTTCAGTTCGGCCATCCGCTGGCCGAGAACAAGGATCACCTGATCAGCATCGGGATCGGAGGATCGCTCGACCAGGCGCTGCAAATGGCCACCAGCGGAATGATGCGCTGGCTCGATCGCGACTACAAACTGACGCCGACGGAAGCGGCATTGTTCATGGGGTTCGCGATCCGGTTCGACGTAGCCGACCTGGTGGGGACCCAAGTGAGCATCGCGGCGAAGCTGCCGAAATCGGCGCTGGCAAAACTCGACAAGGTTGCTGCTCGATGATGCCGTGGGCGCGAAGGGCGCGGGCAGCGATACTGACGATCTCGCTGTCCCTCTTCGCCCAGCGGCCCGATCCGGGCCCGGGCGCCCGTCCGGATCCGACACGGGACGAAGCACTGGCGGCGGTCACGGCGTTGACGACGGGAGTCCACGAGGACGATCACCCGGCGCTGGCGGCGCGCGGTGACGTGGCCTGGGTGGTATGGGTGTCCTATTCGGAGACGGCGGGAACGACACAAATTCTCGCGCGCCGGTGGGAGAAGAACGCCTGGGGCGCGGTTGAACGGGTGACCGAGTCGGCGGGAGACTATCACAAGCCGGCGGTGACGATCGACGACCAGGGTGTCGTTTGGGTCGCCTGGGCGGCGCAATGGGAGGGGAATTGGGACATTTACGGGCGGCGCCGGGCGGCCTCCGGCGCCTGGGGAGGCACGGAGCGGTGGACCACGGACTCAGGACCGGACATGCTGCCGGCGCTCGCGGCCGGGGGCGGCCGCGTGCTGCTGGTGTGGCAGGGTTATCGCGGCCGCAATCTCGATATTCTCTACCGTAGCGCTCAAGGCGGCGCCTGGTCGGCCGAAGCGCCGGTTTCACGCAGCCCGGCGAACGACTGGGAGCCGGCCGTGGCCTCCTCCGCCGGCGGCGCTTTCCACGTGGTGTGGGACAGCTATCGCGGCGATTACGATGTCATGCTGCGCACGCTGCGCGGCGATGCCTGGAGCGCGGAACTGGCGGTGGCGCGCACGCCGCGCCTCGAGAATCACGCCTCGGTGTCGGTCGACGCCCGCGATCGGCTCTGGATCGGATACGAGATGGGTCCCGAGGATTGGGCGTCGGATTCGGCCAACGGCGGGCTCCGCGCGCGCCGCGACATCGGGCTGGCGTGCCTGGACGGCGGCCGGCTCTATCGCGCCGCCGCGGCGGAGGCGGCGCTGGCGAAGCTCGGCGGGGAGCGGGGATTGCAGGCGCCGGTGGCGGTTGCCGGCCGCGACGGAGCGTTACGCCTGTTGTTCCGCCGGCCGATCAACAACAACTGGCTGGATGTCGCGAGCGCGGTCTGGGAAGGCGGTGCGTGGTCGGCGCCGTCGTTTCTGCCGTCGAGCGAAGGACGAATAGACCAGCGCATCGTGGCCGCGACGGTGTCCGGGAAGCTGCTGGTCGTCTATCCGGCCGGTTCGTCGCACAACGTGATCTACGCGCGATGGTTCGAAGGCGAAACCGGTTTATTGCAGCCGCGCGATCCCGCGCTCGCCGAGATTTCCCAAACCTCGCCCAAGACGCCGGCGTCGGCGTCGGGCCGTCACACGTTCAACGGTTACCATCTCGTCTGGGGCGATCTCCACCGTCACACCGACATCTCCGAGGACGGCGGCATCATCGACGGGTCGCTCATCGATGCCATGCGCTACGCGCTCGACGCCGGCGGTCTGGATTTTCTCGGCGTCACCGACCACACGCGCTACCTGCCGCGCCGCTACAACCTGTTTCGCATCCAGCAGGCGGCCGACCTGTTCTATCGCCGCGGCGTTTTCGCCCCGGTGCACGCCTACGAGCGCAGCCAGTACTCACCCTGGGGCCATCGCAACGTGGTTCATCTGAATCGCGACTACACGCCGGTTCCAGCCTCCTACGATCTGGGCGATCCCGGCGTCAGCCCGTGGGGGTTGTTCGAGGCGTTGCGCGGCCAGCAGGCCATCACGATTCCGCACACCTCGGCGTGGACCAACAAGCAGGTGAGCTGGGATTACTGGGACCCGGAGATCGAGCGCGTCGTCGAGATCTACCAGGGGCTGCGCAGCACCTACGAGTACAACGGCGCGCCGGATCCGGCCGACCGCGCCGTCTATGAGAAAGACAGCAAGAACTTCGTTTGGGACGCGCTGGCGCGCAAACGCAAGATGGGCTTTATTGCCAGCTCCGACCATCGCTCGACGCACATGTCGTTCGCGGCCGCCTATGTGAAGACGCTCGATCGCGAGTCGGTCTTCGAGGCGTTGCGGGCGCGCCGCACCTACGCCGCCACCGACAAGATCCTGGTCGACTTTCGAATCGGCGGGACCCTGATGGGAGGCGAAACGACGGTGGCCGGGGCGCCGGAACTATCGGTGGCGGTCGAAGGCACGGCCCCCCTGGCGCGGATCGACGTGATCAAGAACGGCGCATTCGTGTATGCGCCGCCGGTCGAGGGGCGAAGCGCGCGGTTCACCTATCGCGACGAGCAGTTCGACGGCACTGAGTCTTATTATTATGTGCGCGTGATTCAGGCGAACCGGCACATGGCGTGGGCGAGCCCGATCTGGGTGAAACGATAGCTACTGGCCCACTACCAGTCTAACCAACCGCGCGCCGGCGGCGCCAACCCAGCAGGAGAGCCACGCCGGCGGCCAGCATCGTCCACGTCGATGGTTCCGGCGTCTCGGTCGTATCCGGTGGCATGGGGCCGGCGACAGGATCCAGCCGGAAGGCGGTCTGTTGACCGTTATAGAAGCCGGCGCCGACAATCTGACCGGCGTCGTTGATCCCGTAAGCCTCGGTCAGCTCCCAGCCCGACCCGGCGGCGAGGAGGCCGTTCAGATCGAGCATCCTTCCGCCGGCATACAGAAACGCGTGAGTGACGTTGCCGCCGGCCAGCCAGGAATGGCCCACGACATTGCCGCTCCGGTTGATCCCATACGCGAAGCTGGCGTTACCGCCGAGAGTGCCGAGATCGAGCAAGCCGTTGCCGTCAAACCGGAACGCGTGCAGGTACCCACTGGGGAGGCTCGCATGACCGGCCACTGCGCCGGCGCTGTTGATGTCGAACGCGTAGCTGCTCCATCCACCGAAGGTCGGCAGAATGGCCAGGCCGGCCGATTGGCTCCAGACGAAACCGCGAAAAATGCCCGGCGAGACCTCAGAGTATCCGGTGACACGGCCGGTGTTGTCGATCCCGTAAGCGGCGCTCCATGTGCCGCCGACTCCGAGGTCGGTGGGGATGCCTCCGATCCAGACGACGGCCCGGCCCTGGCCCGCCGCGTTGGTCGCGGCGCCGACGACATGCCCTTGGTTGTTGATCGAGGTGGCCCAGGAGTCAACTCCCCCGAGCGACGGAAGCGGCGCCGGCGAACCATTGATCCACACTGTCGCCTGCGATCGACCGGCGTCATGAGTCGTCCCGGCGGCCGTGCCGGCATCGTTGACGCCGGCGGCGACACTTTCAGAGGCGCCGGGCAACGCCGCCATCGTCGCTCCGTTGTGAAGAAACGCACGCCGGGTTTGTTTGTCGTCAAGGGCCTCGCCGGCGACCATGCCGGAGTTGCTGATCCGATACGCCGTGCTCCAGGCGCCACCGAGCGTTCCCAGGCTGGTGACCTGGTAGATCGGCGACGCTGTCGAGGTGAAGACGAAAAGTAAGAACGCGGTTGCCCGCATCGCGATGGTCATGGAATGACCCAGTATGAGGTCGGGAAATGGATTCGACCAGCGGTCGCTCGTCACGGTACGATTGCCGTAGTCCATGGCGGGGTGAAGGTAACCGTGGTGGTAGGGCCGGCCGAGCCCTTGCCAAACACGCGCCGCCGGCACTATGATTGGTCTTGTAGGACCAGCCCTCTTCCTCATGAAACGAGCCATCTTCCTTGCGGTGGTCCTGTGCGCGGGACTGACTCGGGCGCGCGCCGAGATCACCTACGCACGCCAGATCTCGCGGATCATCCAGGCCAAGTGCCAGCACTGCCATCGGCCGAACGATCTGGCCCCGTTCGCCTTGATGAATTACGAAGACGCCCAGACGTGGGCCGAGGACATCGGGCGCGCGGTCCGCGAACGCAAGATGCCGCCGTGGAAACCGGTCCCCGGCCATGGCGAGTTTCGCGACAACTACGGGCTGACCGACGAGGAACGGCAGCAGATTCTCGATTGGGTGACCGACGGGGCGCCGAAAGGCGAGGATTACGATCTGCCGGAGCCGTCGGGCGAGACCGGCGAATGGGTACTTGGGGAACCGGACCAGGTGATCGAGATGGCCGAAGAATACACGCCGCCTCGAGGGCGCGACATGTACCGGTGCTTCGTCCTTCCGACCGGCCTCGACGCGAACAAGTTCGTCAGCGCGGTCGACTACCGCCCGGGCGAGCGCAAGATCGTTCATCACATCATCCTCTACCTGGACGCGACCGGCGAGGCGGAGAAACTCGATGAGAAAGACGAGGAGCCCGGCTACGCCTGCTTTGGCGGGCCGGGCACTCCGATCGCCTCCGGCAGCGCCACCAGCGCGTTGCTCGGCAACGGCATCACGCTGGGCGGCTGGGCGCCCGGGTCGCGGCCGCGGCATCTGCCCGACGGTGTCGGCATGTTCTTGCCATCCAACGCCCGGATCGTCATGCAGGTTCACTACTACGCGGTCGGCCGCCACGGCACCGACCGCACGCGGATCGGGCTGTATTTCTCGAAGAAACCCGTCGAGCGCCGGCTGTTCTATGTTCCGATTGTTCCGCTGGACGCCCGCGGGCGGATCGACCTGGAGATTCCCGCCGGCGCCGAGCGCCACGAAGCGAAGGCCGCGTTCCTGGTGCCGCCGCTGCTCGATGCCAAGCTCATCAACGTCTTTCCGCACATGCATCTGCTGGGCCGCGAGATCAAAAGCGACGTGACGCCGTTTGAGAAGGACCCCCGACCGCTGATTTACATCGACAACTGGGACTTCAACTGGCAGGGCGCCTACACGTACGTCGAGCCGGTCGCCATCCCGGCCTTCAGCCAGGTCCGGCTCTCCTGCGTTTATGACAACTCACCGAACAATCCCCGAAATCCCAACAACCCGGTGAAGACCGTCCGCTGGGGCGAGGGGACCGAGGACGAGATGTGCCTGGTGTTTCTCGGGGTGACGCTGGACCGCGAAAACCTGCTGCCGCTCGGTTCGGGCAACCGGTAGCGTTCCTCCGCCTGCGCCATCGCGGTTACGGCGCGCCTTCAACCAATTCGCTGACCGCGCCATCGACGTCCTCGACCCGGATGCGAAGCCGTTTGCGCGCCTCGAGTTTCGCTTCGTTCATCTCGAACCGCGCGGAGACCATCCGATCCAGCATTTGGTGAGGCTCGATTCTCGCCCGAATGAGAAGCGATTCATTGTACTTCTGGCCGAGCAAAGGATAGTACTGAAAAAGCCGGCGGGCATCGGCTTCGCTGACCATCATCCCGGCGTGCTCGCGGCCGCCGCCGTCCTCAAGGAATACGTCGACGGACCGGACGACGAAAGGATAGTTGGATGGGTTCACAAAGCGAAAATCGATGAACAGGATGGCGCTGTTGTCATCCACGGCCTGCGTGCGAACCTTCCGGATCGACCCCTGGATCTCGATGTGGGAGCCGCGATTGAGATAGAGCCCTCCTCCGACAATGCCCGCCACCACCAGCAGGCCAACCATTCCCGAGGCCAGAAACCGCAGCGTCACCCCGGCTCCACGATCCGCAGAATCTCCCGCATCGAATCGTGCGACGCCTGGATCTGGCCCTCACCGAAGATGTGCGTCTCGAGGCCAATCTGCCCGCGATACCCGTCCGCCGCCAGTCGCCGGAACACGGCCGCCCAATCGAGCCGCTCCGGGCCCGGCAAGACGGTGCGGCCTTTGATCGGCACGTTGCCGATGCGGTCTTTCGGCAGCTTCTCGTAGCCGTCGGGGAACGGGATCTCCTCCATCCGCGTGGCGTTCAAAGGATCCCAATTCACGCCGAGCGCGGGCGAGGAAACGCGTTTCAGGAGCGCGGCGGTTTCGGCGCACGAGGCGATGTTGGTCGATCCTTCGTTTTCGATCAGCAGCCGCATGTCTTCCTTTTCCGCGATGCGGCACATTTCGGCGATGAGGCCGGCCAGCCGGTCGAGCAGTTTCTCCGGCTCGGCCACCCGCGAGAACGCGAAAATCCTGATCTTGCTCGCGCCGAGGATCCGGGCCGCCTCGATGGCCTGGCGCAATTCGACGAGGCGCTGGTCGAATCGCGAGGAGCCGCCGCGAGCGCGCGGATTCACCGGCTCGGTGCCGGGAAGCATGTACTTCAACATGCTCGTGTTGAGAAAGGAAATGCCGATCCGGGCGGCCTCGAGCTCCCGCGCGGCCGTTTTCAATTCGTCCTCGGGCAGCCGGAAAAACTCCCCGCGCGCGCCGGGCACGTTGCGCAGCTCGAGCCAGCGCAGCCCGTACTGGCGCGCGAAGTCAATCGCCCCGGCCGGCGAGCGGGCGATCTCGTCGGTGATGGCGCTCAGGCTCGAGCGCCCGATCCGGTGGTCGTCGGCGGCGGCCGGGGCGGCGGCCGCCAGTGTGGTTCCGATCCATTCGCGACGGGTCATGGTTGCTCCTTTTCCGGACACTCAATCGCCGAGCAATTTCCCATACGGCTGCAAATCAGTCACATTATCGCAGACCGCCTTGATGCCCGCGGTGATCGGGATGGCGAACACCAGGCCGATGGCGCCCCACAACGTACCCCAGAACATCAAGGCGATCGTCACCACCAGCGGATTCAGGTGGACGCGCGAGCCGACCAGTTTGGGATAGAGCAAGTTCAACGCCAGCAGATGGAGGAACGAGACCACGGTTCCCAGGATCAAGTAGGGCGCCAGCTTGTCATGCACCGGCAGCGCGGCGAACACCGGCGGAACGATGGCTAGCGGCATGCCGATGTACGGCACCAGGCTGGCGAAACCGCTCAGCGGCCCGACCAGCAGGAAGTACGGCAGCTTGAGGAGCCAGAAGAACAGCGTGCTCACGATCGACAACAGCACGCCGAGGACAAAGTTTCCCACCACGAAGGCGCGGGCCATGTCGGCGATGCCCTGCCAGCTCCGCCCGGCCGCGTGCCGGTCCACCCCGTGAAACAGTTGCAGGAAGCTGCGGCGGATGTGATCCCGCCAGCTCAGCATGAAGTAGACCAGAAAAGGAATGAACGACGCCAGCAGTAAGGCTCGATAGAACAGCGGCAGCCGGTCATAGATGTAGTTAAACAGCGGCGACCGTTCCGACTGGATGCGCACCTCCTGCACGGCCGGCGCCTGCGGCGGCTGCGGTTTCGCCTCCGCGGGCCGGCGGCGCGAGGGCTTGGCGACCGGCGGCGGCGGCGGTTGCGGCTGGTTCCGCTCGCGAATCCGTTTCGGCACCACCACCTGGAGCAAGGTCTTTTCGGTTTCCTCGAGCCGCAGCGCGACCGTGTCGACCAGCTCGTTGATCCGCTGGCTGTACTGCGGAGCGTCGTCGATCAGGCCGGCCAACTGCGTGTACATTCCCAGACCGGCCAGGTACACCAGCGACAGCGCGACGCTGCACACCAGAAAGCTGGCCAGCGCTCGAGGCAGTCGAAGCTTCATCGTCCAATCGACGAACGGGTCGAGCAGGAACGTGATTGTGATGGCGGTGACCAGCGTCACCAGAAAGTCGCGGCCGTAGTACAGCAACGCCACCGCGACGCCCACCGAGATCAGAAACGCGCCCAGGTTTTTGGGCTTGTGCTCGGTCAGTGGTGAGCTCAGAAGGGCCAATCGCTCGAACCTTCCGGGGGAGGGTCTCTGTAGCTAATTTATCACGAAGGGCCGGGGCCGGCGGCAGCCCGGGGGGATCCTCGGATATGATGAGGATCTATGAGAACGAAGATTCGCGCTGTCATCCCCACGCTGACCTTTCTGGTCACGCTGACCCACGCGCAGCGGTCAGTCAGACCCGGGGAGGATTGGGCGCCATTGTTCAACGGCAAGGACCTGGCGGGCTGGGTCGCGGTCGGCAACGAGAAGTGGATCGTCGACGGCGGCGTGATCCACGGGGAAGCAGTGACCAAGGAGTACGGCTACCTCAAGACGGACAAGAACTACAAGGATTTTCATCTCTCGATGCGGTTCAAGTGCGAAGGGGACGGCAACAGCGGCCTCTTCTTTCACGTCGATTTCAAACCTGGCACGCCCAACGTCAGCCAGGGGCTCCAGTTCGAGATCGACTGTCAGATCAACCACCACACCGCCGGACTCTACGGCGACGGCCGGAATTGGATCGTCTGGCCGGCCCCGGAGAACGAAGGCGTGGTCCGGCAGAGCGACTGGAACGATCTCCAGGTCCGGGTGGAGGGCAACCGTTACGTTTCGCAACTGAACGGTGTGCCGATGGTGGATTTCACCGATCCCACACCCAAATCTTTCGATGGGGCGATCGCGCTCCAGTTGCATTCCGGCGGGCGCGGGAACATGAAGTTCAAGGACATTTACATCCGCGACCTGAGTCGGCGCTAACAGCCGTGGCAGAAGTCCGGCAGACAGAATGCCTGGCTCCGCCTGAGACGGAGCGTCAAGCCCTCTTGCTGACCCGGCCCCACGGTTTTTTCTTGCATTCCGTCCGGAGTTGTGTATTCCATTGAGACGGAATCGGCAGAATGGAGGCCGGCATGGGACGCTGTTATGCGCTGCTGTTGCTGTTCGGACTGAGCTCGCCACCGGCCGGCTCGGTCGATCCGCGGCGCATCGGCGTGCGCACGAGCGGCGCCTACTGGGGCGCGATGGGCGAGCAGATCGACACCCGCTCGGGGAATCTGAACTTCACGCTGCCGCTGGTGCGCGGGGTGAGCCGGGGTTTCGGCGCGACGTTCGCGCTGAACTACAACTCGCAGAACTGGAGACGGGACGACGGGGCGACCTGGAAGCTCGGCCGGGACTGGCACCTGACCTATCAGCTCAACTACAACAGTGACGCGATCCCGCACCTGACCTCGATCACCAGCTTTGTCGGCGACGGGGTCGCCTATTCGTTCGCCTACAACCCGGTGTCGTTGTCTTCGCCATTCTCGCCGCCGGTGGCCTACGGAACGACGACGACGCTGGCGAGTGTCACCGCGACGACACCGAACCTGACACACACGTTCGTCTATGGGGCGAACAACGCC
>Ga0247727_10005136_pt1 | contig 26929 bp, 24 predicted proteins | sample WisWelCaveWW1625_FD_202498 | JGI IMG/M metagenome (GOLD analysis project Ga0247727, IMG submission 202498) | Biofilm microbial communities from Wishing Well Cave, Virginia, United States - WW16-25 | ecosystem: Environmental > Aquatic > Deep subsurface > Groundwater > Cave microbial mat | place...
CCCCGGAGCGCGCTCGCCGGGCACGCCGATCACGGGCTGCGCGGGCCGCGGGGACCAACGCCGCGCCTCGGTGCGCACAGGCCGGTCACGCAGGCTGCGAGCCCGCGCAGCGGCGCCAGCCAGGGCGCCGCCACCGACTGCGCGAGGGAAGCTCACCCCACACGCGGGAGCCGCGGGCGGTACGCGCTGTTGAGGAGCGTGCCGAAGCGCATCTCGTGGAGGCCTCGCTTCAGACCCACAGCCAGGCCGGGGCGAATCGCGCCGCCGCCGCAGGCGGCACAGCAGCAAGGACAATTCATGGACCGGAACGGAGCCTCCGCCCGCGAGCGACTCGCGACACGCGCTCAACGCCCTCGGACTGTGCGCGCGGACGTCGTCGTCACCCGCGTCGGGCCACCAGCAGCGCCTCGCGCGCCGCGGCGAACTCGGGCTCGAGCCGGGCGACCAGCTCGTCGACGCCCAGCAGGCTGCCTTCGCGGCCAAGGGCCTCGAGCTTGCGGCAGATGGCGGAGAGCGCCAGTGCGCCCAGTTGCGCGGCGCTGGACTTGAGCGCGTGCGCCTCGTTCGCCAGGGCCTGCGGCTGCGCGGCGTCGGCCGCGCGGCGGATGGCGTTCAGGCGCGGCGGCGTGTCGGCCAGGAAGATGTCGATCAACTCGGCCAGCAGGCCCGAGTCGTCCGGGTCGCAGGCGCGCAGGTCGTCGAGGGCGGTCTGGTCGAGAACGACTTCGGTCTGCTGGGGGTTCATGGCGGATCCGGGCCGGGAAGGGGCGTCGGGCGTCCCTGTTTCGGCAGGCGCCGGGTTGCACCTGAGGCCAGTTGCCGGGCTGCGGCCGGGGCCGTCCACTGCTTACGATGCCGCGCCCGGCGGGAGCGTCCCTCCCGGCCGGCGCAGGAGACAGGCGCGATGCGCTGGATGGTGCGCGGCGACGTGGACGGGTTCTTCGGACTGGCGCTCGACAACCTGGTGCAGCTCATCCTGATCGACACCCTGTGCCGCACGGTGCTGGGTTTCCCGGACGAACTGCTGTACGGCCGCATCCTGCCGGGCGTGGCCGTCTCGCTGCTGGTGGGCAACCTGTTCTACGCCTGGCAGGCGCGGCGGCTGGCGTTGGCCGAGCGGCGCGCCGACGTGTGCGCGCTGCCCTATGGCATCAACACGGTCTCGCTCTTCGGCTACGTGTTCCTGGTCATGCTGCCGGCCAAGCTGGCGGCGCAGGCGGCCGGGCACCCCGACCCGGCGCGCGTGGCCTGGCAGGCGGGCCTGGCGGCCACGGTGGGCAGCGGGCTGATCGAGCTCTTCGGCTCGCTGGTGGCCGAGCGCATCCGCAAGGCCACGCCGCGCGCGGCGCTGCTGGCCACGCTGGCCGGCATCGCGCTGACCTTCATCTCCATCGGTTTCCTGTTCCGCACCTACGCGCGGCCGGTGGTGGGGCTGGCCACGCTGGCCATCGTGATGATGACCTACTTCGGCCGCGTGCGGTTCCGCGGCGGGATCCCGGGCGGGCTGGTGGCGGTGGTGCTGGGCACCGCGCTGGCGTGGCTGACGGGCCTCGCGCCGGTGGGCGCTGCGCCGGACCACGGCGCGTCGTGGCGGCCGCCGGTGCCGGTGCTGGACGACCTGCTGGCCGCGCTCTCGGGCGACGCGCTGCTGGTCTACCTGTCGGTCATCATCCCGATGGGCCTGTTCAACCTGGTGGGCTCGCTGCAGAACATCGAGTCGGCCGAGGCGGCGGGCGACCGGTTCGAGACGCGCACCTCGCTGGCGGTCAACGGCCTCGGAACCCTGAGCGCGGCGCTCTTCGGCAGCTGCTTTCCGACCACCATCTACATCGGCCACCCGGGCTGGAAGGCGCTGGGCGCGCGCGCGGGCTACTCGGTGCTCAACGGCGTGTTCATCACGGCCTTGTGCGTCAGCGGGCTGCTGGCGCACGTCGTGTGGGCTGTGCCGGTGGACGCGGGCATGGCCATCGTGCTGTGGATCGGGCTGGTCATCACGGCGCAGGCCTTCCAGGCGGTGCCGCGCAGCCACGCGCCGGCGGTGGTGCTGGGGCTGCTGCCCGGCGTGGCCGCGTGGGGCGCGCTGGAGGTCAAGAAGGCCGTGCGCGCGGCGTGGGACGCGGCCGGCCCATCATCCGGCGACGGCCACGCCTTCAGCCAGACCCTGGTGCCCTTCTTCGAGGCCTCGGACACGTGGATCACGGGCGTGTTCGCGTTGGAGCAGGGCTTCATCTTCACCTCCATGATCCTGGCGGCGGTGGCGGTCAGCATCATCGAGCGCCGCTTCCGGCAGGGGGCCGCCTGGTGCGGCGTGGCCACGCTGCTGGCCTGCGTCGGCCTGCTGCACTCCTTCGCGTGGGCGGCGGGCGACACGGTCATCGACCTGCGCCTGACCGCCCCCTGGGACAACCCGTGGGCGCTGGGGTACCTGGCCATGGGCGCCGTGCTGCTGGCGGCCGAGTGGGTGACCGAGCCGTCGGAGCAGGCGCAGACGTGACGACGGCGGGCGAGCCCGCCCACGCCTTCGGCGGCTTCATCGGGCCGCGCACGCTGGTGGCCCTCGTGCGCAGCGCCGCGCCGTACCTGTTCGACGGCACGCACCCGCGCGAGCCGGAGCGCCCGCCGCTGCCGGCCGCCGACGATGGCCGGCTGGCGGCGCTGGCCTTGCACCCGCTGGGCTGGTGGAACGTGCTGCTGCACGCCGGGGAGCGCCTGGCGGCCGACGCGGCGCCAGGGCCCTCCGCCGTGGCCGACTACTTCGCGCTGTGCCTGGCCGCGCACTGGGCCACGGCCGCCACCTACGTGCCCACCGACGTGGACGCCAAGATTCGCGGCGCGCTGTGGGAGGACCAGGCCGACGCCGACGGCCGCGCGTGGATGCTCGCCCTGGTGGAACAGCTGCGCGCCTGGGACGTGCGCGGTTTCTCGGCGCGCGTCGTGGACGTGGACGCGGCGGCCGGCGGCGCAGGCCTGGGCTGCGTATCGGGCCACGACGGCGAGCGCCTGTCCGTGCTGTGCGGCGCGCTGCAGGCGCAGCGCGCCTCGGGCGGCCTGGCCGCCGCCGCCGCGCTGGAGGCCGAGGTGCACGCGGAACTGTCGCGCGAAGCGCGCGCTTGGGAGGCGCTGCGCGACGCGGCGGCGCGCGCGCGGCCCGGCGACACGGCCGCCGGCGTGGAGTGGCTGCGCCTCGCCGCCGTGCTGGCGCACAACGCAGGCGACGTGAACCAGGGCCTGCAGGCGCGCGTCGGGCGCCGCGCCGGCCCGGCCGCGGCCGCGCGTTTCGGCGACCTGCTGCAGCGTGACCCGTTGCGTTACGGCGGCGCCTTCGCGCAGGCCGGCGCCGTGTATCGCGCGCTGCTGGCCAGCGAGGGACACCGCAACTACCCGCTGCGCGAGGTCAAGGCGCTGCGCGACCACCCCGCGCTGCTGCTGCCGCTGGGCCCGTGGCTCGACGACTGGGGCGCCTCGGTCGCGCGTTGCCCGGGCCTCGCGCCGGACGACCGCGCGGCCTGCGTCGAGGCGCTGGTCAGCGGCTGCCGCAAGCTGCCCGGCCAGGCGGGCTACTACCGCGCTCTGGCCGGCCTGCACGCCGCGACCCCGGGCGGCCTGTTCGACGGCGAGCTGGCCCGCTCCTGCTCGGCCGCCGTTCGCCGCGGCCTGCGCGACGCGGACCTGCGTCGCCGCGTCGCCGTGCCGCGCGTGTCCTTCGAGTCCGGCCTGCTGTCCGCGGCGCGCCGGCTGTCCGGGCCGCGCCCGGGCTGCTAGGCTGCCCGCGCACCCGCGAGAGGAAACCGTGAGCAAGCTGACCCGCGCCCTGCGGCGCGTCGGGCACCCGGCGCGCGACGTGATCCTGCGGCCCCTGGCGCCACTGCTGCGCACGCAGCGCAGCGTGCCGCTGCGGCCAGGCGACTTCACCGTCAAGCGCGACCGCAAGCACGTGCTGGTGGATCTGGTGCACGAGCGCTGTCCGACCCGCGACGTGGTCGTGGCCGAGGTCGGCGTGCGCGGCGGTCGCACGACGGAGCACCTGCTGTCCTACTGCCCGCAGATCGTGCGCGTCTACGCCGTGGACATCGTGGCGCCAGGCGCAGCGGGCCGGCTGCTCCGGCTGGACAAGGTGCTCTTCCTGCACGGTCGGTCGGTGGACATGGCGCGCACCGTCGAGGACGGCTCGCTGGACCTGGTGTTCATCGACGCCGACCACTCCGAGGGCGCGGTGCGCGCAGACATCGCGGCGTGGCGCGGCAAGGTGCGGCGCGGCGGGGTCATCGCCGGCCACGACTACGGCAGCCGCAACTACCCGGGCGTGAAGGTCGCAGTGGACGAGGCCTTCGCCGGCCGGCAAGAGCCTGTGCACCTCGATTCCAACAAGGTCTGGTGGACGACAGCGTAGGCGCGCACGGACCGGCGCGCGACCTGGCAGCGGACGGCCTGCTACGGCAGGGACTTGCCGGCCTTGAGGTCGCCCTCGATCAGGCCGCCCGGCGCGGCCACGTGCAACGGGCCGCTGGCCTTCTTGATGCGGAAGCCGGGGGCCACGCCCGCGGGCGCCTCGGACGCGCCGCCCTTGAGGCCCAGCTGCAGGGCCGCGAAGCCGCGCTGCGCCGCGGCGGCGCCCGCCTGCAGTCCGTCGAAGGCGCGCGCGTTGCCGGCGCCGGTCAGCGTGAAGCCATGGAACACGCCCACGCCACCCAGCAGCTGCGCCAGGTCGCCCGCCGCGTCGCCCGGCAGGAGCGTGACCGGCAGCGCTCCCGGCCGCAGGCCGAGCAGCCCCGTGGCCTTGAGCTTCTCGCGCTGCGCGCCGGGGCGCTGGAGCGTGGCCTTGAGCGACGCGTTGGAGAAGTGCGGCGCGAAGGCCAGGCCGGAGGCGGCGCCGAGGCCCGCGGCCTGCAGCGTGGCGACCAGCGCGCCGTCCGCGTCCAGCACCGCCACCTGCGCCTGCCCGGACTGCGTCACGTAGAGCAGGTCGTCGGGGCCGAAGGCCAGGCCGACCGGGCCCGCGAGCTGGCCTCCGCCGTCTAGCGTGCCCGCCACGAAGCCCTGCGCATCGAAGACCACGATCTCGTCACTGGCGTGGCTGGCGACGTGCAGCCGTCCGTCGCGCCCGAAGGTCACGCCGCGCGGGTCGTCGAGCGCGCCGGAGCCGTAGGCGTCCAGCGCCGCGCCGGACGGGTCGAAGGCCACGATCTCGCCGGCGCCCGCGGAGGCCGCGTGCAGGCGGCCCGCGCCGTCGAAGGCCAGGCCCCACGGGTCGTCCAGCGCGCCCGTGCCGAAGACGCGCGCGAACGCGCCGCCGGAGTCGAAGACCACGATCGTGTCCGTGCCGCGCGAGGCCACGAACAGCTCGCCGCCGGGACCCAGAGCCAGCCCGGCCGGGTCGGACAGGTCGGCGCCGGCTGCGAGGCTGCCGAGGTAGGCGCCCGCGGCGTCGCGCCGGATGACCGCCTCGGCGATGTCGTCGCTGACCAGCAGCGCGCCGTCGGGCGCGAAGCACAGGTCCACGGCCGACTGCAGCCCGGTGATCGGCTGCGGCAGAGGCTCGCCTTCGGGCGCGAAGGCCGTCACGGCGTCGCCAGCCGCGACCAGCAGCGTGTCCGGCTCGAACAGCTCGGGCTCGAGGTCGTCCAGCGACGCGATGGCGACGGCCTGCAGGGCTGCCAGGGCGACGACGGCGGCGGCGATCCGGGTGTTCATCGTGGTGCGCTGCGGCCGGGGCGGACGCGCGGCCTCTTCGGCCGGGGTGCCGGCGAAAGTTGAGCCGGGGCGCTGCCAATCAGCCGCCCGAATGCGTGGCGAGCCTCTGCAATCCCGATCGTGCGATCGTGCACGGGGCTGTCGCTGGCCTCGTGCCGGGGATTGCCGTGCTGCCTGGCAGCCTCAAGCGAACAGGGACTTCTGCGTCGTACTTGGCACGCTGAGCGGCTCGAGTTGCCGAGCCATGCCGGGCGGGGCCACGATGTAGACGTATTCCTTGTTGTGCAGGTGGCTGACCTTGCCAACCTTGACACCCTGCGGGTTGTAGATCCCGATCTGGGCGCCGACGTAGCGCTTGTAGTCGTTCTCGAGGACCACGACCTGCCCCCTGGATCGAAGCAGGGCCTCCATGTCCTCGCGCTCGATGAAGCCCTCGTTGTTGAACGACACCACGAGAACGGGCGCTCGCACTCGCTCGATGACCTGAGCCAGGGCAGCGCGGAACTGGCGCTTCGAGTTGAAGGCGCTCTGACGCTCCCGACAGTCGATCCGCTTGCAGGCGATGCCGTAGGTCTCGGGCTTGTCCCAGCGCACGAGGGACTCCCAGATGTGGTAGTTCCCGAGGTAGCTGTGCTGATTGTAGGGAGGGTCGATGTAGGCGATGTCGCCGGCAAGCCGCGGCAATGCGTCGAGCACATCGAGGTTCAACGCGAGGCAGGGGCCGTGCCTCGACGCAGGCAGGACATCCGGCACCCGCAGTTCGAGTCCATTGCGGGCCCTTGCCGCCCAGGACTTGAGGTAGGCCATTTGCACCCCGGTGGTCGAGTCCACCCGGTCGGCGGCCTCCATGAGGGAGACCAGCACCACGGCCTCGAGGTCCGGCGCGAGACCGAGCCGCCGGATCTCCTCGCGGATCGCGTCGACGCGCTCTCCGTTCCTGGGCTGGAAGTAGCGGGACTGGATGCAGAACGTCTCCGTGAAGTAACCCGGACAGCCGGGCAGCCGGTTGAACTCGGCGATGAGCCGGGTGGCATCGGCGTGGACCTTCTCGCGGTCCGCTTGGACGTAGCAGCGTGCAAGAGTCGCGGCATACGCGTTGTGGTCGTTGGCGAGCACTCGCAGCCCAGCACCCTTGAGCGCGTGGCCGACGCGAGAGGTGCCGGAGAACAGGTCGATGACCGTGCGCGCCTCCCCGAAGCAGCGCATGACCTGCAGGATCAGGGGGATGAGCGTCCGCTTCGAGCCGAGGTACTTGATCACCGCTGCTCGGCCTTGCGCCGATCGGCGCCTGCGAGCAGCCAGTCCGCCAGGCCCGTGGCCAGCCCGACGGTTTCCCGGGCCGTGCAACGATGCTGCATCGCGAACCAGCCAAAGGCCGTCAATCGCTCGGCCTGCACGTGGAAGTTGACGTGGTACTTGTTGCGGTAGCGCACGAAGGCGCCGTTCGCGACGACTTCCAGCGTGCAGCGCGGGTAGCGCGTGGCAACCTCGAGGTACTGCATGATCTGGAAGCTCAGGCGCTCGTGCGCATTGCCGTCGATCTGGCGCTTCCCGCTGGACTTGGCGGACTTGTATTCGAGCAGGATCTTCTCGCGGAGGACGCCTGCGCTGACAAGGACGACGGTGTCGTCGAAGATGGTGGACAGGCCGCTGTACATGAGCGGATAGCGCTCGCCGGAAAAGGAGCCGGACGTCGGCGCCCAGCGGCGACTGGCATCGGAGCGGCCAGGGTAGGCCGCGATCAGTTCATCGACGGGAAACTCGGTGCGGAACCAGTTGCTCGGCTCGACCTGCTGGGAGTCAGGCTGGCGCTGGAGCCGGAGCGGCAGGTACAGGTCCCTGTCCTGCCGCGACCAACGCATCCAATGCCTGGGGGACGAGTCCGAAACCTCGGCTCCGACGGCTCCCGCCCGCTCGAGCTGGTCGCCCAGCGCCGACCAGAACTCGCCGATGAGATCCTCGAAGGCGCGACCCTCGCGCCTCGAGCCGGTCCCTGTCCGTGCGATCGACGGCGAGGCTTCGAAGGCCTCGATGCGGGCGGCCACCTGCTGCAGACGCCTGCTTGGACCGGGTGTGACTCGGGGCATGGGATCTCGCCTGGGTCGGACCATGAGTCTGTCGAATGCTCAGGACGGCTTTCCATCGGGAACGTTACGCTGCCCGGTCAGTGACCTCGGCAACCGAACGGCGGTCCGACAGCTTGTCCACACATCCAACGCCCTTCCGCCAGCGCATCGCCGGCCTGACGCCCTTCGGCTGGGGCCAGGCCAAGCCGCACCACTTCACGGACATGCTGCGCGTGGCGTGGCGCAACCGCGACGCGCTGCCGTACGCCTGGAAGGTGCTGACGCGCGGCGTGTGCGACGGCTGCGCGCTGGGCACCAGCGGCGTGCGCGACTGGACCCTGGACGGCGTGCACCTGTGCCTGGTGCGCCTCGAGCTGCTGCGGCTCAACACGATGGGGCCGCTGGACCTCGCGCGCACGCGCGACGTGGCCGGGCTGGCGGCGCTCTCGTCGCGCGCGCTGCGCGAGCTGGGGCGCGTGCCGGCGCCGCTGCGCCGGCGGCGCGGCGAGGCCGGCTTCCGCGAGGTGGGCTGGGACGAGGCCTGGGCCGACATCGGCGCGCGCTGGCGCGGCCGCGACCCGGCGCGCACGGCCATGTACGTCACCAGCCGCGGCATCACCAACGAGAGCTACTACGCGGCGCAGAAGGTGATGCGCTGGCTGGGCAGCAACAACGTCGACAACAGCGCGCGCCTGTGCCATTCGCCCAGCACGGCCGGGATGAAGAGCACGCTGGGCGTGGCGGCCAGCACCTGCAGCTACCGCGACTGGTACGAGGCCGACACGCTGGTCTTCCTCGGCAGCAACCCGGCCAACGACCAGCCGGTGGCCACCAAGTACCTGCTCGAGGCGCGCCGGCGCGGCGCGCGCGTGCTGGTGGTCAACGCCTTCCGCGAGCCGGGGCTGCAGCGCTACTGGGTGCCCAGCGACGCCGAGTCGGCCGTCTTCGGCAGCCGCCTGGCCGACCGCTTCTGGCTGGTCAAGGTGGGCGGCGACCTGGCCTTCCTCAACGCCGTCGCTCGGGTGCTGCTGGAGCGCGGCGCGCAGGCGCGCGACTTCATCGGCGCCAGCACCGAGGGCTTCGAGGCCTGGCGCGAGGAGCTGCTGCGCCAGCCGTTCGACGCGCTGCTGGCCGCCGCGGGCCAGGCCGCCGCGGAGGTCGAGGCCTTCGCCGACGAGCTGGCGCGCGCCGACAAGGCCATCCTGGTGTGGAGCATGGGCATCACGCAGCACGCGCACGGCGGCGACACGGTGCGCGCCATCGCCAACCTGGCGCTGCTGCGCGGACACGTGGGGCGCGCCGGCACCGGGCTGATGCCCATCCGCGGGCACAGCGGCGTGCAGGGCGGGGCCGAGATGGGCTGCTATGCCACGGCCCTGCCCGGCGGCGTGCCGGTGGACGAGCGCAGCGCCGCGCGCTTCTCGGAGCTGTGGGGCTTCCCCGTGCCGTCGCGCCCGGGGCTGACCACCACCGAGTGGATCGACGCCGCCTGGCGCGGCGAGCTGGACGCGCTCTACTGCATCGGCGGCAATTTCCTCGAGACGCTGCCGCAGCCGGCGCGCGTGGCGCAGGCGCTGGGGCGCATCCCGCTGCGCGTGCACACGGACATCGTGCTGACCAGCCAGATGCTGGTGGAGCCGGCCGACACGCTGTACGTGCTGCCGTCGCGCACGCGCTACGAGCAGGAGGGCGGCGGCACCGAGACCTCGACCGAGCGGCGCGTGATCTTCTCGCCGCACGTCCCCGGGCACGTCATCGGCTCGGCGCGCGAGGAGTGGCGCATGCTGGCCGAGCTGGCGCGCGCGGTGAAGCCGCTGGGCGCGGAGCGCCTGGGGCTGGACTCGTCGCCGGCCATCCGCGCGGACATCGCGCGCTGCGTGCCGGACTACGCGCCCATCGCGGGCCTGGCCCGGCAGGGCGACCAGTTCCAGTGGGGCGGGCCGCGGCTGTGCGAGGGCGGGCGCTTTCCCACGCCGTCCGGCCGCGCGCGCTTCGCGCCGGTGCGGCCGCCGCAGCTGGACGCGCCCGCGCCACCGGCCGGCTCGTTCCTGCTGTCCACCCGGCGCGGCAAGCAGTTCAACTCGATGGTGCAGCGCGAGCGCGACCCGCTGACCGGCGCGGACCGCGACCACGTCTTCATCGCGCCGCAGGACGCAGCGAGCCTGGGCCTCGCGCCGGACGACCCGCTGCTGCTGGTCTCGGAGCACGGCAGCTTCCGCGGGCGCGCCTTCCTGGCCGACGTGGCGCCGGGCACGCTGCAGGGCCACTGGCCGGAGGTCAACGTGCTCATCGCGCCGGGCGTGGTCGAGCCGGGTGGCGGCGTGCCCGACTACAACGCGCGCGTCACGCTGCGGCGCGAGTCGCGGCGCGGCGGCGAGGCCGCGCCGTGAGCGCGCGGCGGCCGGCCCGCGCGCTGGTGTCGGTGCTGCGCCTCGGCGAGGGCGGCGACGGCGGCGGCGCGGCGCGCGACGAGGTCGCGGTCGAGGAGCCGCTCGAGCTGCGCCTCGGCCGCGCGAGCCTGCTGGTCACCATGCGCACGCCGGGGCGCGACCTGGACCTCGTGCGCGGCCTGCTGTTCACCGAGGGCCTGGTCGCGCGGCCCGAGGACGTGGCCGCCGTGGCCCACTGCCGCGACGTCCCGCGCGAGGCGCGCGGCAACGTGGTCAGCGTGGGCCTGCGGCGCGGTGCGCGCCTGCGCAGCGCGGGCAACCTGCGCCTCGGGCTGGTCAGCTCGGCCTGCGGCGTGTGCGGCAAGTCCACGCTGCAGGCCGTGCTGCAGGACGCCCCGCGCGTCGCGCCCGGGCCGGTCGTGGCGCGCGCCGTGCTCGCGGCGCTGCCGGCGGCGCTGCACCTGGGGCAGGACCTCTTCCGTCGCACGGGCGGGCTGCACGCCGCCGGGCTGTTCGACGCGCGCGGCCGGCGCCTGGCGCTGGCCGAGGACGTCGGCCGGCACAACGCGGTGGACAAGGTCATCGGCGAGGCCCTGCGCTTCCGCAAGCCGCCGTTCGCGGAGCTGCTGCTGGTCGTGTCCGGGCGCGCCAGCTTCGAGATCGTGCACAAGGCGCGCCGCGCGGGCATCCCGATCGTGTGCGCGGTCTCGGCGCCCTCCAGCCTGGCGGTCAAGCTGGCGCGCGACGGGCGGCAGACGCTGGTGGGTTTCCTGCGCGAGGGGCGTTGCAACGTCTACTGCGGTGCGGAGCGCGTGGAAGTGACGCCGCGGGTCAGGCCTCGCGGCCGGGCCGTCCGCCGCGTATGAAGGCCTGCATGCGCCTGGCGCCCGCCCTCCTGCCGCTGCTCCTCGCCGCCTGCGGCGAGCCCGTCCCGCAGGGTCCGTCGCTGCTGGTCATCACGCTGGACACCACGCGCGCCGACGTGCTGGGCTGCTACGGCTCGCCGCTGGGCGCGACGCCGCGGCTCGACCGGCTGGCGGGCGAGTCGGTGCAGCTCGAGCGGGCCTACGCGCCCATGCCGCAGACCCTGCCCAGCCATGCCACGCTGTTCACCGGCCTTTCGCCGCGGCGTCACGGCGCGGTCGAGAACGCGCGCGTGCTGGACCCGGACGTGGAGACCCTGGCCGGGGACCTCGCGCGCCGCGGCTGGGACACCGCCGCCTGCATCGGCGCGCTGGTGCTCGAGCAGGGTACCGGCATCGAGCGCGGCTTCGCGCACTTCGACCAGCCGCAGGGCGTCGCGCGCGACAGCCAGCACCCGGTCGAGCGGCGCGCGGCGGCCGTCACCGACGCGGCGCTGTGGTGGGCCGGCCGGCGCGCGGACCCGTCGCGCCCGTACCTGCTGTGGGTGCACTACTACGACCCGCACGGGCCGTACGAGCCGGCGCAGGAGCGCGTGCCGCTGGCCGCGGTGCGCGCCGAGGTCGAGCGCCGCGAGCGCGCCGCGCCCGGCGAGCTGAGCGGCGCCGAGCTGCCCGAGATCGCGCGCCTGTGGCACGGCTACGTGAACGAGGTGGCCGAGGTGGACGCACAGGTGGGGCGCCTGCTGGACGGCCTGCGCGAGCGCGGCCTGCTGGAGCGCACCGCCGTGCTGGTGGTGGGCGACCACGGCGAGGGCCTGATGGAGCACGGCGAGAAGGGCCACGGCGCCACGATCCACGAGGAGCTGATGCGCGTGCCGGTGCTGTTGTCGGCGCCGGGTGTCGCGCCGGCGCGCGCCGCCGGGGCGCTCGAGCTGCAGGACCTGCTGGCCACGGCCTACGAGGCCGCCGGCCTCGGGACGCCGCCCGCCGGCGCCGAGGGCCGCAGCCGCTGGCCCGAGATCCGCGGCACGCGCCCGTGGACGCCGCAGCCGCTGGTCGTCGAGCGGCCCTTCTACCTGCCGGGCGGCGAGCGCGCGCTGCGTGCCGACGCGCACGACTACGGCTTCGGCCTGCTGGCCGCCGTGGTGCTGGGCGACGAGAAGCTGCTGCGCGAGCCCGACGGTCGCGAGCGGCTCTTCGACCTCGCGGCCGACCCGGCCGAGCTGGTGGACCTGGCGGAGCGGCGGCCGCAGTCGCGCGCGCGGCTGGCGGCGCTGCTGGACCAGTGGCTCAAGGACCACCCGCCCCCCGGCGACGGGGCCGAGGTGAGCGACGAGCGCCGGGAAGTCCTGCGGCAACTGGGCTACGTCGAGGAAGGCCGCTGACGGCGCGCGCCGCCCGGCGCGTCCCCTTGCGCGGCGGGGCCGGCTGGCAGGACCCTTGGGCAGGCCGGAGCCCGGGACCACGGGCTCAGGAGTTCCCGCGGGCCGCGACCTGGGCCGGCTGGAGCCTTCCAATCCGCCCGGCCGCGAGGCTACGATCCGGCCGAGTCCATGCCCGAGTCGTGGAACATGTTCCGCGGGACGGTCATGGGAGCCGAGCGACCCCCTTTGCGGAACCCGCCGACGTGCCCGACCAGGCGCTGAACGACTACCTGCCCGTCCTGCTGCTCACCGGCTTCGCCGTGGGTTTCGCGGCGCTCAACGTCGTGCTGAGCTGGGCGCTGGGCAAGCGCGGCACGCGCAACCGCGACAAGGACAGCGCCTTCGAGTGCGGCATGCTGCCGCTGCAGAACCTGGGCCGCGCGCGGTTCCCGGTCAAGTTCTACGTGGTCGCGATGCTGTTCATCCTGTTCGACATCGAGGTGGTCTTCCTCTACCCGTGGGCGGTCCGCTACAAGCAGCTCGGGCTGTTCGGGTTCGTCGAGATGCTCGTGTTCCTGGGCGTGCTCACGCTCGGCTGGTGGTACGTCGTGAGGAAGGGCGCGCTCGACTGGGCGCCGCGCCGGCGCTCCTCCGGCGCCGGAAGGAGCGCGAACGCATGAGCCAGGCCAGGCTGGAGCGCATGGACGACGGGTCCGGCGGCGGCGCGGGCCGGCGCACGGCCGAGATCGTGGTGCCCGAGCCGCAGTCGGCCACGGGCCTCAACGACGAGGGCGGCTTCTTCGTCACGCGCGTGGACGCGCTGGTGGACTGGGGGCGCAAGAACAGCCTGTGGCCGCTGCCGCTGGGCCTGTCGTGCTGCGCCATCGAGTTCATGGCCACGGCCTCGAGCAAGTTCGACATGGCGCGCTTCGGCGCCGAGGTGGCGCGCTTCTCGCCGCGCCAGGCGGACGTGCTCATCGTGGCCGGCACCTGCACCTACAAGATGGCCGAGGCCAGCCGGCGCGTGTACGACCAGATGGCCGAGCCCAAGTGGGTCATCAGCATGGGCGCCTGCGCCAGCAGCGGCGGCATGTACCGCAGCTACTCGGTGGTGCAGGGCATCGACACGTTCCTGCCGGTGGACTTCTACATCTCCGGCTGCCCGCCGCGTCCCGAAAACGTGCTCAACTGCCTGATGAAGCTGCAGCAGAAGATCTCGCGCGAGCGGCCCGTCTCGGCCGGCGAGGGCGGCACGGACCGGCCCGACCCGGCGCAGGTGCGGCCCGCGTCGCTGCCGCCCACGGTGCTGCAGAACGCCGGCGTGCGCGATGCCCTCGCGCGGGCCGCCGCGGAGCGTCCGCCGCGGCCATGAGCAGCCTCACGGACCAGGGCGACCCGGCCGCCGGCGCGGCCCTGCACGCGGCCTTTCCCGAGGTGACGAGCGCGCCCGTCGTCTGGCGCGGCGACGTGACGCTGCAAGTGCAGCCCGCGCACGAGGCGGCCGTGGCGCGCCACGCGCGCGACAGCCTGGGCTACGAGCTGTTCATCGACCGCTTCGGCGCCGACCGCGGCGAGGACGCCGAGCCGCGCTTCGACGTCATCACCATCCTCTACAACCTGCAGGCCCGCAGGCGGCTGCACCTGTGCACGACGCTGCCGGGCCTCGACCCGCAGTGCCCGACGCTGGTCGGCGTCTTCCGCGGCGCGGACTGGTTCGAGCGCGAGGCCTTCGACATGTACGGGGTGCGCTTCACGGGCCACCCCGACCTGCGGCGCATCCTGATGCCCGAGATCTTCCCGGACTTCCCGCTGCGCAAGGAGTACCCGGTGGAGGGCCTGGGCGCCTTCGCCGCGCCGCGCCGGGCCATCGGCGGCAACGTCGACGGCACGGACGGCCAGGTGGCCATCATCGGCCGTGCGCCCGGAGGGCCGGCCCCGTGAGCGACGCGCGCACGCTGGACGTGGAGGTCGGCGACGACCGCCACTCCGAGTCGATGCTGATCAACATGGGGCCGCAGCACCCCAGCACGCACGGCGTGCTGCGCCTGGTGCTGGAGCTGGATGGCGAGGTCGTGGTCAAGGCCGAGCCGGTGGTCGGCTACCTGCACCGCGGCAAGGAGAAGATCGGCGAGAGCCTCTCCTGGCACCAGTTCATCCCGTACACCGACCGGCTGGACTACCTGGCGCCGCTGGCCAACAACGTGGCCTACGCCGTGGCCTGCGAGAAGCTGATGGGCATCGCCGCGCCGCCGCGCGCCGAGGCCATCCGCGTCATCTGCTGCGAGCTGGCGCGCATCAGCGCGCACCTGCTGGGCCTGGGCGCCTACGCCATGGACCTCGGCGCGATGACCATCTTCCTCTGGACCTTCCGCGAGCGCGAGCAGATCTACTCGCTGATCGAGCGCATCTGCGGCGCGCGCTTCACCACCAGCTACACGCGCATCGGCGGCCTCGAGCGCGACCTGCCCTCCGACTTCGCGGCCCTGCTGGACGCCTTCGTGCGCGAGTTCCCCGGCCGCGTCGACGAGTACGAGTCGCTGCTGACGCGCAACAAGATCTGGCTGCGCCGCACGCAGGGCATCGGCGTCATCTCGCGCGAGCGGGCGCTGCAGTTCGGGCTGACCGGGCCCAACCTGCGCGGCAGCGGCGTGGAGCACGACCTGCGCAAGGCGCACCCGTACTGCGGCTACGAGCAGTACGAGTTCGACGTGCCCGTCGGCACCACGGGCGACTGCTACGACCGCTACATGGTGCGCATCCTCGAGATGCGCGAGTCCGCGCGCATCCTGCGGCAGGCGCTGGACACGCTGCCGTCCGGCCCGGTGATCAACCGCGAGAGCGACGCCGTGCTCAAGAGCGTGCTGCCGCAGAAGGAAAAGGTCCTGACCAACATGGAGGCCCTGATCCACCAGTTCATGGTGGCCACGGACTCGGTCAACGCGCCGCTGGGCGAGGTCTACTTCTCGGCCGAGAACCCCAAGGGCGAGCTGGGCTTCTTCCTGCGCAGCGACGGCGGGCTGAAGGCCGACCGGCTGCGCATCCGCGGCCCGTCCTTCGCCAACCTGCAGGTGCTGGGCGAGATCCTGCCCGGGCACATGGTGGCCGACGTCATGGCCATCCTGGGCAGCATCGACTTCGTCATGGGCGAGTGCGACCGCTAGCCGGCCGCATGGAGACAGGCATGTTCGACACCGAGACGACCGCCGCGCTGGAGAGGATCAGGGCGCGCTACCCGGTCCCCAAGGCCGCGCTGGTCCCGGTGCTGCACGTGGTGCAGGCCAGGCTGGGCTGGCTCCCGCCCGAGGCGCGCGAGTGGGTGGCGCGCTTCCTCTCGATCACGCCCATGGAGGTGCACGAGGTCGTCACCTTCTACCCGATGCTGCTCGACAGGCCCGTCGGCCGGCACGTGATCCACGTGTGCCGCACGCTGAGCTGCGACGCCTGCGGCGGCCGCGAGCTGTGGCAGCACCTCGTGCGCAGGCTGGGCGTCACGCGCGGCGGCACCACGCAGGACGGGCGCTTCACGCTGCTCTCGGCCGAGTGCCTGGCCTCGTGCGGCACGGCGCCGGCCATGCTGCTGGACGGCGAGCGCCACGAGAACCTGGACGCCGCGGGAGTGGACAAGCTGCTGGAGGCCGCGCGGTGATCCGCGAGACCCGCGTGCTGTCCGCGCGCTTCGGCAAGCCGCAGGCCTGGACGCTGGCCAGCTACCGCGCCGACGGCGGCTACGCGACGGCGCTCGCGCTGCTCAAGACGCGCAAGCCCGAGGAGCTGGTGGCCGAGGTCAAGGCCAGCGGCCTCAAGGGTCGCGGCGGCGCCGGCTTCAGCACCGGCACCAAGTGGTCCTTCATCCCCAAGGGCACCGGCAAGCCGGTCTACCTGTGCGTCAACGGCGACGAGTCCGAGCCGGGCACCTTCAAGGACCGCCAGATCCTCGAGCTCGACCCGCACCAGCTGGTCGAGGGCGTGATCCTCACCTGCTACGCCATCGGCGCGCACACGGCATACCTGTACCTGCGCTGCGAGTTCGCGCTGGGGCTGCGCCGGCTGCAGGGCGCGGTGGACGAGGCCTACGCGGCCGGGCTGCTGGGGAAGAGCCTGGGCGGCACGGGCTTCGACCTCGAGGTCACGCTGCACCCGGGCGCCGGCGCCTACATCTGCGGCGAGGAGACCTCGCTGCTCAACAGCCTCGAGGGCCTGCGGCCGTACCCGCGCAACAAGCCGCCCTTCCCGGCGGTCGAGGGCCTGTTCGGCTGCCCGACCATCATCAACAACGTCGAGACCATCGCGAACATCCCGCACATCCTCGGGCGCGGGGCCGCGTGGTATGCGGGCCTGGGGAACAAGGAGGATCCGGGCGTGCGCCTGTGGTGCGTGTCGGGCCACGTCCAGCGCCGCGGCGTGTGGGAGATCGAGACCGGCTTCGCGCTGCAGGAGCTGATCGACAGCCCCGAGTTCTGCGGCGGCGTGCGCGGCGGGCGCCGGCTCAAGGCCGTCATCCCCGGCGGCAGCAGCTCGCGCGTGCTGACGGCGGACGAGGTGCGCGTCACGACCATGGACGTGCCCGGCATGAAGAGGGTCGACAGCTCGCTGGGCAGCGCCGGCATCATCGTGCTGGACGAGACGGCCGACATGCCCGACGTCACGCTCAACCTGATGAAGTTCTACGCGCACGAGTCGTGCGGCCAGTGCACGCCCTGCCGCGAGGGCACGCCCTGGGTGGTCAAGGTGCTGGACCGCATCGTCAACGGCCGCGGGCGCGCGGCGGACATGGACCTGCTGCTGGACATCGCCGACAACATGGAGGGCCGCACGGTCTGCGCCCTGGCCGACGGCGCCTGCTGGCCGCTGGTCTCGATCGTCCAGAAGTTCCGGCACGAGTTCGAGGCCAAGGTGCGGGCCGCGCCGCACGCGGCGCCGGCGGGGGTCGCATGATCAACCTGTCCATCAACGGCAGGCCGGTGTCGGCGCCGCCGGGCACCACCATCCTCGAGGCCGCGGCGCAGCTGGGGCTCGAGATCCCGCACTACTGCTACCACCCGGACATCGGCATCGACGGCAACTGCCGCATGTGCCTGGTGCAGGTGGGTCAGAACACGCGCAAGCTGGCCATCAGCTGCCAGCTGCCGGTGGCCGAGGGCATGGCGGTGCAGACCGAGTCGCCCGCCGTGGTCAAGGCGCGCAAGGGCGTGCTCGAGTTCCTGCTCATCAACCACCCGCTGGACTGCACCATCTGCGACCAGGCCGGCGAGTGCCCGCTGCAGGACTACGCCTACCGCTTCGGGCCCTCCGACAGCCGCTTCGTCGAGCGCAAGGGCAGGAAGCCCAAGCAGGTCGAGTTCAGCGAGCGGATCCTGTTCGACGCCGAGCGCTGCATCCTGTGCCAGCGCTGCGTGAAGTACTTCGAGGTCGTGCGCGGCAGCCGCCCGATCGGCATCGAGAGCATGGGCGGGAAGACCACCGTCACGCTGGGGCCCAACGGCCCGATCGAAGACCCCTACCAGATGAACATCGTCGACATCTGCCCGGTGGGGGCGCTCACGTCGCGCGACTTCCGCTTCCGCCAGCGCGTCTGGTTCATGGACTTCGCCGAGACCGTCTGCCCCGGCTGCGCGCGCGGCTGCAACGTCACCGCCGGCGCCTACCAGGGCAAGCTGCTGCGCTTCTCGCCGCGCCGCAACCCCGAGGTGAACAGGAGCTGGATGTGCGACGAGGGCCGCCTGTCCTACGGCCGCTACAACCTGGCCACGCGCACGCGCGGCGCCAGCGTGCTGGGCGCGGCCGCGGAGCTGCCGGCGGCGCTGGCCAAGGTGCGCGAGCTGGTGGGCGACGGCGCGGGCGTGGCCGTGCTGGCCTCCACGCAGGCCACCTGCGAGGAGCTGTTCGCGCTGCGCGCCTGGGCGCAGGGCGCGGGCGTCAAGGCGCTGTGGCACGGCGCGGCCACGTGGGCCGGCGACGCGTTCCTCAAGCTGCCCGACGCCACGCCCAACACGGCCGGCGCGCGCGAACTGGGCTTCGTGCCCGTGCCCGCGCAGCCCGGCGCGGCCGTCGGCGGCAAGCTGCGCGGATTGCTGGTCGCGGGCGAGGTCGCCGTGCCGGCCGCGCTGCTGGCCGACCTGGACTTCCTGGTGCTGCAGACGCCGCAGGGCGGCCAGCTCGCGCCGGCCGCGGCGGTGCTGCTGCCGGGCCGGACGCCGCTGGAGAAGAAAGGCACCTGGGTCAACGCCACCGGCCAGCGCCAGGCGCTCAAGCCGGCGCTGGATCCCGGGCCGGGCGTGCCCGAGGACTGGACGCTGTGGCGCGACCTCGCTGGCGCCGCGTGGCCCAGCCTGAAGCACCTGCAGGCCGAGATGTCGCGGGCCGGTTGCGCGCCCGCCGTGCCGCGCAAGCCGTCGCTGGCCGAGCAGGCCCTGGCCCAGCGCGCCAGCGTGCTGACGGGGCAGCCGTGAGCCAGCCCTCGCTGCTCTTCGACGTGGTCGCCGCGCTGGTGAAGATCCTGGTCTTCGCCCACGTGGCCCTGATCCTCTCGGCCATGATGTCGCTGGTCGAGCGCAAGGTCTCGGCCTGGATGCAGGACCGCATCGGCCCCAACCGCGTCGGCCCGGGCGGACTGCTGCAGCCCGTCGCCGACGGCGTCAAGTTCCTGTTCAAGGAGCAGCTGATCCCGGGCCAGGTGGACCGCGTGCTGTACGTGCTGGCGCCGGCCATCGCGCTGGCGCCGGCCTTCATGGTGCTGGCGGTCATCCCCTTCGGCCCGCCCGTCACCGTCATGGACCAGCGCGTGTCGCTGGCCATCGCGGACCTGGACGTGGGCATCCTGTTCGTCTTCGCCATCAGCAGCCTCTCGGTCTACGGCGTCACGCTGGCCGGCTGGTCCAGCCGCAGCAAGTACGCGCTGCTGGGCGGCGTGCGCAGCAGCGCGCAGATGATCAGCTACGAGATCAGCCTGGGGCTCTCGGTGGTGGGCGTGTTCATGCTGGTCGGCAGCCTGCGGCTGACGGACGTGATCACCTGGCAGGCCGACGGCGTCTGGAACGTGTTCACGCAGCCCATCGGCTTCCTGGTCTTCCTCGTGGCCGCCTTCGCCGAGACCAACCGCCTGCCCTTCGACCTGCCCGAGGCCGAGACCGAGCTGGTGGCCGGCTACCACACCGAGTACAGCGGCATGAAGTTCGCCATGTTCTTCCTCGGGGAGTACACGGCGATGTTCGTCTTCTCTTGCCTGATCGCGGTGCTGTTCCTGGGCGGCTGGGACATCCCCTTCGTGTCCGAGGGCACGCTGCAGGCCCTGGGCAACTGGGGCTCGCTGCTGGGCTTCCTGAGCCTGATGCTCAAGGCGTTGTTCTTCCTGTTCGTCTACGTCTGGGTGCGCTGGACCATCCCGCGCTTCCGCTTCGACCAGCTCATGGCGCTGGGCTGGAAGGTGCTGCTGCCGCTGGGTCTGGTGCAGATCGTGCTGACGGGGTTGTGGGGCGCGCTGACCGGCGGCCTGGGAGGCGACTGAGATGGCCAGGGTGGTCGAGCGCAAGCCGCTCAAGTGGTACGAGGAGCTGTACCTGCCGGCCATCGCGTCCGGCATGGGGCGCACCTTCCGGCAGATGTTCCAGCCGGACATCACGCTGCAGTACCCCGAGGAGCGCCCCGAGGTCCCGGACGACTACCGCGGCGCGCCCGGCCTGGTGAAGGACGACGCGGGCCGCGAGAAGTGCGTGTCCTGCCAGTTGTGCGAGTTCATCTGCCCGCCGCGGGCCATCGTCATCGTGCCGGCGGAGATCCGCGCTGCCCAGCCCGACGAGCAGGCCGGCCCGCGCAACATCGAGAAGGCTCCGCAGGAGTTCTGGATCGACATGCTGCGCTGCATCTACTGCGGCTACTGCGAGGAGGTCTGCCCCGAGCAGGCCATCTTCATGACCGACGTCTACGAGCTGAACGGCGCGACGCGCGCCGAGCTGCTGCACGACAAGCAGCGCCTGTACGAGATCGGCGGCACGCGCGTCGACCCGATCAAGAAGTGGCAGGGCAAGTAGCGTGGAAGCGCTGGTCTTCTGGATCGCCGCCGCGGCCATGGTGGCCTTCACGCTGCTGACCATCTCGTCCCGCAATCCGGTCTACAGCGCCTGCTTCATGATCCTCAGCTTCGCGGCCACCGCGGCGCTGTTCGTGCTGCTGGACGCGTACCTCATCGCCGCGGTCGAGGTGCTGGTCTACGCCGGCGCGATCATGGTGCTGTTCCTGTTCGTGATCATGCTGGTCAACCTGCGCGAGTCCGAGCACGAGGGCCTGCGGCTCAACCCGCTGATGGTGCTGGCGGCCGGCACCTTCCTGGCGCTCATGACGCGCGCGGTGCAGGACCTCGGGCCGGCCGTGGGCCCGCAGCCCAACGCGCTGCAGGGCTCGCCGGGGCTGCTGGCCGACACGCTCTTCACCCGCTACGTCGTGCCCTTCGAGGCGGTCTCGCTGCTGCTGCTGGCCGCCATCCTGGGCACCGTGGTCCTCTCGCGCCGCAAGGAGGACGCATGATCACGCTGCAGCACTGGCTGGTCCTGTCGGGCATGGTCTTCACGCTGGGGCTGTGCGGCGTGATGATGCGCCGCAACGTCATCCTGGTGCTGATGTCCATCGAGATCATGCTCAACGCCGCCAACCTCGCGCTGGTGGCCTTCAACAAGCACCTCGTGGTCGCGCCCGGAGCGCCCGTGCCCGCCGACGGGCAGGTGCTGGTGTTCTTCACCATCGCCGTGGCCGCCGCCGAGGTGGCGGTGGCGCTGGTCATCGCGATGCTGCTCTTCCGTCGTCTGGACACGGTCAACGTGGACGACGTCGCCAACCTGCGCTGGTAGGGACTCCGTGGACCTGACCTCTCCCTGGCTCATCCTGCTGCTGCCGCTGCTGTCCGCGGCGGTCATCACGCTCTTCACCCAGAAGAGCCCGCGGCTGTCGGCGGGCATCTCGATCGCCGCGGTGTGGGGCGCCTTCGCGGTGGCGGCCAGCCACCTGCCGGCCGTGCTGCACGGCCACGGCGTCGTGCTGGAGGGCCACTTCACCTGGCTGGCGGCGGGCGGGCACGCGTTCCACTACGGCTACCTGATCGACGGGCTGTCCATGATCATGCTCATGGTGGTCACCGGCGTGGGCGGCCTGATCCACGTGTACGCCACGGGCTACCTGCACGGGGACCCGGGCTTCTCGCGCTTCTTCGCCTGCATGTCGCTGTTCATGTTCTCGATGCTGGGCATCGTGCTGGCCGGCAACTTCTTCCAGATCTTCATCCACTGGGAGCTGGTCGGCGTCTCGTCCTACCTGCTCATCGGCTACTACTACCGCAAGGACAGCGCGGCCGCAGCCAGCAACAAGGCCTTCCTCACCAACCGCGTGGGGGACTTCGGCTTCATGCTGGGCATCCTGCTGCTGTACTACGCCACGCGCGACCTCGCGGCCGGCGCGGGCGCGGGCGACTTCCGCGCCATGGCGGCGGCGGTGGCCTCGCCGGGCTGGCTGGAGCAGGCCGCCATGTCGGTGGGCGGCGGCCGCTGGGTGCTGACCAACGAGCACTTCCTGTGGGTGGCCGGCGCGCTGACCTTCATGGGCGTGATGGGCAAGAGCGCGCAGTTCCCGCTGCACGTCTGGCTGCCCGACGCGATGGAGGGCCCGACGCCCGTGTCGGCCCTGATCCACGCGGCCACCATGGTGGCCGCCGGCGTGTACCTGCTGGGGCGCATCCTGTTCGTCTACGCGCCCAGCGAGACGGCCCTGTCCATCGTGGCGCACGTGGGCGCCTTCACGGCCTTCTTCGCGGCCACCATCGCCACCACGCAGTTCGACATCAAGCGCATCCTGGCCTTCTCCACGCTCAGCCAGCTGGGGTACATGGTCATGGCCATGGGGCTGGCCGGCACCGACGCCGCGATGTTCCACCTGACCACGCACGCCTTCTTCAAGGCGCTGCTCTTCCTGGGGGCCGGCGCGGTGATCCACGCCGTGCACACCAACGACATCCGCGAGATGGGCGGGCTGATCCGCAAGCTGCCGGTCACGGGCTGGATGTTCGTGATCGCCACGCTGGCGCTGTGCGGCGTGCCGCCGCTGTCGGGCTTCTGGAGCAAGGACGGCATCCTGCACCTGACGCACCACCCGCCCGAGTACGCGCACACCTGGCTGATCACGCTGCTGCCCACGCTGACCGCCGTGCTGACCAGCTACTACATGGCGCGCCTGGTGCTGCTGACCTTCTTCGGTGCGCCGCGTGACCAGCAGCGCTTCGAGCACGCGCACGAGTCGCCGCCCAACATGGTGCTGCCCATGGCCGCGCTGTGCGTGCTGTCGGTCGTCGGCGGCCCGCTGCTGCTGGGGCCCGAGGTGCTGGAGCACTTCCGCGCGGTGACGCGGCCGGCCGGCTTGCCCGAGCACCACTACGTGCACCTGGACGGGGAGACGGTGCTGAGCGCGCTGCTGATCTTCGGCACCGGCGCGGGGCTGGCGCTGCTGGCCTTCGGTCTGCGCGTCATCGACCCGGCGCGCGTCAAGGCCGCGCTGGGGCCGGTGCACCGCTTCATCGACAACCGCTGGTACGTGGACGACCTGTACGCCTGGATCGTCGAGAACGTCCAGCAGAACGCGGCGCGGCTGTGTGACGCCTTCGACCGCTGGGTCATCATCGGCACGCTCGTGAACGGCTCGGCCTGGACGACGCGCGCGGCCGGCGCCGTGGCGGCCCGCGTGCAGACCGGCTCGGTCCGCGCCTACGCGCTCGTCTTCCTGGCCGGCGTCGCGGCCCTGCTGGCGCTGAACCTGTGAACGCCCTGCTGAACGACTGGGTCCTGACGCTGATCCTGGCCATTCCCTGCGTGTCCACGGCGCTGCTGTTCCTGGTGCCGGCCGAGCGGCGCGGGCTGGTGCGCGCGCTGGGCGTGGGCGCGGCGGCGCTGACCGTGCTGCTGTCGGCGTGGGTCTGCCTGGCCTACGACCAGCAGGCCGCGGGCATGCAGTTCCTGCGGCGCGTGCCGTGGGTGCCGTCGCTGGGCATCGCCTACCAGGTGGGCGTGGACGGGATGTCGGCGGCCATGCTGCTGCTGACCTCGATCGTCTTCCTGGCCGGCGCGCTGGTGAGCTGGGGCATCGAGTCGCGCACCAGGGACTTCTACATCCTGCTGTGCGCGCTGGTGTCCGGCGTCTTCGGCGTGTTCGTCAGCCTCGACCTGTTCTTCTTCTACTTTTTCTACGAGCTGGCGGTCGTGCCCATGTACCTGCTGATCGGGTACTGGGGCAGCACCAACCGCGAGTACGCCACGATGAAGCTGACGCTATACCTCACGGCGGGCGCGGTCGTGGCGCTGGTCGGGCTGCTGCTGCTGTACTTCAGCGGCCTGACCGAGCAGCCCACCTTCGACCTGCTCGAGCTGCGGCGCGCGGTCGAGTCCGGGCACGGCCTGACCCCTGACCGGCAGAAGCTGCTGTTCCCCGTGCTGCTGATCGGCTTCGCCACCATCGCGCCCATGTGGCCGCTGCACTCCTGGAGCCCGGGCGGCCACGCGGCGGCCCCGGCGGCGGCCTCCATGATGCACGCCGGCGTGCTGATGAAGCTGGGCAGCTACGCCATCCTGCGCATCGCGCTGCCGCTGCTGCCGGCGGGCGCGGCGCACTGGCTGCCGTGGGTGGCCGTGCTGTGCTGCTTCAACATCATCTACGGCGGCTACGTCGCGCTGAACCAGCGCGACATGAAGTTCGTCATCGGCTACAGCTCCAGCTCGCACATGGGCTACGTGCTGCTGGGCATCGCCAGCGTCACGGTGCTGGGCACCAGCGGCGCCGTGTTCCTGATGTTCGCGCACGGCGTCATGACGGCCCTGGCCTTCGGGCTGATCGGCTTCTTCTACGACCAGACGCACACGCGCGAGCTGGACGACCTGGGCGGCCTGATGGAGCAGATCCCCTTCGTGGGCGTGTTGTTCGTGATGACCGCCATGGCCAGCCTCGGGCTGCCGGGCTTCGCCAACTTCGCCGGCGAGCTGATGATCATCGTCGGGAGCTGGGAGCGCTACCCCATCCCGACCATCCTGGCCGTCTTCGGCCTGGTCATCGGCGCCACCTACCTGCTGCGCACGGTGAAGGCCGCCTTCCTCGGCCCCAAGCTGCCACGCTGGGACCACCTGCGCGACGCCACCACGCTGCGCGAGCGGGCGCCCTTCCTGATCCTGCTGGGCACGCTGCTGGTCTTCGGCTTCTATCCGGCGCCGCTGGTGCGCCTGATCGAGACGGGCGTGGCGCCCATCGTGCACGGCGTGCAGGCCGCCCAGACGGCGCTGGGAGGCTGACGTGGACCTGACGAGCCGCCTGTTCGAGGTCTTCGGCACCGAGATGGAGCTGGCGCTGCTGGCGCTGCTGCTCATCACGGTGGACCTGCTCAAGGGCAAGGGGCGCCTCACCGGCCCGGCCGACGCCGTGCGCCTGACGGCGGGCCTCGGCTTGCTGGCCATCCTGGTGCACAGCCTGCTGCTGGACCCGGTCGCGGGCTCGGCGCTGGGCACGCTGGACGCCTTCGCGCTGTTCTGGAAGCGCTTCTTCGTGCTCACCGCGCTGGCGGTGCTGTGGCTCTCGGGCCCCTACGAGGCGCGCCTGCCCGCCGGCCGCGGCGAATTCCCGGCCCTGCTGGTCTTCACGACCATGGGCATGTCGCTGCTGGCCTCGGTCAACGACTTCGTGACGCTCTTCGTGGGCCTCGAGGTCGTGACCGTGACGCTGTTCCTCATGTCGGCCTGGCGCAGCCAGTTGCCGCGTTCGATCGAGGCCGGCATCAAGTTCGTGATCATCGGCGCGCTGGCCGCGGCCTTCATGGTCTACGGCATCGCCTGGATCTACGGCGCCACGGGCAGCTTCGACTTCGCCGTCGTGCGCGCGGCCATCGCGAGCGCCGAGGCCGCGGGCGGCCTGCCCGGCGCGCTCAAGTTCGGCCTGCTGCTGGTGCTGGTGGGCCTGGGCTTCAAGATCGGCGCGGTCCCGTTCCACGTCTGGATCCCGGACGTCTACCAGGGCAGCCCGACGCCCGTCACGGCCTTCCTCTCGGTGGGCAGCAAGGGCGCCGGCGTGGTGCTGCTGATGCGCTTCTGCTGGTCGGTGCTGGGCGCCTCGGCTCAGGCGCACGAGTGGCTGCTGCTGCTGGCCGGCCTGTCCGCGCTGACACTGCTGATGGGCAACCTGGGCGCCATCCCGCAGACCGACCTCAAGCGCTTCCTGGGCTACTCCGGCATCGCGCACGCGGGCTTCCTGCTGATGGCGCTGGCCACGCACACGCCCGACAGCGCCGGCGCGATCCTCTTCTACCTGGTCGCCTACCTGTTCGCGAACATCGCCGCCTTCCTGGTCGTGGTGGTCGTCTCGCGCACGGCCGACAACGCGCACATGGACCGCGTCAACGGCCTGGCCGAGCGCTCGCCCTTCCTGGCCTTCATGCTCACCGTGGCGCTGCTCAGCCTGGCGGGCGTGCCGCCGCTGGCCGGCTTCTTCGCCAAGTGGATGGTGCTGCGCGCGGCCGTCGCGGTGCCGGTCCTGCTGCCGCTGGTGATCCTCTCGGGCGTGATGATCGTCATCTCGCTCTACTACTACCTGTGCGTGATCAAGCGCATGTACATGCGCGAGGCCATCGACCAGGGCGTGCTGGAGGTGTCGGGCGGCACGCGCCTGATGCTGCTGGGCTGCGCGCTGGCCACGCTGTTCTTCGGGCTGTACCAGGGGCCACTGGTCGCGGCGGCGGCGGCGGGCGCGGCCTCGCTGAAGTAGGGGCGGCCGCCAGCGGCGCGCCACTGGCGCGAAGGCACGCTCCGCGGCGATCATCCCGCCGCATGCAACCGCTCCCGTCCGTCCTCCTTCCGCTCGCCGCCCTGCTGCTGCTCCTCGCCGCGCCGCTCGCGGCCCAGCCGCACCCCGGCGACGAGGGCCGCGACCCGGCCACGTCCATCACCGCCGCGGAGATCGGCGAGCACGTCGAGGTGCTGGCCAGCGACCTGTTCGAGGGCCGCGAGTCCGGCACGCGCGGCGAGCGGCGCGCGGCCGCGTACATCGTGGCGCAGCTCGAGGCCTGCGCGGCGCTGCAGCCCGACGGCCCGGAGGGCGCGTGGCTGCAGCCCTTCGAGATCCCGCTGCACGACGGCACCGCCACCGCGCACAACGTCCTCGCGCGCCTGACCGGCAGCGACCCGGCGCTGGCGCACGAGTGCCTGGTGGTCGGCGCGCACTACGACCACGTGGGCTTCGGCGAGTCCCGCAACACGCTCGACCCGGGCGTGCACGAGATCCACAACGGCGCCGACGACAACGGCAGCGGCAGCGCGGCGCTGCTGGACCTGGCCACGTCGCTGGCCGGCTCGGGCTGGCGGCCGCGGCGCACGATCCTGTTCCAGTGGTACAGCGGCGAGGAGCTCGGGCTGCTGGGCAGCCGCAACTGGATCGCCCACCCCACGCACCCGCTCGCGGACGTGCTGCTCATGGTCAACATGGACATGGTCGGGCGCCTGACCGGCCGCACGCTGGTGGTGGGCGGCACGGGCACGGCGCCGGGCCTC
>Ga0247727_10005137_pt1 | contig 26929 bp, 24 predicted proteins | sample WisWelCaveWW1625_FD_202498 | JGI IMG/M metagenome (GOLD analysis project Ga0247727, IMG submission 202498) | Biofilm microbial communities from Wishing Well Cave, Virginia, United States - WW16-25 | ecosystem: Environmental > Aquatic > Deep subsurface > Groundwater > Cave microbial mat | place...
CTGAAGAATCTGTTCGCAGAGCAATGGCAATTCAGTTAATCATCAACAAAGAATTAGGCTTATCCAAGAATGAAAATCCGTTGCAGGGTTCTTTCATCATAGAAGAATTAACTGACCTTGTTGAAGCAGCGGTGCTTGCCGAGTTTGATAAAATCACCGAGCGGGGCGGAGTGCTGGGTGCGATGGAAACAATGTACCAGCGCGGAAAAATTCAGGAAGAAAGTTTGTATTACGAAACGTTGAAACACACCGGAGAATTTCCAATCATCGGTGTGAACACGTATCTCTCTTCCAAAGGTTCTCCCACCATTCTTCCGAAAGAAGTTATCCGCGCAACCAACGAAGAAAAAGAATATCAAATTAAAATGCTGGAGCAATTGCATAAAGGAAATCGAAAGGAAGCAGACAAACTTCTGCGCGAACTTCAACTCACCGCCATTCACAATGAAAACATTTTTGCAAAACTTATGGAAGCAGTAAAGTACTGCTCGCTGGGACAAATTACAGAGACATTATTTGAAGTCGGTGGGCAATACAGAAGAAACATGTAGCATGAAAATGAAATTCATTTTTACTTTGTTTGCTTTCGTATTGATTGCGAATTTTGCTCATGCGCAAGACACTGACACGCTTAAGCCAACCGTAAAATACAAAAAAGTTTTTCCTGGTATTTCATTGGGATGGAATCGCATTGGATTTTCAACGGGAGAAGCCGGACTGCTTATTGGATTCACAAATAATTCGCTGAAACAAACAAAGGCGATGTCAATGGTTATGCACGGTCCTTCGATTGGCTGCGAAATGGGAAATTATGAAAATGCATTCAGAGTTGCGCCAAAATTCTCGTATGAGTACTACACTACATTTATCGGAGGAAGAATTTCCATTATAGACTACATGAACAATGGCTTACATAATTTATACGTAAGCCCTGAGGCTGGAATTGCATTTGGTGCTTTTCTCAATTTCCTTTGCCGGGGCTAATTTCCCTATTTCAGGAGAAGAACTTGATGAAGTAAAAACATTTCGCATAACTATATCTGTAAATCTTCTCTTCTTCTATTTTAAAAAAGAGAATCAGGGAAAAATAAATTAATGATGTTTCTAAATACATTTACAAAAAATCAATTACCATGAAATCAATTAAACACATCGCATCATTGCTTGTTGGAATGTTTCTTATTTCAGCACTTGCATTTTCCCAGGGCAAAGGAAACAAGGGAAAAGGAAATGAGAAAACAGTTGTTGTAGTAAAAGAAAAAGGAAAAGGTCCTCCTCCATGGGCGCCTGCTCACGGCTACCGAAAAAGGCATATTTACTTTCCCGGTCACAATTGCTATTTCGACAACATAAAAGGGCTTTACATTTTTATGGATAAAGGCAAATGGCTGATGTCGCCCGAAATTCCCTTTCCATTGAAAGGGCTTGATTTGAAAGTAATAAAGAAAGTAGAATTAGATTTGGATGACAACGTGCTTGATCCGCATAAGTTTTTAAACGAGCATCTTAAGTTATTCCCTGCAGGCAAGTAATGCTTCAATTCACATCCTGATTTTCTTTTTCGGCTACCTTTGCCGAAGAAATTATTTTTTGATGATACAAAAGTTAATTAGCACTGGCATTTACCCTGAATTAAGTTTCGGATTGCAAAACAAAATCAGGATATTCAATACTTCCCTGCTTGTTATTTTTCTTGTCAATCTTTTTTACATCATAGTCGGGCTTTTTAACCCTCTATTTTATCCCAATCTTCTTTCCTTTTCGTACGCTACGGTTCTCGTAGTTATTTTTTTACTGATTCGCTCAGGAAAACAGATCCTCGCATTTCACGGAATGATGACATTCTCAATTCTTTTTCTTATTACTATTTCCATTTTATTCGGAGAGATATCCGAAGTCCATGTTTTCCTTTTATTCGCACCATTAGCGAGCATCGTTTTGTTTGACGAAAAGAAATGCATCTTCAATTATTTCCTGTTTGCGATGGCTGCTATGTGCGGAGTAAAACTTTTATACCCGCATTACGAAGTGCCATACCCTGATGCCCCCGCAAAACATTTCGGAGCGCTCAACCTCCTGTTCACCGGCATCCTGCTTTATCTCGGCATCATGCGGTTTAAAACAGAAAATAGTCAGTTCACAGATGAAATAAAGTTGCAACGAAAACTTCTCGAGGAAAAAAATAAAGATATCACTGATTCCATTCAGTACGCAAAACGAATTCAGAAAGCGCTTATGGCTTCTGATACGTTGCTTAATAAAAATCTTCCTGAACATTTTGTTCTGTATAAACCTAAAGCCATTGTGAGCGGTGATTTTTACTGGGGAGAAAAAATTGACAACAAGTTTTTGCTCGCCACATGCGATTGTACCGGTCATGGTGTGCCCGGAGCATTCATGAGTTTACTCGGAGTTTCTTTTCTCAATGAAATCACTAAAGAAAAAAATATTACTCAGCCCGATTTGGTTTTTAACTCCCTGCGCGCAAACATCATTAATGCGTTAAATCCAGAATGGACAGAAGAAGAAGGAAAAGACGGGATGGATGCGGTGCTCTGCAATTTTGATTTTCAGAAAATGGAAATGGAGCTTGCCTGTGCGAACAACCCGCTATGGATTCTGAGAAATAATCAATGGCTGATATTCAAATCGGACAAATTCCCCATCGGCATGCAGGGAGAAATAAAACCGTTCACACTTCAAAAATTGCAATTACAAAAAGATGACTTGATTTATACTTTCACGGATGGTTACGCTGACCAGTTTGGCGGAGAAAAGGGAAAAAAATTCAAGTACAAAAATATTCAGCAGTTGCTTCTGAATAATTCTTCAAAGAGCATGAGCGAACAGAAAAAAATTATGGATGATACTATTGAAAAATGGAAAGGAAACCTTGAGCAGGTGGATGATATATTAATAATAGGAATAAGAATATAGTTTACCCCAACCCTAAAGGGTGTAATACGAATGAATTTAAAAAACAATATACTGCTTTTTTTATTTCTCTCTTTATGGCAGGGACTCACTTTCTCCCAGCAAAACATTTTCACAGCCGGCTTTCAATACAAACCCATTTTCGCCAGTTCATTTTTCAGTACAGGCGAAAAAACCATTTCGCAGAATGGAATTGATTTTTCGGTCTCTCAAAAATTTGGCTACTGCGCGGGCATGGTGTTGAGAAGGGGTATCACAAAAAGATTTTCGTTTGAAACAGGAATCAATTATGTAAAAAGAAATTTCGGGATGAGCATTACAGATACGACCTTCACCGGCAAATCTGATTTCACCATCATCGGCTATGAAATTCCTGTTCAATTATTGGTTTTTATACAGACATCAAAAAGGGGCTTCATCAATACTTCAATGGGATTATCATGGGACATGTATCCTTCCAACATTACAACCAACGATACTTACTTCAAGCATAATTCAAAACGGCATTCGCTGTTTCAAGCATCGGTTTTGGCAAATTTAGGTTATGAATACCGCACAGAAAAAAGCGGATACTTCTATCTGGGCGCTTCGTACCACCTGCCCTTTTCATATTTTTATTTGTCCTCCATCAATTACACTCCTCAACAGGAAATTACAAGAATGAAACTGCGCGGAAATTATCTTACCATTGATTTCCGCTACTACTTTCATGAAGACCCATTGAAACCGAAGAAAAAGAAGAAGAAGAAAGAAAAAAAAAGTTAAATGCTGAAAAGGCATCAGGAAAAACTTACGCCATGCGCTTTAATTGGGTAGCGTATAAAATGATAAAGACAATGGTAAATATTCCGCCAACACAAACCGAAAGGACAGTAATGATATTTCCGCCAAGAAATATCAACGGAAGAATTGTCCACAGTAACTGCGCTGTGACATAAAAAAGAAAACCCGTTTTTTTCAGATTCCACATCAGCCACACACCCGTAACGCTGAGCAGGGCAAGAAGAATGGTAGAGAGAACAATCAATGTAAAATTTTGCGCAAGCCGTTCCATCATTTCTGTTAAATCATTCATCCATGCGGCAAGAATAGGCGGTGCATCAGTTTGCATAGCAGGCATCTGTTTTATGAAATCAACGTAGTTCTCAAAAAAATCGGAAAGGAAAAGTGAAGGGATGTTAAACACAATGTTCATACCTCCGTTGATAAAACTAAGTATGCAAATCACCGTGAGAAAAACAGGACGCTGGTTTGAATTTGAATTCATAATTTTTCAAAAGTAGATAAAAAAAACAAAGAGCCAATACTGCATACTCAATACTTGTTTATATTTGCAATCAAAATTTATTTCTATGAAAAAATTAATCTATTGTTTACTGTTTACTGTTTACTGTTTACTGTTCTTTTCCTGCGGAAACGGAAATGAAGATGCCGTTAATGCCTATGAAGACAGTTTGAAAAATGTAAATCAAAATTTGAGCGGGCAGGTGGTGGCGAAAGATTCAGCCATCTTCGGATTCATACGCGCATTCAACGAGATTCAAGAAAATCTTGACGTGATTAAAGACAAAGAAAAACTTCTCACCACTTCCAGCCAGACAGGCGAACTTGACCAGAACCAAAAAGACAAAATCATCACTGATATACAGGTTATTTATGATTTGATGGTGAAGAACAAGCAGAAACTTTCTTCCATGAACAAAAAATTAAAGAAAGCAAACCTGCGGATTTCTGAATTTGAAACGATGATTGAACGCCTGAACAGCCAGATAGCGGAAAAAGATGTCGAGATTTCAGAATTGAAAAATCAATTAGAAAAATTAAACATTGAACTTTCTGAAGTTGCACTAAATTATGAAGCCGCGCAGGAAATGCTGGAAGATAAAACCGACAAACTGAATAAAGCATTTTACGCATTCGGAACTTCAAAAGAATTAATCAAGCAAGGTGTGCTCACGAAAGAAGGCGGCTTCATCGGCATCGGCAAAGCAGAAAAACTGAAAGACGATTTCAATAAGAGTTATTTCACTCAAATAGATGCAAGCGAAACTTCTTCCATTCCTCTTGCCTGCAAAAAAGCAAAATTAATAACCACTCACGCAACGGGTTCATATAAGATTGAAGGATCTGAAGGAAAAGTAGAAAAACTTGTCATTACAAATTCCGATGAGTTCTGGAGCGCGTCAAAATACCTGGTAATTGTGGTTGAATAAAAAGATTTGCCTGTTAAATTATATTATTTAATTTTGCGCCTCTTCCGATAGTTATCGGGATTAAAAACATAAACAAAACCAAAATCTTTTCATTCATGAAAACAAAACAATTACTCTCCGTTTTATTTACTTGCTCTATTGCAGGAAGTATTCTTGCGCAAACAACTGGCGGACCAGATGCTTTCGGATACATTTGGCGCAACAATGCTGATGCGCAAGGTCCGGCATACACCTGGAACGATATTAAAGCAACCGGAACTCAAATCACAGGTTTGGGTGACGATAACTCTGTAGGAACCATCAACCTTAATTGGAGTTTTCGCTACTACTGGACTAATTACAATAAAATAACTATTGGTTCCAACGGCTGGATTGGGTTTACAGGAAACCCCGGCAACATTGCCGCGCCATTTCCTGCGCTTCCTGCAGTTGCTGCAAAAAGCACAATCAGCCCATTGCTTGCTGATTTAACGTTTACACAAACAAATTCTTCTCTTGTTCCCGGCTGTAGCGCGTGGTATTGGACAAACAACGTTGATATGTTCGTTGTACAGTATGATTCCGTTCCTTACTGGGTGAACACTGCATCCGGCTATGCAGGCAGATACACCTTCCAGGTTATTTTAAGCGGTGCTGACAGTTCAATTACTTTTCAATACAAAGTTGCGCAAGCCGGAACACCGGTTTACACAGCATCTGAAGGCAGCGCAACCGGCATTTGTAATTCAAGCGGGCAAATTGGCTTACAGGTATTGCCAAGTTTAACATTTCCTACAGCCATGACAGCGGTTAAGTTTTATTATCCTAACCCCGTTACATATCAGGTATTTGACGCAACACCAGCATGGAATCAGAATACAGCAAATGGAGGATTCTTTATAGTGAACGGCAGTTCTGTTAACCTTATATCCGATATCGCAAACGCGGGCAATCAACCTCTTAGTAATATTGCTGCTGCAGGACAATTATTTGACGTGAGTTTAACACAAGTTTGGAGCGACAATTTATCTGTTTCTTCGCTTGCTGCAGGCGCTGATACAATGTTCACATATCCGACTGCTTACACCGCCAGCACAACCGGTACATATCTTTATCGTTCAACATCTACTGTAACCGGAGATATTAATCCGGCAAATGATATTACGGATGTTGAAATGGTAGTAGTTGATACCACGCTATCCACCATCGCGCTGTCCTATGTTTCCGCAGCGCCTCCTGCCACGCAAAACAGTTGGGGCGGAAATGGCGGACAGGGCATTTACATTGAACCGCCTTTTTATCCTGCCACTATTACTTCTCTTGATTTTATGGTCACAAGTTCTGGCCCAACAGGTTATCACCTTGTACAGATTGTGGATGATAACGGTCCCGGCAACTCTCCAGGCACCGTTCTTTTTCTAGATTCAGTAGCCGCAAGTGCTGCTGTTATAGGCGTTTACAATAATGTGCCTGTAACTTCTAGTGTAGCGATTACTTCGGGTGGTGTTTATGTAGCATGGTTTGAAAATGGTGACACTCTCAGTGCTATCGGAACAGACGGGTCACTTCCTCTTTCAAACAGAAACTATGAAATCATTGGCGGATCATGGGCTAACTACCGAAATAATTCTGTAGAAGACATGATGATACAAGTAAATATTGATAATAATGTTGCAGTCAATGATCTTTCTGGAAACACTTTTACAGTTGAGCAAAATTACCCTAACCCTTCTTCTGATTACACTATGATTGACTTCACATTGCTCACAAATAGCGATGTTCAGTTCTCAGTTATAAACATGATAGGTCAGAATATGGAAGCAATTAATCTCGGAAGTCAGTCTGCAGGAACTCACACATTAAAAATGAATACCAGCAAACTTACTTCAGGCATTTACTTCTATACAATCAAAGTTAGTGATAACGAAATCACCAAAAAGATGGTTGTTAGCAGATAATCTGCTTTCTGAAGTAATAATTCTTCATAAAAGAGCCGTTCCTTAATAAATGAGGAACGGCTTTTTTATTTGATATTTTTTTAGTTCCTTTGTGCACTCATTTATGAAATGGTTCTTCTCAATAACACTTTCAATAAGCATTCTTACTTGCCATGCAGGAGGCGATAGTTTATCCTCTTCCCGCAAATCTTTTTTCAAACACAAGCGCGAAACCCCGTCTCCCATTATAGAAAAAATGAGTGATGAGCAGTTAATGCTTTTAATTGACCACATGTTTGAAGCAACCTACATGCCCCCTGATCTTTGGAGCGAAGTGATGATGGAAACAGCAAAAAGAAATCTCAGCAAAATAAACAGGCAGGAGTTTGATGTGAATGCATCTTGTTCTCAGCCGGCAGGATTACACATAGAAAAACTTCTTCCTGATTCCGTTGCGCCTGCCTCAGATCCAAATATGATGTTTTTACATCCAGCCACAAATTATTACAATGAATGGGACGAAGACCTTTCTAATCTCTTTAAAGATGAATTCACGGCTGATACAACTTTCACGCTTGAACTTGAAAATTCTGAATACGGATGTTTCAACATGCCATCGTGGGGACCTGTTTCATCTGCTTTCGGATGGAGGCATAACCGCTACCATAAAGGGATTGACATTCAACTGAGAAAAGGTGACACCGTTACTTGTGCTTTTGATGGAATGGTGCGCTTCGCACAAAAGAAAGGCGGATACGGAAACATAGTGATTGTTAGGCATTACAATGGGCTTGAAACTGTCTACGCGCATCTCTATAAAATAAAAGTGAAAGAAGGGCAGGTTCTTGGAGCAGGAGAATTGATCGGACTTGCAGGAAGCACAGGAAAATCTACCGGACCTCATTTACATTTTGAAGTGCGGTTCATGGGCGCTCCGGTAAATCCTCAATATTTTATTTCATTTGATTATGGCAATTTGCTTTTCAATACGGTTGTTTTCAAAAAGAACAAAGCAGGATTACTATCCGCTTTTCACCCTGATACAGAATTTCATACTGTGGAAAAGGGAGAAACATTTGCCGAGATAGCAAATCATTATTGCACCACAACATCTAAACTTCGCGTGTTGAATAACATGGCTCCGAAGCAATACGTGCGTCTTAAACAAGGGCAAACACTCCGCGTGCGAATTCTTGACTGTTCAGAATCCGCTTCAAAGTAGTAACTTTCCGCTGTGAAATTTCTTATCATTCAAACTGCATTCCTCGGGGATGTAATTCTCGCAACTTCTACAGTTGAAAAACTTCATCAATTTTTTCCAACTGCTGAAATTGATTTTCTCCTGCGGAAAGGAAACGAAAGCGTTTTTGAAAATCATCCATACATTAATGAAATTATTGTGCTTGACAAGAAAAACGATAAATGGAAAAATCTTTTCAGCATTGCTTCAAAAGTCAGGAAGAAGAAATATGATTACGTAATTAACCTTCATCGTTTCGGAAGTTCGGGCTTTATTACCTGGCGCTCAGGAGCAAAACATAGAATCGGATTTGACAAAAATCCTTTTTCGTTCTGCTATACTAAAACAGTGAAGCATGAAATCGCCAATGGAACTCACGAAATTGAACGCAACCAGAAATTAATCACGCATCTCACGGATACTATTCCTGCAAAACCCAAACTTTATCCTTCAGAAAAAGATTCTGAGAAAATAAAATCTCATCATACATTATACATCATACATCATACATCTTATATCTGTATTGCTCCCACATCCGTATGGTCTACCAAACAATTTCCAAAAGAGAAGTGGATCGAATTGATAAATTCAATCAATGAAGATGTTTTTGTTTATTTAATTGGCGCGAAAAATGATTTTGATTTATGCGAAGAAATTAAACGTCAAACATCAAACGCCAAACGTCAAACACAAAATTTAGCAGGCAAACTTTCTATTCTTGAAACAGCCGTATTAATAAAAGGAGCAAAGATGAATTATGTAAATGATTCTGCACCGCTTCATATTGCTTCGGCAATGAATGCGCCTGTGACAGCAATTTTCTGTTCCACAATTCCTGCATTTGGTTTTGGTCCACTGTCAGACAACTCAAAGATTATTGAGACAAAAGAAAAATTAGATTGTCGTCCCTGCGGTTTGCACGGATATAAAGAATGCCCGCAAGAGCATTTCAAATGCGCGACTACTATTGACATAAAAGAAATTTTGAAATGATCTTTGATACCGACATACAAAAATGTCTTGAAGCACTTCGTTCAGGAGGAACTATCCTCTACCCGACCGATACCATCTGGGGAATCGGATGCGATGCAACAAATGAAAAAGCAGTGGAAAAAGTTTTTCAAATAAAGCAAAGAGAGGAATCAAAAAGTTTAATTGTGCTCACAAGTGATGACGGAATGTTAAACAGATTTGTGAAAGATGTTTCTGAGTTGGCATGGGATTTAATCGAAGCAAGCGATACCCCCATTACAATTATTTATGATGCAGGAAGAGGATTAGCAAAAAATGTTCTCGCGGATGATGGAAGCATTGGAGTAAGAATGGTTAGAGATGAATTCTGTCGAAAACTTATTTACAAATTTGGAAAGCCAATTGTTTCTACATCGGCAAACATCAGCGGCACTGAAGCCCCTCAAAACTATAATGAGATTTCATCTGAGATTATTTCACGGATGGATTATGTTGTAAATTGGAGGCAGGATGAAACCACAAATGCAAAAGCATCCTCCATTATTAAATTAAAATCGAACGGAGAGTTTCAGATAATCAGAAAATGAAACACAAACTCACACATCCCATTTTCAAAATAGTTTCCGATTGTGCGGAAGAAATGAGTGTTGCTTCTTTTGTGATAGGCGGATGGGTGCGTGATATGATTTTAAATCGCCCTTGCAAAGACATTGACTTTGTCTGCCTCGGCTCAGGAATAGATTTGGCATTGAGAGTTGCAAAAAAGTTAGGGGATGATTATCACGTGAATGTTTACAAGAATTTCGGAACAGCAAATATTAAATATGATGATTTTGAAATTGAATTTGTAGGCGCGAGAAAAGAATCCTACAGCAGGGATTCAAGAAAGCCAATTGTGGAAGACGGCACGCTTGAAGACGACCAGAACAGACGCGACTTCAGCATCAATGCAATGGCAATTTCCCTTTCGAAAAAAAATTATGGTGAACTTATCGACCCTTTCAGCGGAGTAAAAGATTTAGAAGCAAAAATTCTTCGAACTCCGCTTGAGCCGGACATTACATATTCTGATGACCCGCTGAGAATGATGCGCGCGATTAGGTTTGCTTCGCAGTTAAACTTCACGATTGAGAAAAAATCTTTTGATACTATTTCAAAAAATAAAGACAGAATAAAAATTATTTCCAAAGAACGAATAGCGGATGAATTAAATAAAATAATTCTCTCGCCAAAACCCTCCGTTGGTTTCAAACTATTATTCGACACAGGATTGCTGAAGATTATCTTCCCTCAATTTGTTCTGCTTCACGGAGTGGAATATTCTGATGGCAAAGGTCACAAGGACAATTTCTATCACACGCTCGAAGTGCTCGACAATATTTCTAAGAACACTAATGATTTATGGCTGAGATGGGCTGCTGTGCTTCACGACATCGCAAAGCCCCAGACAAAAAGATTTGAAGAGGGACACGGCTGGACTTTTCACGGGCACGAAGACAGGGGCTCTCGTATGGTTCCAAAAATTTTTTCCGAACTCAAACTTCCGCAGAACGAAAAAATGAAGTATGTGCAGAAACTTGTTTTGCTTCACCTCCGCCCTATCGTGCTTGCTAAAAATGAAGTCACGGATTCAGCGGTGAGGAGATTATTGTTTGAAGCAGGCGATGACATTGATGATTTGATGATGCTCTGCGATGCCGACATCACTTCCAAAAATCCAGAGAAAGTGAAACGCTATATGAGAAACTTTGAACTTGTACGCACGAAACTGAAAGAGGTGGAAGAAAAAGATAATATCAGGAACTGGCAGCCACCCATCACAGGAGAAATTGTGATGAAAACATTTAATCTTCCCCCGAGCAAAACAATCGGCATCATCAAAGATGCTGTGCGCGAAGCAATTCTTGACGGGATAATTCCTAACGAATACGAAAAAGCATTCGAGTATATGCTGGCGAAAGGAAAAGAAATGGGATTGGAAAGCAAAAAGTGAAAGAGTGAGAGAGCGAGAAAGAATGGGAAGAGAATTGTGAATAATTTTTATCAGCGGAACAGGTCTAATGATTATTTTTGTTTTGTATTAAAATCGCAAATCGTACATCGTATATCGTTCATCAATATGGTTTATCGTTTTAGAGTTGCATACGAAGAGCACGAGGATGTATATCGTGATATTGACATTAAGGCATCACAAACATTCAATGACCTTCACGATATAATTCAGCAGGCAATAAGTTTTGACCATTCAAAATCGTTTTCCTTTTTTATCAGCGATGATTACTGGAGGCGCGAGCAGGAAATCCCTCTTGATATCAAGAAAGAGGAGAAAGAGAAAAGAAACAGAAGCAAAAAAAACGAACCTCCACCGAAGAGAAAAGTAATTGCTGATTTTGTAAATAATCCTCACCAGAAATTTATTTATGTATTCGATCCGGAAAAAGAATGGGTTTTTTTAGTTGAACTGATTAAAATTCTTCCTGCAGAAAATATCTCTTATCCAATATGCGTGAAAAGCGTTGGCACATCTCCAAAGCAGTACAAAGAAGAAAATCTTCCTCCACCGCCTCCTGAAGAAGATGATGACGAATCCAAAAAAATAATGGGTGAAAAAGATATACTGATGGAAGAAGCCGAAGAAAAAGTGGTTGTAGATGAAGAAGCAGAAGGCATTATTACACTCGATAATGAAGACGTGAAAACAGGAGAAGAAGATGAAGGGGAAAAAGCCGCAGAGGAAGATGAAGAAGGAGAAAGTTCTGATGAGTCTGAATTTGATGATGACGAGGACAAATAATGCGCCCCCTTCCCCTAAAGGGGAGAAGACATTATCCATACTTTACATTTAATCATAGTTCAAACTTCCATGAAGAATAGTATGTTTTATAAAGCGAACCCACTGATTTTTAAAAAAGCAGAGGAACTCAGAAACAAACCTACGCTTGCAGAAGAATTATTATGGAAGAATATTGGTCAAGGGCAGTTTGGGATTAAATTCAGAAGACAGCATCCCGCATCATTATATGTTTTGGATTTTTATGCGCACCAAATTAAACTTGCAATAGAAGTTGACGGCAGTATTCATGAAATGGACGATGTAAAAAGAAATGATATAGAAAGACAGACACACCTCGAATCACTGGGAATAAAGTTCCTTCGTTTTACTAACAAACAAGTTTTGACAGAACTTGAAGTTGTAATAGAAAAAATACAAAAGGAAGTTGTAAATTTAAAGTGAATGCAAAATTCTAGTCAAGGTGCACCAATAGCCCCCTTTAGGGCGGGGGGCAAAACTCTTGTTATTATCTTAGGTCCCACCGCTGTTGGCAAAACTTCTGTTGCCATTGATGTCGCCAAAGAACTCGGAACAGAAATAATCTCTGCCGACTCCCGCCAGTTCTTTCGGGAGATGAATATAGGCACTGCAAAACCTTCGGAAGAACAGTTAAAAGAAGTAAAACATCATTTCATTAATTCCCTTTCCGTAACGGATGATTACAACGTGGGAATGTTTGAGCGCGATGCACTCAACGTTCTTGAAAAAATATTTCAGAAGAATAATACTGCCGTGATGGCTGGCGGTTCAGGTTTATACATTAACGCGGTATGTAATGGATTTGATGAAGTACCACAAGCCGATAAGGAAGTGAGAGCAAACCTTACCGCATTATATAAGGAATATGGGATTGAAGAATTGCAGCAACAACTAAAAGAATTAGACCCCGAGCATTACCGCAAAGTGGATATAAAAAATCCGCATCGTTTGATACGGGCGATTGAAGTTTGCATGGTAACAGGAAAGCCGTATTCCGAATTCAGAAAGAAGGACTCCTCCCCCAATGGGGGAGGCAGGGAGGGGGCAGCATTCACCACCATAAAAATCGGATTGGAACTCGGGCGCGAAGAACTTTACAAAAGAATAAACGCGCGCGTGGATGAAATGATGAAAAGCGGATTGCTGGAAGAAGTAAAATCACTTAAAGCACATAGTCACCGCAACTCGCTGCACACTGTTGGATATAAAGAGTTGTTTGATTTTTTTGAAGGCAAGTATGATATATCCCGAACTGTTGAGCATATCAAGCAAAGCACACGTAACTATGCCAAGCGACAGATGACCTGGTTTAGAAAAGACAAAGAGATTAAATGGTTTGATGCCCACAATACCAAAGCGGTGATTGATTTTGTGAAAAATCAGGTCGCAAATTCTCATTAGTAAGCACGAAAAACTCATTCGCAAGCACGGGAAACTCATTCGCAAGGACGGGGAACTCATTCGCAAGGGCGGGAAAGTCATTCGCAAGCACGGGAAAGTCATTCGCAAGGGCGGGAAACTCATTCGCAAGGACGGGAAACTCATTCGCAAGGACGGGAAAGTCATTCGCAAGCACGGGGAACTCATTCTAAAGCACGCAAAAGTCATTCGCAAGGGCGGGTAAACCATTCGCAAGAAGATTTAGCGGGATTTTGAGGGGTTGTTCAGAAAACTGTGTCAGGCACAAGAAAATGATAAAGAACAAGACCCATTGCGCTTATCCATGTAGAATGGCGGATATGCGTAACTTTGTTGCGGATATAACGAGTTATAAACAAGCGCAGCAGCCGTTCAGCAACGGTAGACAGTAACGCAATTTCAAATCAGTTTTTCAACGTCAGTCTGACAATGAAACAGACAGGCCTGACAATAGAAAAAATCACTCCTACGGGAACGCAATCGCCTCCGACAATCAAACAAATGGGTCTGACATTAAAAAAAATCACTTTAACATTTCAACATTAAACTTCAAACCTTAAACCTAAAACTTTAAACTTTTAATTATGGACAACAGAGATTCAAACCGCGTGAACATGATTCGCGCAACACTTCAATACTGCACCGATAACAGTTCGGCAACGTCAGGCATTCAGGCATTTGCGCTTGTGCTCGCAACTGCCGGCAACAAACTTCTGCTCATTGACTCGTTAGACCAGCTCGCCATGGGCACAACAAAAGGAGTAACACTCGATACCACCGCCCTGCGTAAAGCAATGACTGCCATTGCGCTGAAATGCTCCAGTGCAGTTATCGCTTATGCAACTGCGGTTAATAATAACACGCTTAAGGCAAAAGTAAACTTCACCGAATCCGATTTAAAGCGGATGAAAAAAGAAGAAGTGGATGATGTCTGCCAAACCATACACGATGTAACCAACGCAAATATCGGCAACGCGCAGAACTACGGTATCTCTTCCACCGATGTTTCAGATTTACAGATAGCAATAAATCTTTACCGCACATCTGTTCAGAATCCGCGTCAGGCGCTTATTTCAAAAAATGATGCAAAAAAACAAATCAAAGAATTAATAAACGAAATCATAAAAAACATTTTCAAAAATCAGATGGATAAAATGGTTAACACATTGAAATCATCCAATCCGAATTTTGTAAACAAATATGTTTCCTCACGAAAAATAATTGACCTCGGAAAAACCACCGGCAAACTCCGTGGAACAATTACCGACAAAGGAAAAAAACCGTTGGCAAACGCATCAGTCAAACTTCGTGTTACCTCACAAACCGAAATTGCCTACCAAACCCAATCAGACGAAAAAGGAAAGTTCGGCACGGCAAACATAAAACCTGGCAACTACGACATAGAAGTTTCTCTCGCAAACTTTCAAACCATCACCGAGACAAATGTTCGTTTCGGTCCCGGAAAAGAGTTGCAGCGAAAATATGTAATGACTGCTTCTAACCCGACAGCATAGTTTGATAGTTCGGGTTTCTGCAAAAACAAAATGTCAAGCACATGCAGTGTGAGCGGTAGATACCTTTATAGTTCTGCACACTGCAAGAGCTTGCCATTTTTTTACCATCGTGCAAGTGGTCAGACAGTCACTTTCTCGGTGGACTGCTTTTCCATTCGTACAATCTCGCATACAAAACACCACACTTCGCAGACAAATAAGTTCATCACCGGACAAATCCGCAAAATCTCCCCCGACAAATTCTTCAACGGACAGACAAAAAGGAGGACGTGAGCGCCTGTTTATAACAGCAGGTTTGAGTAATGGCGGCTAACAGTGTTAGCGGACAGTGCCGCGTTTTATTTATCTTTGTTCTCGTTAGACAAATAAGTAATTCTAATTCCGCCACTTCTCAAACCTGCAAAACGTTATGCCCAATTTTTAGACAGACAATGACACGACAACTGACACTTGTATTTTTATTGACTTCTTTGCTCTGCAACGGGCAGACTTTTAAATCACGGCTCGACAGTTTAGTTCACAAATACGACTCACTTGGTAGTTATAACGGAGTTATCATAGTTGCATTTCGACCTGACAGCATAGTGACTTTTGAATACGGCTACAAAGACCCGACAACCAAAGCAGAAAAAATATCCATTAACGACAGGTTTTATCTTGCATCATTATCCAAACAAATCACTGGGCTGACTGTTCTTCAACTTATTGACAAAGGAAAAATAAAAGCGGACGACCCAATCGGAAAATACATTCCAGAACTAAAACCTGCTTTGCAAAAAGTAACAGTTCAACAATTAGCTAACCATACAAACGGCATTCACGACTTTCATACCTTGACATCAAAGCATGACAGTTTAGATAATAAAAAAATTCTCGCAATGCTTTCCAAACTCGATAGTACCGTTTTTGTTCCAGGAACTAAATGGGGTTATTCTAATTCTGGTTATATTCTACTTTCCATACTTGTTGAACGTGTTACAAAAACATCTTTCCCGAATTATTGTACAAAAAATGTTCTCAGTCCGCTTAATATGAAATCAGTTTGTTTTGTACCAGCAACAAAAAAAGTGCTAACTGGCTACTCTACTAAACTTGAACCGGAAAAATTTACAATATCCTACTCCGGACCGGAGGGCCTTTATGCTTCGGGCGCAGACATTATTGCGTATTATAAAACTGTGTGTAAAAAACCAGACTATTGGAAAAAGTATTTTACAATGTCCTACGATTTGGCAGAAAACAGTAATGAAAAAGGTTGGACATATGGTTTTGGTTTCTTTTTTACAGAGGACGACTTCGGAAAGTTTAGAGCACATTCAGGAAATCATTTCGGATTTTATAATTATATCCGTTGGTACGAAAAGACAAATACTTTTATTTGCCTTCTCTCAAACAAAAATGACGACTTTATTAAAAAATTACGTGAGGACGTTGCGACACTTGTAAAGACACAACTAAAGAAATAAAAAACTGCGCATAACAGCAAGTTGCCGCCAGTCGGGCTGACTTGGCAGTAATTGATAATGAATAATTAAAAAATAAAACCTATGAAAAAATACAGCATCGAAATCAAGTGGGTAATCATTTTTGCCGTAACAACTTTAGTTTGGATGTTTTTAGAAAAGTTAGCCGGCTTGCACAGCGAACATATAGACAAACATGCTATTTATACAAATCTCATTGCAATTCCTGCCATAACAATTTATGTTTTGGCATTACTTGACAAGCGAAAAAATTTCTACTCAGGTGTTATGACCTATAAGCAAGCATGTATATCCGGACTTATTATCACGCTCATTGTTACCGTTCTTAGTCCGTTGACACAATTCATTACCTCCACAATCATTACACCTGAATATTTTCCGAACGTAATAAAATATGTAGTAAGCCACGAGTTAATGAAACAAGAAGAAGCAGAAAAATTCTTTAATTTGAATGCCTACATTGTTCAAGGATTAATTGGAGCATTCGTAATGGGACTAATTACGACAGCAATTGTTTCAATATTCACAAGACGAAAAGCGAAATGAATTTTAATTAGTGCCCGGTTCTTCCCTCACACACCAATTCACACCTGGACCGAGTATCAACTGAAAAACTACAATGTGCACGCGCGCGTAGCCATTCACAACAGGAGCGTTCACAACCGAGGCATTCATTTTCGCTTCGGTGTTAATGAAAAATGTTTTGCTTAATCTAAACTGCTTCGCAAAACCAATGTTCAGCAGAATTCCGCGCAAATGGTAACCTTTCCAATCAAAGCCCGGACCCACAGGATATTCCATTCCGCGAATGGTGTTTTCCACGTGAAGAAGAACCGAGCCAAGCCCCGCTCTCACAATAAACTTGCCCGCCACTCTTCCATGATTAAGCATCAGCATGTTATATCCGTGGGTAATTTGAAAGTGCTCAACTTCTGCGGGTTTGTTTACAAGATATAGCTTATGATGGATGGCTTCAAACTCAATGCTTTTTTTCTTAACCCATTTTGTGAAGCGCCAGTCCCAATAGAAAGGGTCGTTCAACGGTTCAGAATAGAAATGCGCTTTGTTAATGCGAATATCAGGATAACCGTTTTGATGAATAACCAGAGGCAGACGAAGATTATGAATTACTCCGCCATGCAGTTCAAACGACCAGCGGGTTTGCCCAAAGCAATTATCAATTGATCCCGCCAAAGCGGGAACAATTAAAAATGCTGCGAAAGTGATTAGCGTCTTCATAAAGATTAATAATATAGAGGATGAAATTTCATTCCGTTCTTATTCCACTCCAACGTTGGCGCTGGAATTTTAATAAAGGAAATAGTTTCAAAAATAGTTTTCAAAAAATGAGATTTTGTTTTGATGCGCGTTAAATCAATATCGAAAGAAATGTAATACTGGCGGTAACGCTCAAACAAAATCTGATTTCCGTTTGAATCAAAATATGGTGGATTGGATTTTCCGCCAGTCATTCCCTCTCCGCCATAACCGAAAGCAAGGTTCAGCCATTTAGGGAATTTACTTTTCTCTTTCATGAAAGAAGAAAGATTGAATGAGAGCCAGTAGGATTGTCCGTTGTAATCTTTAATGATTTGTTCAGAAAGATTTTTTCCGAGAAGCGATGAGCGATAGGGAGGGAAATTGGTTTGATGAAATGAAAACTTGAGCGACATCCCACTAAACCATTTTGCAGATGAATATTTTTGACCGATGATGAATACTGTTCCGAGTGTGTTAGCAGAAAAATCAGTCCATGAAAATCCCCAGCCATCAGAGAAACCATCCATTGTTTCAATGGCTGTAAGATATGCCCACCCGCTGAGGGCTCCATACAACACGGCTTTTTTCTTTTTCACTCCGCTCCACTCATACATATCGCTGCCTATTCTTCCGAGATACCAGGAAGTGATAAGATGCCCTGCCTTATCCATTTGAAGCCACTCAGGGCTGTCGTCAAAAGAATGAAACCCGGATTGCGGATAATCTTTATACCATGCGGTGCTGAGCAATGCAAGAGAACCTCCGTAACCAACTGCCTGCAAAGAAACAACGGATGCAAATCTTGTTTTATTAAAATCAGGAGAAGGACAAAAAAATTTCAATGTGTCCTGCGAAAAAACTTTCCCGGCAAGAAGAAGCAAAAGAAATTTCAAACCTATTCTCATCCCTGAAAATGAATTATGTTTATTCTGATAATTACAAATGTATCGAACATTCCTTTGAGCAGCGAGTTAATCAGAGATGAAAAACAAATCGCTGGCGATTTTATCGGCAAAGAGTTTTCCCTTTTGGGTGAGAAATATTTTTTCATCCGCCTGTAAGAGCAACTTCTTACCCATAAAAATCTTCGCTTCTTTTTTCAGATGAGATAAAAGTTTTTGGGAGAACTTTTGTTTCACAAAATTAAAATCTGTGCCCCATATTGTACGCAGAGAGGTAAGAATATATTCATTGTATTTCTGATTTTCCGATAAAACTTCTTTCTCAAAAGAAAGTATGTTTTTCTTCAGCGAATTAATGTAAGTTGAATTGCTGCTCACATTCCATTGGCGTGAAACTCCATTGTATGAATGCGCTGAAGGTCCTACCCCAAGATAGTTGATACGCTTCCAATAATTACTGTTATGTTTTGAATAAAATCCTTCTTTGCAGAAATTAGAAATCTCGTAATGAATATATTTTCTTTTTTCCATTTCATTTATCAAAATCTCAAACTGTTCTGCGCTTTTTTTTGAATCTATATTTTTAGTTTTCCCTTTCTGAATAAAAGAATAAAGTGCTGTCCTTGGCTCCACAGTAAGCGAATAACAGGAAATATGACGAACATTCAGCGCAAGTGCCTGCTCAATATTTTTTTTCCATTGTTTGTTTGTCAGCGTTTGAATTCCATAAATCAAATCAATGCTGATGTTTTTAAATCCAGCGCTTTGCGCATCAAGTACAGATGTAATCGCGCACTTCGCATTATGAATCCTATTAAGAAACTTCAAATCCTCGTCCGAAAAACTCTGTATGCCGATGCTTAATCGGTTAATTGGAGTCTGAGAAAGTTCTTTTAATTTTTCTTTCGACAAATCATCCGGATTTGCTTCAAGAGTGATTTCAGCATCTGTATCAATCAAAAAATATTTTGAGAGTTCATGAAAAATTTCAAGAATCTCATCTTTAGTTAATATCGAAGGAGTTCCTCCACCAAAGTAAACTGTGCTGATGTTTTTTGTTTCAAGATAATCCTTCTGCAAAACAATTTCTTTTTTAAGTGCATCAAGAAAATCCTTTTTGCTTTTTAGCGAAGTGGAAAAATGAAAATCACAGTAATTACATGCCTGTCGGCAGAAGGGAATATGAATATAAATACCAGACATTACTTGTTCAGCACTATGCGGATGGTAGTGCCTTTCCCCATTTCAGAGCGCTTGACGAAAATCTTCCCTCCGTGATAATTTTCAATGATGCGTTTTACAAGAGAGAGTCCTAATCCCCATCCTCTTTGTTTTGTTGTAAATCCCGGCTGGAAAATAGTTTTGAATTTAGAACGGGAAATGCCTTTTCCTGTATCTGTTACATCAATATAAACAAACTGAAGTTGGTCTGAAACCTCTACAGAGATAGCCCCGCTTCCACCCATCGCATCTACAGAATTTCGGCATATATTTTCTATGACCCATTCAAACAAGGGCACGTTGAGTTTTACAGATATGGAATGTGAATGCTGAGAAGTAACAGAAAAATTTACGCTCTTCGAGGTACGGGTTCTCATGTAGTCAATTGAATGGTTTAGCGTTTCCATAATATCAGTTTTGTCAAGAACAGGAAGCGAGCCGATTTTCGAGAATCGTTCCGTAATTGTTTCTAATCGTTTTACGTCCTGCCTTGCTTCACTTAATGTTTGTTCATCCACTCCTTTCAACTTTAAATATTCAAGCCACGCGATGATGGATGAAAGCGGGGTTCCCAATTGATGCGCGGTTTCTTTTGCCATTCCGAGCCACACTTGGTCTTGCTCTGCTCTTCTCGCTGTGCTGAAAAGTATGTATGAGATGAGCAAAAATATTCCAATGATGCCGAACTGGAAATAGGGATAGTAGCGAAGTTGCGTCAGCAAAAAAGATTCTTTATAAAAAATATAATTTTTCTGCCCGTCACCAAGGTCAACTTCTATGGAGGGATTCTGTAAAGAAATTTCATTAATGGAATTTTTAACAAACAATGAATCTTTCATCTTGAGTGAATCCATATTACCAAAAGCAAGAATATTTTTTCTTGTTGAATCGGTATAAATCACAGGAACAGAAGCGGAATTAACAGCCACTTCAGACATAAAAGATTTTATCAATCCATCAAAAACAGTTTTTAGTTCCGTAAAAAGTTTTGAGTCGCGGTAGTAGAGGTAGTTTATTTTTCCAGGAAGAATTTCTATTGAAATAGGATTGTGCTGGAACTTCATCGTATCAATCTGTCCGCGGAGATAAACAGTATCCTTAACAAAAGATGAGTCAATATTTTTTGAAAGAAGAACATTTCCTTTTTCATCCGCAATAATTACAGGAATTGTTTGGTTATTTTTTATCACTTCAAGAACAAACGTGTAATCACTTAAATCACGCCCTAACTGGTGATTTGCTTCCGCCCATAATTCTATCTTCTGCCTTTCTTCGTTCTCAATCTTGTGAAAAAGTTCGTTGGTATATTTTACCAAACTGGCTTTACGCTGGATGGCTTCCGCCCACAGGCGGACTTTTTTCCTTTCATCATCTGCGATTTTTTTGACAAGAATATTGGTATACCACAACGATACAATGACAATGATCACTGCACCGAGAAGCAAAAAAAATTTCCAGCGTTGTTTGCGTGAGTAAATATTCATAGGTACAAATAGCGAACTCCTACGAATATACGAATAGAAAAGAAAGAGAAACTATAGAAAAATTATTCCTTAATGGAGAAAGAAGCATTCGGCTGGTCAACCGCAACCGCTCCTTTTTTTCCCATTTCAAACATCAAAACATTTTCTATGGTGAATTCAACTCCCTTCTTAGCATAGTTCTCTATCATGCTTTTTTGTTTTTCGCTCAAAGTACCGCCAGGACCCATCTCAGAAAGTTTGGTTGTGGTACCATCAGGATTAGCGACAGTTGTAGTCAAAGTAAAATTTCTAAATATATTCTGTGTGTAATCATGTCCTTTGTTAATAGCAGTAAGAAGCGCTTGAGCATCTTTGAAAGCAAGCAGTTCTGCTTTTGTAAATTGAGGAGGCGGGGCAAGTTTTTGTTGCTGTGCAAACAAAAACATTGCAGATGAAACAATCATCAGCGAAAGGAGAAATATTTTTTTCATTGTAATTTGTTTTATAGGCAAATATAAAAATTAAAAGTCATCATCTTCCTTCTTATCCTTTTCTTTTTCATCCTCGTCCCATTTAATGATAAATTTTCCATCGTCCTTGGGCTTATCCTTTTTATTCAGGGTTGTATCTTTCCTAAACCAATTGAATTCCTCCCTGAGAATTTGCTTGAGGGTTTGCTTTTCCTCAGCAAGATTTTCCTTGAGATTTTGTTTCGCGCCCTGCCTATCATATTTAATGATGGGATTATCCACTGTGCCAGTCATTGAGATGAACAAACTTGTTTTCCCGCTTTTATCATCTTCTACCACTCCAAACTCATTATTTTCCTTTTTCGATTTGCGGGCTTTCTGGAAAAGAATGTCAGACATCAGAACTTTTATATGATAATCAATCTCGTTATCAAACGAATGTGTACCCGACAAAGTAACATCCAGCGCGCTTGAATGAATATCCATTTTCGGAATGAAAATTTTCTGGTCTTTTATTTCAATCTGGTTTTGTAGAGAAGAAAATTTAATGTCTTCCAATTCCGAAACTGAAATATATTTCGAAAGCGCTTTCATCGGTTCAAACTTTATCAGTTCTCCTTTTTCAATTGTCATATTGCTTCGAACATAAATTCGATTCATGTCAACTGACAAATCTGATTTCCAAACCGATGCAAACTGAACTTCCGCAGTTCCAATTCCCTTCAAATGATTGTGCGTAATCGTACTTTGACCAAAATCTTCAAATTGCTCAAATAACTTGTTGATATTAAGTTTCTTAAGATTAGCGTCACAAGTGATTAAAAGTGTGCTGTCAAACGTGTTATCAATCATCCCGCTTGCGGTAACTGAGCCATCCATCGTGGAAAAAGAAATCGGGTCGCCAATTAGTTTTTGATTGCGTAATTGGAAAGTTCCGTGAATGTTATCCGCTTCAAATTTTCGGAAAGCGAGATGACCAATATCGCTGTTAAAAATAAAATTCACGCGCGGAGAAAAACTGATTTTGTAAACGGTATCTCTCTTTGATGACTCACGCTGGTTAACCAGAAATTCATTCAAATCAAAATTATTTGACTGAAAAGTTGCCTCCACATTAATATCTGCGTCATCAGTAAATGAATAGGCAAGCACATCTTTCAGGGTTCCTTTCAGATAAAAATCGCTCTTCGGAGTTTTTCCGGAAAAAGAATTTACTGTGACGCTATTGTTATTCAGGATGAATGAGCCGTTGATGCTGTCGAACACAAGAGTAGAGTTTTTGATTTTCATCCCTGTGTTCACCAATGTCATCTCACCCGCAAGATTCATGTTTTCAAAATCAGATTTTTTGTACTTGCCGGAATTATTCAATCTGCCATTATATTGCATATTCACTTTTACATTTCCAGCGAGCGATGCAATCGGGTAATTCCAGATGGTATCTATCTTGAGAAGATGGCGGACATCCTCCAGCAAAAGATTAGCATTCACTGAAGCGGTTATATTGGGAGAAGAAAAATTATCTATCCTGATAGTTCCTGCGATTGTTCCGTTCGCAAGAGAAGCGGAAAAAGTTTTCAGGTCAAGAAAAACTTTTGAAGAAGCAGACGAAGAAAAATAATTTCCGAGAACGTGTACATCTTTCAAAACAATTCCCGAACTCAGTTGCGTGATTTCTGCTTTGGTGATTCCAAAATCTACTTTCACTTCGGGAGAATTCATAGTATTCCATTTGCCATTAATGTGAGCGTTGCAATAAAAATCTCCATCACTGTCATAATCGCTGATATGCTTGTGATATTTTTCCGGCAAAAGGGAAAGTACAGATTGAACATCCATGTCTTTTCCTTTCAGAAAAACATTCACATAGGATGGCTTTGTATCAACATACTGCCCTTCGACAGCAACTTTCAGGTCAGATAAATGAACCAGTGCATCGCTGAACCGGTAAATTTTTTTTTCGTTGTCCACATGCAAACTCAAATCCATTTTAACAGGTTTGTTATCTAAATAATTCACGCTGTCGAGATTAAAATGATGAACATGCAAATCTCCCTTGATTGACAAATCATATTCTTTGCTGGTGAACTCACCACTTATAGTTCCGCTGCGGATGGCACAGGAAATATCGCTACGATTTTTGTAATCGAGATAAAGCAGCGCGATATTATCAAATTGAAATTTTTCAAGATTGAATGCCGATCCGTCAGATGACTGAGAAGTTGTATCTCCGCTTCCTTTCCATATATCCCAATTCACTGAGCCATCTGCACCCATTCTTAATTTTACTTTTCCGTTTTCGGTTTTAATTTTTTTAGCAACATAGTTTTTTCTTAGGATATCTATAATGTTAAACTGGAGAGAAATGCCTTCCGCAGAAAACAACGTATCTGGAGCCCCTCCTAAATCCTCCCCTTTAGGGAGGACTTTATTTTTTTTGCCTCCCCGATGGGGAGGTAAGGTGGGGCTTCCCATGATTATAATATTCCTAAAATCAAGAGAGGCATAAGGGAAACTTTTCAATAACGATAGTTTTATGTCTTTGCTGTCAACAACCACTTTTGTTTTTAGATTTTCATTCAACTGATCAATCATATAACTCTTCACTTCATTTTCATACGCAAAAGCAATGACTAACAAAGTTCCCGTAATCAGCAGGAACAAAAACAAAAACGTTAATATTATTCTTTTAAGGAGTTTCATAAATCAACGAAAAACGAATTTATACGAATGTACGAAAGAGAGGTAAAATAAATTCATAAGAGATTTTATTTCTCCACAACGAAAAGTGGGAAAACTTATTTCACAATGAAATTATTTAATCGTCTTCAGCATCCTTACTTCGTTATCTGCAAGAATGCGCCACTTGCCGCGGGGAAGATTTTTTTTGGTGAGTCCTGCATAAAGTACTCGGTCAAGTTTTATCACAATATATCCGAGAGATTCGAATATCCTTCGCACAATTCGGTTTCTGCCCGAATGAATTTCAATACCGATTTCTTTTTTTGTTTCTGTGCCTTCCACATAGGCAATATCATCGGGCTTGATGAAACCGTCTTCCAGTTCAATCCCGTTTTTTATTTTGTCTATGTCATCCGGCTTGAGCGGTTTGTCGAGTTCTACATGATACACTTTGGGTATCATATATTTGGGACGCATTAGTTTTGTCGCCAGGTCTCCATCATTAGTCAGCAGCAGAAGTCCCGAAGTATTTCTATCTAATCTTCCGACAGGATAAATTCTCTCCTCTACCCCATGAATTAAATCAAGCACGGTTGCCCTGTCGCGCTCATCATCGGTAGTAGTAATATATCCTTTGGGTTTGTTGAGCAGGATGTAAACGCTTTTTTCTTTATGAACAGCATTTTCCCCAAATTGAACTTTATCGCCCGGAGAAACTTTGTAGCCGAGTTGTGTAATTATTTTTCCGTTCACCTTAACTGCGCCTGCTTCAATAAATGTATCTGCTTCTCTGCGCGAACAGATGCCCGCATTGGATAGATATTTATTCAAGCGGATAAGCCCAGTGCTTGCAGGAACAGAAGAAGCCCCCTCCCTACCTCCCCCATTAGGGGAGGAGAAGGATTTTTTTTCACTCCTGTCAAATGCCTTTTTAAGATTGTCATCTCTTTTTTTCTTGTAGTCCCTCCTGTAGCCCAATCCTCCTCCATCACGCTGTTGCCGTTTTTCCCAGGGTTTGCTTTCTTCTCTGCGTTCTCCAAATTTTTTTCTTTCGCCATATTTATTCCCACCCGTTTGCTCTCGATTATCTTTCTGATTTCCCTCTCTTTCACCACGATTAAAGTCGTGGGCTTTTCTTTTTTCTCCATAGCCTTTTCTTCCCCTTTCATCGTTTCTTCTTTCTCCATAGCCGCCACTGCTTCGTTCTTTCTTGTCATGCTGAGTATTATCTTTTCCCCATTTCGGTTTTTCTCCCTGCTCAGTTCTTCTATCGCCTTTTCTTTTCGGGCGGGAGTCAAATTTCTTTTTATTAAAATATTTTTTCATAATGGCAAAGATATACTTTGTAGAAAAGAATAAGCCCCCGAAAAAATTTCAAGGGCTTATTTTATTTTTCTAACTGCTCAATTAACGATATGAACGATCATTGCTGCGCTTGCCTCTCCAGTTAGTATTGCTACTTGAGTTATTTCTTCTTGGAACAAATCTCCTTTCCTGATTTGGATTTGTGTTTCTGTTTGTATTTGTATTTTGTTTGTGCTCATAGCGAGGTGCACTATGGCTTTGCGGAGCCGAGAACGGATGAGTAGAAACTACTTCAATATTATTTTTCGCCAGTTTATTAATATCCCTGAGAAGATTTCTTTCATCGTGAGAACAGAAAGAAATTGAAATGCCGGTTGCTCCTGCCCTGCCTGTTCTGCCAATGCGGTGAATATAAGTTTCTGCATCCTCAGGTAAATCAAAATTGATGACGTGGGAAATATCGGTGATGTCTAATCCGCGCGATGCCACATCGGTTGCAACGAGCATGCTCACACTTCTGCGTTTAAATTTTTCCAACGCTTTCTGTCTTGCGCCCTGTGATTTATCTCCGTGAATGGCTTCTGCTTTTACACCTTCAGCAAGCAATGTTTTTACCAATTTGTCTGCTCCGCGTTTTGTTCGCATGAAAACCAGCACGTGAGGTTTTTCCTGTTCCTCTATAATATGTTTCAGCAATGCTTTTTTATTTTCTCTTGAAACGAAATAAACAAACTGCTTCACGCTGGTAGCCGCTGTAATTGTCGAACTTGTCTGAACAATGACAGGATGATGAAGCAAGGTATCAGAAAGTTTCTTGATTTCCCCCGGCATCGTAGCGGAGAAAAATATTGTTTGTTTTTTCGCGGGAAGTTTGGCAATTATTTTTTTAATGTCGTTGATGAAGCCCATGTCGAGCATGCGGTCTACTTCATCTAGGACAAAAAACTCAATTCCATTAAGATGCACATATCCCTGATTCATCAGGTCGAGCAGGCGACCTGGCGTAGCGATGACAATGTCCACGCCTGAACGCAAGGCGTTTGTCTGCCCATGTTGGCTCACGCCACCGTAAATTACGACATGCCTGAGATGCAATCCTCTTCCGTAATCCCGAAAACTGTC
>Ga0247727_10005138_pt1 | contig 26928 bp, 22 predicted proteins | sample WisWelCaveWW1625_FD_202498 | JGI IMG/M metagenome (GOLD analysis project Ga0247727, IMG submission 202498) | Biofilm microbial communities from Wishing Well Cave, Virginia, United States - WW16-25 | ecosystem: Environmental > Aquatic > Deep subsurface > Groundwater > Cave microbial mat | place...
TCCACCACCATCACCGACTAGGCAGCACGCCGCCGGGGTGGTGGCGTTGTGTTAGAGGTCCGATGCGGACGTGGTGCTCTATTCTTGCGCCTGCGCTTAGTCTGCAAACGGGATAGTCCGATCATGGTGGTGTGGCGTGCAAGATATTCTTGATTGCCTCCGGGCGGCGGCAGGGGGAAGTCCCTACTGTTCCGGGGATGCGGTTGGCGTCGCTTAGGCGCGTAGGGGAGATGGCTTGCGGGCCCGGCACGGTAGTCAGATAGCATTGCGGGCGGCGGGTGAACTGCGTTCAGCTCACGGGTTCGAGCCGGTAGAGCTCGCCGTCGTAGTCGACGATGTAGACTTCGCCCGCGGCGTCGAGGCCGAACGACGACGGCGCGCTCACGCCGCGCGTGCTCGAGGTCCAGTCGCGGAGCTCGCTGGCTTGGCCGTTCGCGAGGCGGAACGAACGCACGAGGCCGGTGCAAAAGTCGGCGAAGAAGTACGTGCCCACGAGCGCGGGCATGCGGCAGCCGCGGTAGACGACGCCGCCCGTGACCGAGCACCCTTCCGAATGGCCGTATTCGTAGACCGGCAGCGTGAGACCGGTGCGGTCGCAGCCGCTCGACGGGTTGAAGCAGAGCGTGCCCTCGGTGAGCCGCCAGCCGTAGTTCTCGCCGCCGCGCCTCGTCGCGAGGCCGACGTCGATCTCCTCGATCCGGTTCTGTCCCACGTCGCCGATGTAGAGGTCGCCGCTCGGCCGGTCGACCGCGATCTTGAAGGGGTTGCGCAGGCCGAAGGCCCAGATCTCGCCGCGCGCCCCTGGCGTCGTGAGGAACGGGTTGTCGGCTGGTAGCGAGTAGGGCGAACCCGCATCGACGTCGATCCGCGAGATCTTGCCGAGCAGCGTGTCGAGCCGCTGGCCGTTGTTCTGCGGATCGCCGCCGGAGCCGCCGTCGCCGAGCGCGATCAGCAGCCGGCCGGAGTTGTCGAACGCGAGCCCGCCGCCGTTGTGGTTCGCGAACGGCTGCGGCACCACCAGCAGCACGCGCTCGCTGGCCGGGTCCGCGGCATCGGCCGAGCTGGCGCGGAACTCGGAGATGTGCGTGTGACCGGCCGGGTTCGTGTAGTTGACGAAGAAACGGCGGTTCGTCGCGAACTGCGGATGAAGCGCGAGCCCGAGCAGGCCGCGCTCTCCGCAGCAGGAGATCCGGTTGGCGACGTCCAGGAACACTGCCGCCTGGACCTGGCCGTTCCGGACGACACGGATCTGGCCGCGCTGCTCGACCACGTAAAGCCGCTCGGCGTCGCCCGCGACCGACTGCAGGTCGAGCGGGTTGCGCAGGCCCGAGACCACGAGCCGCGCCGTGAGCGCCGGGATCCCAGTTACCGGCGGGCCCGCAGCGCAGGCTGCGGCGGTCGGCGACGGGCCGGGCGTGGGCGAGCTGCCCGAGTCCCCGCCACACGCGGCGAGCCCGGCCACTCCGACGAGAATGACGGCCCGGCCGGCGCGTCCCGCCCTCATCCTCTCTCCCCTCGTTCTAGAACCAGCTCCGGTACCTGGCCTTCCAGGTACTTCGGCAGCTCCGCCGGCGAGAACTGCAGACCCACGTAGAACGGCCCGAACTCGGCGTACCACGACGAGGCCTCGTCGAAGCGCATCTCGTAGATCAGCTTCTTGAACACGATCGGGTCGTCGGCGAAGAGGTCGACGCCCCACTCCCAGTCGTCGAAGCCGATCGAGCCGGTGATGATCTGGGTCACCTGCCCCGAGTAATGGCGGCCGATGCGGCCGTGGTCGAGCATCATGCGCGCCCGCTCTTCCATCGATTCCACGTACCAGTTCTTGTGCTCGCCGCGGCGCTTGTTCATCGGGTAGAAGCACACGTGCCGGCGGGGCGGCGGATCGATGAAGAGCCGCGCAGCGACGCGCTTCCTCTGTTCCTCCAGCTCCGCGTCGAACGCCTGTTCGAACTCGTCGCTGCCGGTCTTGAGCCCGCGCTCCCCCAGGCGTCGATGGATCTGGATCGTCATCTCGTACATCGCGAGCTCGACAATCGAGACGAAGGATGTTGTCGGCTCGAGGAAGGCGGAGAGGCCGAACCCCGCGACCGCGAGCTCGGCCGCCTGAAGCTCCTCGAAGCTCCGCCGCAGGTGGATCAGCATCAGGTCGCCCTTGTGCCCGAGCAGCGTCACCGGCACGCTCGCGCCCTCGCCCTCGCGCCGCATGCCGGCGAGCGCCGCCGCCGCCTCGGCAGCGATGAGCTGGCGCTCCGCGGGAGCGCGCGAGCGCCAGTCGACCCAGCGGACGCGGAACATCTGATGCAGCACGCTCCAGCCTTCGAGCGCCTCCGGAACGCGTGGATCGTGCATGTGGCGGAGCGGCCTCCCCCGGCCATTGTAGTGGGTCGGAAAGGGGGACGCGACGCAGCGTCCCCCCTAATTAAGGAAGCGGTCCCGCGTACGGCCTGAGACCGGAGAAGAGCGTCTGCCAGAAGAAGCCGTTCTGGAACGCAGCTACGATCAGGAAGAAGCCCCGCGCCGCGCCCGAGACCATCGTCCACAGTGGGTAGAAGACCATCAGCGAGACGACGAGCGGCATCACCAGCACGCTCGGGTCGGCGTCCGCGACGCTGCGCCCCGACTGGAACAGCTCCCAGAAGTACCTGGCCAGCATGCCCGCCACCGTCACCCCGGCAAGCAGCACTCCGAAGCTCGTCGTGCGCAGGAACTCGGCGCGCGCGTTGGGCGTCGCGAGATCGCGCCAGAGCAGCAGCAGCTGCACAAGGGCAGAGACGCTCAGGAAGGCCAGGAAGGCCACCAGCACGACGCCGATCGGCTGCAGCGTGGGAAGCCTCTCGACGGCGAGCTTGAGCAGCGCCGCGCCGAGCGTCAGCAGCATCGCGACGAATGGCGTCGCCAGCTCCAGCATTTGGCGCGTCCTCGACAGGCGCGCCCGCTCGGGCCTGACCTCGTCCTCGTCCTTCTCCTCGGGCTCGTGGCCCGCACCCTCGGGCGGGTGCGGCCCGCCGGTCCTGCCCATCGCTCTGACTCGAGCTACGCTCGCCTGGCCAGCGCCGAGGATCGTCCCGCGTTCCGAGCGGCGCGCCGCCGTCCCGCGCCGGCCGGTTGCACGACGAGACTGCGGGCTCGGCGCCCGATCGCCTCCAGCGTGTCCGACCACTGCCGCTCGTCGTGGCCCCCGCGGAAGTACTCGAAGAACGTGCCGAGCTGCTCGGCCCTGGCCACCTGCCGCTCCACCTCGGCGGGCGGGATCGTCGGATACTCGTTCACGAGGATCGGGTAGGGACCCGGGTCCTGCGCGCGCGTGTCGTGGCGCGTGGCGTAGTCGACGCGCGACTCGAGCGAGGGCTCGTGGGTGTTCGTCGCCACCAGCCGGTCGCCGTAGCCGCGCCGCGCCAGCTCGTCCTTGACGAGCGCGTGCACGCCCAGCTCCCAGGCCGCGCTGAAGGACTTGAAGCCCTCGTTGCCCACCTGGAACAACACGTTCTCGAACGCTCCGAGCTCGGCTACCGCCTTGCGGACCCAACGCTGGTGCAGCGGCAAGGGAGCGCTCCGGAAGATCGCGAGACTGCCCTGGTCGAGCCCCTGGATGTTGTTGCGGGCCCGCCAGGGGTCGACCTCGGGAATATCGTCCGCTCCGTGCTGGCGCACCCAGCGGTCGACGAGATCGAACTCGACGTAGATGCCGAGCTCGCGAGCGCGGCCCGCGATCGCGCGGCAGCGCTCCCAGAACGGCTCGTGGAAGCGGTCGAGATCGACGCGGCCATCCGCCGTGGTGACGTAACCGACGTAGATCGGGTCCTCCTCACCGGCCGCGGTGAAGGGCCCGAGCCGGCAGTGGGTGTAGTTGAGCGACTGGGCGGCGAAGCGCCCCAGGACGTCCAGGGTCACGAGCGGCCAGCCGTTGGCCTTGGCGTTCTCGCAGCAGACGATGGCTCCGACGAGCCGCACATCGGCCCCCAGGGCATTCACGAAACGGTTGCCCTCGACGTGAAGCGCCGGAGCCGGGCTGGGGTCGGGATGCTTGATCGCGTACTCGTCGCTTCGGAGCAGCGCCTCGCGCATGCCGGCCTCGGTGAGGCCGTCGTTCATCGCGCGATTCCAGTTGGCAAGGCCGCTCGGGTCGGCCGCACGGCCGAGGATCTCGCGATAGCCGTCCGAGACGATCGGGCTGAAGTCCGGCATGGCGGCCTACTTCCGGGACCGAACCCGACCGCGCGCCTTGCCGCGGCGGGACGGAGGGGCCTGGCCACGGCCGGACGCAGCGCTACGCCGGCCGCGCGCTCGCGCGGAAGCGCGAGCGGGGTGATTCTGGGCGTACTCGGCGCTTCGAACCAGGGCTTCGCGCATGCCCGCTTCGGACAGGCCCTCGTTCATGTTCCGGTTCCAGGCGGAAAGGCCGCCCGAGTCCGGCGGCCGCCCCAGGATGCGCTCGTACGCCTGTGCGATGATCGGGCTGAAATCGGGCATCGGACTTCTCCTGCGAATAAGCGCTTCGGCCGGGGCGCACCTGCATTGCGCCGGCGTCGCTTCATCTCTGGTGCGGATCCACTCTCAAAGCTATGCGGGCGCTCCGGCCTGTCAAGCATGTCGGTGAGCCGCGTCACGTGTGCGAATCTGTGCCGGCGGGCCGCCGGCGCCGCGCCCCGTCCCCGCGCCGGTGGATTTCCCGCGCGGTTTCGGCGGAGAATCGGCGTGACGGTCCTTTCCGCGCGAGCTAACTTCGCGACGAGGGTCCGACCCCGACAACGAGGCGCCTTCCGTGAGACGAGATCCGTTGTTCCCGATCGCGCTCGCCGCGATGCTGCTCAGCTCGGCCTGCGGCGGTTCGCAGGGAACCTCGGCGGGCCACCCCGAGCGCGCGGCGCTGCGCGTACGGGTCGCCCCCGTCGTCGTCCAGGACGTGGTCCACCTGATCAAGGCGCTCGGGTCGCTCGAGGCGCGGGACATGGTCCAGGTCACCGCCCAGGTCGAGGGCGTCGCCTCCGACGTGCGCTTCCGCGAGGGCGACCACGTGTCGCCGGCCACGGTGCTGCTGCGGATCGACCCCGACCGGCACCGCGTCGAGGCAGAGCGCGCCAAAGCCTCGAAGGACCAGGCGCTGGCGGAGCTGGGCCGAGCTGAGGCCGACCTCCATCGCCGCGAGTCGCTCGCCGAGAACCAGCTGCTATCGACCGAGGAGCTCGCCCGCTCGCGTGGCGAGAACGCACGGCTCTCGGCCGCGGTCGAGGTGACGAAGGCCGCGTATGAGCTCGCGCTCCAGGACCAGCGGCGCTCCGAGGTGAGACCTCCGATCACGGGGGTGATCAACACCCGCACGGTCGACACCGGCCAGTTCATCCGCACCGGCACGCTGCTCGCGACGATCGTGGATACGAGCCGGCTGCGGCTGCGCTTCAAGCTCTCCGAGGCCGAGTCGCTCCGCGCGCGCGAGGGCGGTCCGGTGAGCTTCCGCGTGGCCCCGATCGGGCCGCACGATTTTGGAGCGCGTATCTTCCACGTCGGCCGCGTGGCCGACGCCGCGACGCGCCAGGTCGAGGTGCTCGCCTGGGTCGACCCCACGAGCGAGCTCAAGCCCGGCTTCTTCGCCGAGGTCACGCTCGCCGGCGAGAAGAAGCCGGACGCGCTGGTGGTGCCCGAGAGCGCGATCCAGGCGAGTGAGCGCGGCTTCGTCACCTTCGTCGTGCAGGAGAATAAGGCGCGCCTGCGTCCGGTCAGCCTGGGGCTGCACACGGGAACGGGTGTCGTCGAGATCCTCTCGGGGCTCGCGGCGGGAGAGACCGTCGTCTCCGAGGGGTCGGACCGGCTCGCAGACGGGATGGCCGTGGAGCCCGTGGGCGGCCCTGTTCCGAAGGCTGCCCGATGAGCGCCGAGACCCCCCCTCCCGTCGAGGAGCGCGAGGACCCCCGGCAGATCGCGACCGGGATGACGCTCGCGGACATTTCGATCCGCAACCACGTTTTTGCCTGGATCCTGATGTTCGCTCTCATCGGTTTCGGGATCCTGACCTTCACCGGCTTCGGGACGGTGTTCAAGGGGCTCGGCATCAGCCAGAACCCCGACGTGGACTTCCCGGTCGTGAACATCTCGCTGAGCTGGGAGGGCGCATCGCCCGAGATCATCGAGACCGACGTGGTCGACATCCTCGAGGACGCGGTCAGCTCGGTCGAAGGCGTCAAGCAGATCTCCTCGAACTCGCGCCAGGGCGCAGGCAGCATCACCGTCGAGTTCGAGCTCGAGCGCAACATCGACGTGGCGATGCAGGACGTCCAGAGCAAGATCTCCCAAGCCCAGTTCCGGCTGCCGCGCGGCATCGACCCGCCGATAGTCAGCAAGTCCAACCCCGAAGACGACCCGATCATGCGGCTCGCGATCGCGGGCAGCCGCCCGCCGACCTTCGTGGCCGACTACATCCGCAACGTGATCCGGCCGCAGCTCCAGACGATCCCGGGCGTCGGCGAGATCCAGCTCTCGGGGTTCCGCGACCGCAGCGTGCGCGTGTGGTACGACGCGGTGCGGCTCGAGGCCCAGGGCCTCAGCGTCCAGGACGTCAACCGCGCGATCCAGCGCGAGCACCTCGAGGTGCCCGCCGGGCGGATCGAGAACGCCGCGCGCGAGATGAACGTGCGCGCCGAGGGCGAGGCGATCGATCTCGAGGGCTTCCGCAAGCTGGTCCTGACCTACCGCAACGGGGCGCCGGTGAGGCTATCCGACGTCGCGGTGGTGGAGGACGGGCTCGAGGATCGCCGCCGGCTGTATCGCGCGATGGGCGAGCCCGCGGTCGGCTTCGGGATCACCAAGCTGCGCGGCGCGAACGCGGTCCAGGTGGGCCGCGACGTGCGCGCACGGGTGGCCGAGATCGAAAAGCAGCTTCCCGAGGGTCTCTTCATCGTCATCAACTTCGACACCACGCTGTTCGTGGAGCGCGCGATCGAGGAGATCCTGTTCACGCTCGTGCTGGCAGCGCTGCTCACGAGCCTCGTGTGCTGGTTGTTCCTCGGCTCGTGGTCCACGACGCTCAACGTGCTGCTGGCGATCCCCACCTCGATCCTCGGCACCTTCATCGTGATGTACGTGTTCGGCTTCACCCTCAACACCTACACCGTGCTGGGGCTGACGCTCGTGGTGGGCATCGTGGTCGACGACGCGATCATGGTGCTCGAGAACATCTACCGCCACCGCGAGCAGGGCGCGGGAAAGATCAGGGCCGCGTCCGTGGGCGCGCGCGAGATCACCTTTGCCGCCGCCGCCGCGACGGCCGCCATCGTCGCAATCTTCCTGCCGGTCGCCTTCATGAAGGGCATCATCGGGAAGTTCTTCTTCCAGTTCGGGGTCACGATCTCGGTGGCCGTGCTGATCTCGCTCCTCGAGGCGCTCACGCTCGCCCCGATGCGACTGTCGCGGATGCTGGAGGTGGGCGAGCGCGGCACCCGGCTCGAGCGGGCGATGAACCTGCTCTTCGCGCGCCTTGCCGCCGGCTACGAACGGCTGCTGGTGCCAGCGGTGAAACACCGCAGGCTGGTGCTGCTGCTGGCCGCGGCGCTATTCGTGGCCTCGCTCGGGATCGTGCCGCTGCTGCGGCAGGAGTTCGTCCCGGTTCAGGACATGAGCCGCTTCGGGATCCGCTTCCAGACCCCGGTCGGCTCCAGCCTCGAAACCAGCGAGCGCGTGCTGGCCGAGATCGAGCGTTTTCTCGCGGTGCGGCCGGAGGTGGAGAAGTACGGCGGTTTCGTGGGCGGCTTCGGCGGCGGCGAGGTGAACAGCGGCTTCGTGTTCGTGACCATGCCCGAGAGGGGCGACCGCCCCGTCGACCCGAAAGCGGGGCGGCGGCTGTCGCAGCAGGAGTTCATGGGCGTCGTCCGGCAGGCCACGAGCGGTATACCCGGCGCACGCATCGTGATGCAGGACTTCTCGCAGCGCGGCTTCAGCCCCGGCCGTGGCGGCGGCTTCCCGGTCGAGTTCAACATCCGCGGCCGCGACTGGAACGAGCTCGGGCGCGCCTCGACTTCGATCATGGAGCGGATGCGCGAATCGGGGCTGGTGACCGACGTCGACGGCGACTACCAGGTGGGCATGCCCGAGGTGCAGGTGGTGCCCGATCGCAACAAGGCGGCCGATCTCGGCGTGTCGATGGCCGAGATCGGCGAGACGATCAACTCGGCGATCGGCGGCCAGCGCATCGGCAAGTTCAAGGACAAGGGCCGCCGCTTCGACATCCGCGTCCGGCTGCTGGCGCAGCAGCGCGAGCGCCCCGAGGACATCAACCGGCTGCTGGTGCGGGGCGACACCGGAGGGCTGGTGCGCCTGGGCGACATCGTGCGGATCGAGCAGCGGCCGACGCTGCAGGCGATCGCGCGCCGCGACCGCGAGCGGGCGATCACGATCTTCGCGAACGTGGCCCCCGGCGTCTCGCAGGGCGAGGCGATCGACCGCTCGCTGGCGATCGCGCGCGAGCTGCTGCCGGAGAACTACCGCGCGGTGCCGTCCGGAACGGCCCGCACCTTCCGCGAGTCCTTCGACTCGCTGCTGTTCGCCATGGCGCTCGGGCTGGTGGTCGCCTACATGGTGCTGGCCTCCCAGTTCAACGCTTTCACGCACCCGTTCACGGTGCTGCTGGCGCTGCCCTTCAGCGTGAGTGGCGCTCTGCTGGCGCTGTGGATCGCGGGCCAGAGCCTCAACGTCTACAGCATGCTCGGGCTGATCCTGCTGATGGGCATCGCGAAGAAGAACTCGATCCTGCTCGTGGACTTCACCAACCAGATGCGCGAGCAGGGAATGGAACGTCACGAAGCGCTGCTGCAAGCATGCCCGATCCGGCTGCGGCCGATCCTGATGACCTCGGTCGCGACGATCGCGGGCGCTCTGCCGGCGGCGCTCGCGATCGGCCCGGGGGCCGAGCTGCAGCGGCCGATGGCGCTGGCCCTCGTCGGCGGCATGATCGTCTCGACAGCGTTCACGCTGTTCGTGGTGCCCGCCGCCTACAGCATGATCGACGACACGGTGGCGTGGAACGACGCGCGCAAGGCCCGCGGCGAGGGGCTCTTCCCGGCACGTCGCGCCGCGCGCACGTCCTGAGGCGGCCGTGAGCGTCTCGCGCCGGCGCGACGTGCTCGGGCTGATCGCCTTCGTGGTGATGTGCTTCGGCATCTCCGTCCTCGGCGGGCGCGCGGCCCGGCCCGCGCTCGCGATCTGGTATCCCTCACTCGCCAAGCCCGCGTGGACGCCGCCCTCCTGGGTGTTTGGACCGGTCTGGACGCTGCTGTATCCGCTCGTGGCGGTGGCGGGCTGGCTCGCCTGGCGTGAGGGACGCTCGCGCAAGGCGACGCTCGTGTTCCTGCTCCAGCTCGGGCTCAACGCGGCGTGGCCGTGGCTGTTCTTCGGCCGGCGAAGGATCGACCTGGCCTTCGCATGCGTCGTGGCCCTTTGGCTCGCGATCCTGGGGACGACGCTTGCCTTCTGGCGCGTGAGCCGCGGGGCCGCCATGTTGCTGCTGCCGTACCTCGCCTGGGTCGGCTTCGCGACGGCCTTGAACGCCGCGATCTGGTGGCTGAACTGAGCCCCGTGGCTCGGCGCAGCCCCCCGTCGAGGCCCCCGCTGACGGCACCGGAGTCCATGTGGCTTCGCACGCAGCGCGTAGCTCGTAGACCTCGACCTTTCTGTGGGCGTGTGCGTCAAATGAGCGGCATACTCTCTGTCGCAGGAGAACCCACATGTCCCTTCGCATGATCGCTGGAGCGGCGAGCGCGGCCGTGTTGGCCTTCTCGGCCCTGGCCTCCGCCGGGGAGATCCGGGGTCGGGCGCTCGTGGACGGCAGGCCCGCCTCTGGGGTGACCGTCTCGGTTCTCCCGTTCGAGGACGGCTTCGAGGCGGCGCGCCGCGACGCCCGGCGTGAGGGCCTGCCCCGGCCGCTCGCCGAGGCCACCACGCGGCCCGACGGGACGTTCGCCGTGGCGGTCGCGCCCACGGCCGCGGCTTCGGGCACGGTTCGTCTCGGCTTCTCGGGGGGATCCGCGGCGCCACGCGTGCTCGAGGCGCTGTTCGACGCCGCCGGGGACGACGCCGGCGACGTGCGGCTGCCGAAGGCGGCGGCGCTCGCCGGGCGCGTGTTGGACGAGCGTGGCGGCCCCGTGGTCGGGGCGACGGTGACGCTGTGGCCCGGAGCCGAACGCCGGCCGCAGGACGCCACCCTGGCTCGCGGAGCGCCACAGGTCGTCACCACCAAGGCCGGCGGCACGTTCCGCTTCGAGGAGGCGGCGGCCGAGTCGAACCGGCTGCGCATCGAAGCGCCCGCCTTCGCGACACTCGAGCGACAGCCGGTGCGTGCCGGCGCGCTCGCGCGCCCGGTGACACTGGCGCTCGGCCAGGTGCTTCGCGGCACGGTGACGCTCGCGGATCGGCGCACGCCCGCGGCCCAGGCACTCGTGCGCTTCGAGGGGCGGACGCAGACGACGCGCTGGGTGGAGACCCGCAAGGACGGCACGTTCCTCCTGGACGGCGCGCCGCGCGAAGCCGGCGCGCTCGTGGCGGACGCTGGCGACCGTGGCCGCGCCATAGCCGTCCTCGCGCCCGGTGCGGCCGAGCCCGTGGTGATCGCGCTCGCTCCGACGGCGACGCTCAGCGGGCGCGTGGTCGATGCGGACGCCGGCAAGCCGCTCGCCGGGATCAGGCTCGTGGCCCGCGGCGAGGGGGCTTCCTTCCTGACGCGCTCGCTCGGCGACGGTCGCTACGTGTTCCGCGGCCTCGGCCAACGGCGCTACCGGCTGAGCGCCGAGGACGACCGCTTCGTGCCTTGGACGCGCGGCGTGACGGTGGCCGCCGGCCAGACGGAGACGCGGGACGTCCCGCTCGCGCGTGCCGCGACGCTCACCGGCCGCGTGCTGAACGAGGAAGGCGCCCCGATCGAAGGCGCGCGCGTCCAGGTCTCGCGCGGCGTCGACAACGTGTTCCGCGCGTTCATGCGCGGCATGGAGAGCGAGGACGCGGTCGTGCGCACGGCCCGCGACGGCTCGTTCCGCGCGCCGCGCCTCGCGCCGGGCGAGAACCAGCGGCTCGACGTGCAGCACGACGACTACGAGGAGCGCGCGATCGGGGGGGTCTCGCTCTCACCTGGAGCCACACGCTCGGGCCTCACGGTGGTGATGCGGCGCGGTCTCTCCGTGCGCGGTGTCGTCAAGGACGAGGACGGCAAGCCGCTCGCCGGCTGCGAGGTCACGCTCTCGAGCTCGCGCAACGTCCGGGCGGGCCGCGGCGGCATGCAGCTGCAGCTCACCGGGGCAGGCAACCAGGTGCGGCGAGAGACCGGGCCTGACGGCCGCTTCGAGTTCCGCGGCCTGAAGGCCGGTGGCTACGGCGTCTCCGCCCGGCGGGGCGGTTTCTCGCGCGCGAGTGTCGACCCGGTGAACGTGGCCGACGCTCGCGTCGCCGAGCCGCTCGAGCTCGTGCTGCGGCCGGGCGCGACGATCAGCGGCGTGCTGCGCGACAAGGCCGGTAACGGCGCCTCCGGCTGGTTCGTCTCGGCCCGTGTCGCGGGCCAGGGCGGAGCCGCGGTGGTCGGCCCCGGCGCGAACCGCAGCGAGGAGCCGACCGGGCCCGACGGCGCCTTCCTGCTCGAGGGAATGACGGCGGGAGAAACCTACGAGCTCCAGGTGATGGGCCCGACCGGCCTCGGCCCGCGCCGGGCGGGCGTCGTGGCGCCCGCCGAAGGCGTCGAGCTGACCGTCACTGGCACTGGCCAGGTGCGCGGTCGCGTCATGGACGGCGACAGCGGCCGCGCGATCCCGGACTTCCAGTTGCGCTATCAGCCCGATGCCCAGGGTGGGATGCGCTTCGCGATGCGCGCGGGCCCGGGCGGGGGACGCGGCCCCTATGCGCTCCATCCGTTTCACGCCGAGGACGGCTCCTTCGTGCTCGAAGACGTGCCCGCGGGCCGCTGGAGGATCGAGGCGCTCACGCCCGGTTATCAGGCCGGGAGCGCGTCGGCTGTCACCGTCGCCGAAGGCGAAGCCACCGAGGGCGTGGAGGTGCGGCTCTCGAAAGGCGGCGTCGTCACGGGCCGCGTGCTCGAGTCGCGGAGCGGGCGCCCGATCCTGGACGCCACCGTTCGCGCCGAGCAATCGGCCGCGGACCGGCGCAGGGGCATGATGCGGATGGGCGGAGAGGGAGACGGCAACGAAGCCGCGACCGACGCCGAAGGCCGCTACGAGCTCGCGGGGCTCGCGCCCGGCACCTGGACCGTCACCGCGTCGCACCCGGAGTGGAGCGAGGCGACGGCGAGCGTCGAGGTCAAGGACGCGCCCGCGTCCGCGGACCTCCGGCTCGGCCGTGGTGGCTCGGTCGGCGGCTCCGTGCTCGCGGCGGGCCGCCCTGTGGCGGGAGCCCAGGTCACGCTCGCGGCCGTGGGGGACGGCGGCATGTCGTCCGGCGCGGGCTTCCTCGGCGGCGGCGAGCAGGGCGCGCTCAGCGACGAGGGCGGGCGCTTCCGCTTCGACCGGCTCACGCCGGGGCGCTATTCGCTCGGCGCCGCGCTGCGGGACCAGACGAGCGCGCCCGCCGAAGCCGTGGTCGTAGGCGACGACATGCAGGAAGTCCAGCTCACGCTCGCGGAGGGCGCCCTGGTGCGGGGCGTCGTCAGCGGCCTGCCCGAGGCGCAGCTCACGGGCGTGACCGTCAGCGCCACGAGCACCGACTTCTTCGCGTCCACCCGCACGTCGGCCGGAGGCGGCTTCGAGATCAGCGGCGTACCCGAGGGAACCCTCACGCTCCGCGCGAACGTGGGCGACTTCATGACCAGCTCCCGCTCGGCAGCGACCACGATCACGCTCGGCCCGGGCCAGACGGAGGCCACCGCGGAAATCGTCTTCGAGCAGGGCTTTCGAGTGGACGGCCGCGTCACGCGCGGGGGAAGGCCGCTGCCCGACGCGATGGTGATGGCTTTTCCCGACGCCGGCCCGAGCAACCGCCGCAGCGCGAGCGCTCGCACCGACGAGGGCGGCGGCTACGTGATGGAGGGGCTCGACGAGGGCCGCTACAGCTTCACGGCGAACTCCGACGCCGGAGCGCCCATCCGCCGCAGCGTAGAGCTCAGCGGCGACACGACCGTGGATCTCGAAGCGCCGCCGGCCCGCCTCGCGGGCACGGTGGTGGAAGCCGATTCCGGACGGCCGCTCGGCGACGTCGGCGTGCGCGTCGAGGACGGCGGCGCGGGCCCGCGTTTCGTGAGCATGGCCTCGACCGACAGCTCGGGCCGCTTCGCATTCGAGGACATGGAGCCGCGGCGCTACCGTGTCACGTTCCAGAAGGCGGCCTACCAGGTCGAGACTCGCGAGCTGACGGCGGCCGAGGAGAGCGAGCTCCGGGTCGAGCTGCGCCGCGGGGAAGGCCTGGCGCTCGAAGCCCGCGACGGGATCTTCGCGACCCCCTTGCGCGGCCTCTTCGTGCGCGTCCTCGACGGCGGCGGGAACCCGGCCTTTTCCGGGAGCGTGTCGCTCGACAGCGACGGGCGGGGCGAGGTGCCCTCGCTCAAGCCGGGGAGCTACGACGTGCGGGCGGAGTCCTCGGGCTACGCCCCGGTGAGCCTGACCGGAGTCGCGGTGCCCTCACGCTCGCTCAGCCTGCTCCTGACACCGGGCGGCTCGCTCGAGATCCAGGCCGGGCCGACGACGCTGGCGCTGCCGCAGCCCGCGGGCCGCCTCATCGGTGCCGACGCACGCGTCTACATGTGGAGTGCCTTCACGACGGACGGCAAGATCCGGCTGAACGGACCGGTGCGCCGGCTCGAGAACGTGGCGCCGGGCCGCTACACGTTCGAGGTCGAGGGCGGCGGCGTGCGCCGCGACCTCACGATCGTCGAGGGCGGCCGGGCGGTGGTGAGCCTGCCCTAGAAGGAAGATGAGTCGCGGGACCCTTCAATCTGCTGTTGATCCGACAAGCTCAAAGAACTTCTTCAGATCGATGTTGCCCCCGGAGACGATCGCGACGATCGGGCCGCGACCGGCCTTCCCCGTGAGCGCGGCCGCGAGCGGCAGGGCCCCCGCGCCTTCCGAAATGATCCGCGCCTTGTCGGCCATCAGCCGCATGGCTCTCTTCGTCTGCTCCAGGCTGACCACGATGTAGCCGTCTACCAGCGATGCCATTCGTTGCCACATGCGCGGGAAGACACTGTGGCCGCCGGCGCCGTCGACGAACGAAGCCTTCCATTCCTTGAACACTTGCGCAGATCCCGTGGCGAACGAGAGCGCCGCGGGAGCGGCCGTCTCCGGCTCAGCGCCCCATACCCGGATCTCCGGCTTGAGCGCCTTGAGGGCGCTGCCGACACCCGTGATGAGCCCACCGCCGCCTATGCTGGCAATGACCGCGGTCGTGTCGGGCGCGTCTTCGAGAATCTCCAACCCCATGGTCCCATGGCCTGCGATGAAGTTGTGATCGTCGAACGGATGCACGAACGTCCCATCGACTCCGGGAAACGAACGCTCCTCGAGGGCCTTCCACGCGACATCGAAAGACACCGGAATCAGGGTTGCGCCAAGAGCCTTCATTCGTTCGATCTTCGAGGCCGGCGCCGTCTCGATCACGACGACCGTGCACGGCACACCCGCTTTCCGCGCGGCGTAGGCGACGCTTTGTCCTTGCGTTTCCAGCGCTGATCGTCCACACGCCGCACGTGCGCTCGGACTCGGGCAGCATCGCCACCGCATTGGCGGCGCCCCGCAGCTTATAGGCGTTGATCGGCTGCAGGTTCTCGAGCTTGAGCCGAATGTCCGGATAGTCGGGTCCCAGCTCCAGGCGGACCAGGGGCGTGCGCACGATGGTTGACGCGATGCGCGAGCGCGCCTCCAGGATTTCGGCCAACTCTATCGGGCGCACAGCCGCAAGCGCCGAGGGCATCGCTCGTGTTCCTTTCCAGGCCGCGAATCAGCTGGGCTGCCGGCAATGCGCCGCTCTTCGTGGAGCTCCTGGTGCTCGAGCGTGTCGTCGCGCTCTGGTGGGACCGCAGGTGCCGGGGCGGGCTCGTCCGAGGACATCAATACTAATCCTCATGTAAAGCCCACTTCGTCAAGCAGCTAGGGTGCGGTGAGGCCGCTTCGCGGAACGGTATGATGGTGCCTCGAGCCAATGAGAAGCGGTTCCCCCCCGCGCGGCAACAGCGTTCGAAGCTGGCTATCCGCGCTCGCCCCGGGCGCAGGCACTTTTGCCGTCGCCCGACGCCGACTCAGGGCGAGCCGACCGCGGCACTTCCGCCCGCTGCAGGGATGGCTCGCCCCGCGGCCGCTTCTCCTCGAAGATCGGCCGCCCGCGGAGACGGAGGCCATCAACGCCGCTTCGCGCCGCTACTTCGACCGGGCCCACGGCCGGGAGTACTGGCTGAACCGCCCCTTCTCCGACCGGCCGCCCGATCCGAGCAGCCTATGGCGCTTCGGGCTCCTCGTCGCGGCCCTTCGCCTTCGACCGGGAAGCCGGGTGCTGGACTTCGGCTGCGGCACCGGATGGACCTCGACGCTCCTCGCGCGAATGGGCCTGGACGTGACGGGGATGGACGTCGCCCCCGCGGCGCTGGAGCTCGCGCGCGAGGCGGCCCGGCGTGACCTCGCCCACGTGGCGGACGCACGGCTGCGCTTCGAGGCCTACGGCGGGGGCGCAATCGACACGCCGGACGCGCACTTCGACGCCGTGCTCGTCTTCGACGCCTTCCATCACCTGCCGAACCCTCGACAGCTGCTCGGGGAGTTCCATCGGGTGCTGGGTCCCCACGGCCAGTTCGCCTTCGGCGAGCCGGGGGTCGGCCACGCGCTGACCGCGGAGTCCGAAGCCGAGCGCGCCCACGGCGTGCTCGAGCAGGACGTGGACCTCGAGCAGCTCTACCTGACTGCGCGGGCGACGGGGTTTGGAGAGCTCGACGTCCTGGTGCCGCCGCTGCCTCCCCAGGTCTTGACCCTCCCGATGCCGCGCCTGAGGGCCTACCTCCGGGGCGTTTCCTGGCTGGTGCCCGCGGACTTCGTGCGCCGTGAGATCCTCACCGGGCCGATGGGGGTCTTCCGCAAGGGACCCTGGCGGATCACCTCTCTCGCTCCCGGCGCGCAGAGGGCGCGCATCCGTCCGGCCGTGGCCGGCGCCCGCGTGCGCGCGCGCGGCTCCTTCCGCATCCAGACCGAGCTCGAGAACGCCGCGGAGACCGTCTGGCTCCGCGAGGGCCGCGACGGGTGCGGCTTTGTCCGACTGGGCGCGCATCTGCTCGACGCGGCGGAGCAAACCCTGCTGCCCGACTACGGCCGGGCCGAGCTGCCGGGGGACGTGCCCGAGGGCGGCGCTGCCCGCGTCGACCTGGACCTCCGCGCCCCCGAAACACCCGGCCGCTACGTCGTGCGCCTCGACCTCGTCAACGAAGGCGTGGGCTGGTTCCAGGTCGAGGGCTCGCCAACCGCGGACGTCGCGCTGGAGGTCGTGCCCTGAGCCGCGCGAACCAGCGCTGTCGCGTCCCTGCGAGCAGCCCGATCATCGAGTAAAGCCCGTTCCGTCAGCCACCTGGGGTCTCGTGCTCCCACTTCACGGTCCCCTGACCTAGAATCACGAAGTGAGCACCGCTCCCTTCGGCTTCCTGCGCGTGGCCGCGGCCTGCCCTCCCGTCCGCGTCGCCGACCCGGAGAAGAACGCGGACGCCACGCTCGAGTTCGTGGCGCGGGCGGCCGAGCGTGGCGCCCAGGTGCTGGTGCTGCCCGAGCTCGCCCTGTCCGGCTACACGTGCGGTGACCTGTTCTTCAGCCTCACGACGCTCGTCGCCGGGACGGAGCGGGCGCTCGAGCGGGTGATGCGCGAGACCGCGGGTCGCCCGCTGGTCGTCGTGCTCGGCCTGCCGGTGCTCCAGGGCGATCGTCTGTTCAACGCCGCGGCGGTGCTGCAGTCCGGCCGCCTGCTGGGAGTCGTGCCGAAGACATTCCTGCCCGGGTACAAGGAGTATTACGAGGAGCGCTGGTTCTCGTCCTCGCGCGAGGTGCGCGAGGGCGAGCTGCGGCTCGCCGGCCAAACGGCCCCTTTCGGTACCGAGCTCCTGTTCCAGCTCCCCGAGGAGCCCGTCGTCTCGCTCGCGGTCGAGATCTGCGAGGACCTGTGGGCCCCGATCCCCCCGAGCGCCCGCCACGCGGTGGCGGGCGCGAGCCTGATCCTGAACCCTTCGGCCTCCAACGACCTCGTGGCCAAGGCCGAGTACCGCCGTGAGCTGGTGCGCCAACAGTCCGGCAGGACGCTGTCGGCGTACGCGTACGCCAACGCCGGGGTCCACGAGTCGACGACCGACCTCGTGTTCGCCGGCCATCTGCTGATCGCCGAGAACGGCGTGCTGCTCGCCGAGGGCGAGCGCTTCCGCCGCGACGGCGAGCTCGTGGTGACCGACGTGGACGTCGAGCGTCTGCGCGTCGAGCGCGCCCGGCAGACCTCGTTCGCCGACGCCGCCCACGCCAGCGGTCCCGCCTACCGCCGGGTGGCGCTCGCGCCGGTGCCCGCGGCAAGGCCCCACCGCCTGCTGCGCGCGATCGATCCGCACCCCTTCGTGCCGGTCGATCCCGCGACGCTCGACGAGCGCTGCCGCGAGGTGTTCTCGATCCAGACCGCCGGTCTCGCGCGGCGGCTCGAGCACGTGGGCGTGCGCAGGGTCGTTCTCGGCTTGTCCGGCGGTCTCGACTCGACGCTCGCGCTGCTCGTGTGCGCGCGCACCTTCGACCTCGTCGGCCTGCCACGCGCGGGAATCCTGGCCGTCACATTGCCGGGCTTCGGGACCACCATCCGGACACTCGAGACCGCGCGCCGGCTCGCCAAGGGCGCGTGCGCGGAGCTCGTCGAGATCGACATCCGCCCCGCCTGCGAGCAGCACATCCGCGACATCGGGCTCGATCCGAAGGACCGCGAGAGCACGACCTTCCAGAACCTGCAGGCGCGCGAGCGCACCCAGATCCTGATGGACCTCGCCAACAAGGAAGCCGGCCTGGTGGTGGGAACGAGCGATCTGTCGGAGCTGGCGCTCGGCTTTTCCACCTTCGCCGGCGACCAGATCGCGATGTACGGCGTGAATTCCAGCGTGCCGAAGACGCTGGTCAGGCGTCTCGTCGAGTGGGTCGCCGCTCACCACGCGAGCGCAGCGGAGCGGGACGTGCTGCGCGCGGTGCTCGAGACGCCGGTCTCCCCGGAACTCGTGCCGCCGGGGCGGGACGGCGAAGTCGGCCAGAAGACCGAGGAGCTCGTGGGACCCTACGAGCTCGTCGACTTCTTCCTCTACTGCCTGCTGCGCTTCGGCGCCGGGCCGCGCAAGATGCTGTTCCTCGCCGAACACGCCTTCGTCTCTGGCTACGACCAAGCCACGCTCCGCAAGTGGCTCTTGGTCTTTCTCCGCCGATTCTTCAGCCAGCAGTGGAAGCGCTCGGTGATGCCCGACGGTCCGAAGGTGGGCTCGGTGAGCCTGTCGCCGCGTGGCGACTGGCGCATGCCCAGCGACGCCGACCCGGCCGCCTGGCTGCGCGAGCTCGAGAGCCGAGACTCTTGATCCGCGCGGTCCTGCTCGCGCCAAAGAACCTCTCGTCCGAGCTCGGCGGGACGGTGCTGTTCCGGAACAACGTCGAGCGCATCCCAGCGGCGGGAGCGGAGGAGGTGCGCCAGCTCGCGGACGGCGGGCGTCTCGACGTGGTGGTCGTCGACTCGGCTCTACCCGGGGCGGCGGCGCTGGTCGCGGCGCTGCGGCAGGACCCGATCACGCGCGCCATCGCGATCGTGGCACTCGGCCGCTCGGAATTCGGCTTCGACCACCTGCACCTGCTCGAGGCGGGTGCGAACGCCATCCTGCCGCTGCCGCCGGCGCAGGACTGGGACGATCGCCTGATGCGGCTGATCCACGTGCCGGTCCGCAAGACCACGCGCTTTCCGGTCAACCTGAGCCTGCAAGGCGGGCTCCGCGACGGCGCGAGCTTCGCGGCCCGGGTCGTGAACCTGAGCGTCCATGGCCTGCTGCTCGAGTGCCGCCATCCCCTCAAGGTGGGCGAGGACGTGCGCCTGCGCTTCGACATGCCGAGCGGACACGGGCCGGTCGAGGCCCGGGGCACGGTCGTGCGCCAGGCGCTCGCCGACCGCTTCGGCGTGGAGCTGACGCAGGTGGATGGCGACGGGCGCGTCCGCATCAAGCGCTACGTCGAGGCGGTATAATCGGGCCGGTCGAAAGCGCCCGCCCCGGCGCCCACCCCCCCCGAATACAGCGAGGTCCACCTGGAACGCCTGACGATAAGGACGCTTCACGTCGCCGACATCGAGCTGCCCCCGAGCCTCGAGCGGCTGCGCGACCTGGCCTACGACTACTGGTGGAGCTGGTCGCCGCGCGCCAGCCGGCTCTTCTCGCGCATCGATCCCGAGCCCTGGCGCCGCTACCACAACCCGGTCCAGCTGCTGATCAACGTCGAGCCGCAGCAGTGGATGCGGCTGCTCTCGGATCCGGAGTTCGTCAAGCTCTACGGCGACGTCGTCCAGGCGCTCGACGCGTACAGGAGCCGCCCGCGCTGGTATGCCCAGCAGGGCGCCTCGCTCGCAGGCCCAGTGGCGTACTTTTCGATGGAGTTCGGGATCCACGAGTCGCTCGGGATCTACTCGGGCGGCCTCGGCGTCCTGGCGGGGGACCACTGCAAAGCGGCGAGCGACCTTGGCGTGCCGCTCGTGGGGGTGGGGCTGCTCTACCGCACCGGCTATTTCCGCCAGACGGTCGACGCCGACGGTATCCAGCAGCACACCTACCCGAACTACGACTTCGCGCGGCTGCCGGTGCTGCCGGTGCAGGCCCCGGCGGGCGGGGTGCTCACCGTGCCGATCGACCTGCCCGGCCGCGTGGTGCACGCTGCCGTGTGGAAGGTGCAAGTGGGCCAGGTGCCGGTGCTGATGCTCGACACCGACATCCCGCTCAACGACCCGGCCGACCGCCCGATCACGGGCTCGCTCTACGTGCGCGGCCGCGAGATGCGCCTATGCCAGGAGATCGTGCTCGGCACGGGCGGCGTGCGCGCGCTGCGCGCGCTCGGGATCCACCCCGCGGTGTGGCACATGAACGAGGGTCACGTCGCCTTCCTGGCCCTCGAACGCGCGCGCGAGCGGGTGCAGACCGGGGACAGCCTGGCCGAGGCGCTCGCCGCGGTGAAGCGCTCGACCGTCTTCACGACGCACACTCCAGTGCCCGCCGGGAACGAGACCTTCGACCGCAAGCTGGTGCGGCGCTACCTCGAGCCGTGGATCCATGACGTGGGCTGCGAGCCCGAGCAAGCGCTGGCACTCGGGGCTGACAACGGCAGCTTCAACATGACCGCGTTCTCGATCCGCCTGGCCGCGGCGACCAACGGCGTGAGCCGACTCCACGGCGAGGTCTCCTCCGCGATGTGGCGGCACCTGTTCCCCGAAGACGCCGCCGACCCTGTGGGCCACGTCACGAACGGCGTTCACACGGCGAGCTGGGTCGGTCCCGAGATGCGGACCTTCTATCAGCAGCACGTGGACGCGGACTGGGAAGGGCGCCTGCTCGAGCCTGCGGCGTGGAGCAAGGTCAAGGACGCACCCGACGCGGCGCTCTGGGCCGCTCACCGCGCCCAGAAGGAACGGCTGGTGCGCTTCGTGCGCGAGCGCGTGCGGGTGCAATCCGCCCGCCACGGCCTGTCGCCCGACGAGCTCCGGCAGGTGGAGGGGCTGCTCGACCCGCACGCGCTCACGATCGGCTTCGCTCGGCGCTTCGCCACCTACAAGCGGGCGTTCCTGATCATGTCCGACCTCGACCGCCTGCGCGCGATCGTCGGCGATCCCGAGCGCCCGGTGCAGTTCATCTTCGCCGGCAAGGCGCACCCTGCCGATCGCGAGGCGCAGGAAGTGGTGCGGCGGCTGTTCGCGCTCACCCACGGGGAGTTCCGCGGCCACCTGGTCTTCATCGAGGACTACGACATCGAGGTGGGCCGCGCGCTCGTGCAGGGCTGCGACGTGTGGCTCAACACTCCGCGCCGGCCGCAGGAGGCGAGCGGCACCTCGGGCCAGAAGGTCCCCGTCAACGGCGGGGTCAACCTGAGCGTTCTCGACGGCTGGTGGGTCGAGGGCTATCGCGGCGACAACGGCTGGGCGATCGGCGACACGAGCATCAGCCCCGACACCGCCACCCAGGACCGCGCCGACGCCGAGTCGCTCTACCGCACGCTCGAGACGGAGGTGGTGCCGCGCTTCTTCGCGCGCGAGGAGGGCGGGCTGCCGCACGAGTGGATCCGCACCATGAAGGCCTCGGTCGAGTCGGTGGTGGCGCCCTTCAGCGCCCACCGCATGGTGCGCGACTACGTCGTCGGCAGCTACTTGCCCGCCGCGGAAGCCGGCAAGGGCTAGTCCGCTTCTATCCTTCTCCGGGCGTCGAGCATCGGCTGGTAGAGCCGCTTGCGTTCGGCCATCGTCGAGCGGATCAGGTGATCGCAGCGCGTGGCGTCGTTGGGGTGGACCACCAGGTCGGCCTGCGCCACCCAGGCCTGCGTGCCGTCGGCGGTGCGGAACTCGTCGCCGACCAGAATCACGAACACGCGCCGCCGGGCGTCCGTGGGCATGCGCAGCAGCCGCTGAGCGAGCGTCTCGGGCTTGCCGGGCTCCGGGGGGGTACGCGCCGTCACCGCCACCTCGTAGACGCCCTGCTCGACGAGGCGGGCGCCTTCCTCGATGTCGTCCACCGCGTCCACGTTGAAGCCGAGGCCCACGAGCGCCGTCTGCAGCGCCGCCGCGGCGGGGCCGGCGAGCGCGATGATCGCGTCGTTCTGGCTCGCAGCGGCGCGCTCGCGCCGGGCGACGGCCGAAGCACTCGGCGGGGGAGGCGGCGGCTCGTAGACGGGCGCCGCGGGCGATGCCGAGGCTGCTGGAGCGGGCGATGCTGCACCCGCGCCGCTCGCCTGGGCGCCGCCCGCAGCTCCCGGAGCGGAGGCCTCGGCGCCCTTGCCGGGCAGCGTCATCACCGCCTGGCACTTGGGGCACTTGACCTTGAACGGCCGGCCGGGGACCTTGCTGTCGTCGACCTGGATCCGCGACGAGCACTGCGAGCAGTGGGCCTGCACCTTGTCCCCCTACCTCTCGATCAGGTCGTCCATCTCGGGATTGCCGGTCTTCGCGGGAGCGGGGCGTGCCGGCGCGGGGCGCGCGGAGCGCGCGCCATCCGGCGCCCGGAAAGAGCCGGTGCGACGCAGCTCGCCCTCCTGCGGCTTGAGCGGGATCGACTCGGCCTTCGAAGCGCCGGGGCCCTGCGTGTCGAGCCGGAGCTGGAGGTTCGTGCGGTTCGTGGCGTAGGAAAGCGCCAGCTCGCGGTCGATGCTGCCGAAATGGATCAGCCGCTCGAGCTCCTGGTCGAAGGTCTGCATGCCGTCGAGCCCGCCCACCTCCATCGCGTCCTGCAGGCTCTTGCCCTCGCGCTCACCCTCCTGGACGTACTCCTTGGTTCGCGAGTTGGAGCGCAGGATCTCGCAGATCGCGATGCGACCGCCGCCGATCTTGGGCACCAGACGCTGGCTGACGATCCACTTGAAGGACTGCGAGAAGCGCGTGCGGATCGAGCGTTCCTCGTTCTTCGGGAATACACCCACGATGCGGTCGATGGTCTTGGCGGCGTCGATCGTGTGCAGGGTAGACAGCACCAGGTGGCCGGTCTCGGAGGCCTCGAGCGCGATCGCGATCGTCTCGACGTCGCGCATCTCGCCGACCAGGATCACCTTGGGCGCCTGGCGCAGCGCCGCGCGCAGCGCGAGCGCGAAGGTCTGCGTGTCGGTGCCCACCTCGCGCTGGTTGATCGTGGCCTTGTCGTTCGGGTGGAGGTACTCGATCGGGTCCTCGATCGTGATGATGTGGATGGGCTTTTCCTGGTTCATCTTCTTGATGATGGCCGCCAGGGTGGTCGACTTTCCGGACCCGGTGGGCCCGGTCAGCAGCACGATCCCGTTCCGCTCGTTGGCGATCTGGTTGAGCTGCTCGGGCAGCCCGAGCTGGGCGACCGTCGGGATTTCGGTCGGGATCACGCGCAGCACCACGCTGTAGCTGCCGCGCTGCGCGAAGACGTTGACGCGGAAGCGCGTGCGCTTGGCCAGGCTGTACGAGAGGTCGGTCGAGCCCGTGCGCAGGAGCTTCTCCGTGACGTCGCGCTTTCCACCCAGCAGGCGCAGGATGATCTGCTCGGTGTGATACGGCATCAGCTTCGCGAGGCCGGAGAAGCTCACCGGTCGCAGCTCGCCGTCGATCTCCACCTGGGGCGGGCGTCCGACCGACAGATTGAGGTCCGAGATGCCGGGAGCCGTGTCCAGCATCGCGTTGAGCAACGGATCGAGATCGAATAGCGCCATTCCACCGGCCTCCGGACCCGAGATGATAGCATCCTGTCGCCAGCACCCGGAGGCGAGCCTCCCGCTGTGAGCGCCGTCACTCCGCGAGCTAAGCTGACCTTCGCGATGGGAAGACCTTTGGCACACGGCCCAACCCCGCCCAGGAGCCGTCGCCGGCTGCGGCTTCTGGCCGCCCTGCCGCTGCCACTGATCTGGGCGCTGTGGGCGCTCTGGCGCGACGTGTACGTGCTCGACGCATCGGGGATCGAGCGGGTCGGGGACGGGAAGACGCTGGCCGCCTGGGCGCTGCTCTCGCTCGCCTCGGCGGCGCTCGTCTCCTGCCTGTTCGCGCCGATCCGCGCGCTGCGCGTGACCGGCTACACGTTCCACGCGCTCTTGCTCTCGCTCGCGTTCGGCGTCGCGGCGGTGCTCGGCGTGGCGCACGCCTTCGGCGGCCCCTCGGGCGACCTCGCGGCACCGGCCTGGGCGCTCGCCGGGCTCGGCGCGACGGCGCTCGCGTGCGCCGCGGCAATCGTCGCGACCGCGGCGCTCTTCGTGCTCGACGTGAGGGAGGCAGGAGAGGAGGGGGCATGAAACGCGGGATGGCGGTGTGGCTCACGGCGCTTCTCTGCGCGGCACTCGCGGCAAAGGCGCGCGCCGACGAGGCAAAAGCCGTGCGCGCCGTCCTCGATGCACAGGTCGAGGCCTGGAACCGCGGCGACCTCGAGGGTTTCATGGCCGGGTACTGGCGATCGCCCGAACTGGTGTTCTGCTCCGGGGCCACGGTCACGAAAGGCTGGGAGGCGACGCTCGAGCGCTACCGCAAGCGCTACCAGTCGGAGGGGCGCGAGATGGGAAAGCTCCGCTTCGACTCGATCGAGGTCCTGCGGCTCGGCCCGGCCGCCGCCGCCGCCCGCGGCGCCTGGCGCCTGCGCATGAGCGACGGCACGGAACCCAATGGGCTCTTCACGCTCGTGCTGCGGCGCCCGGGCGGCGCGTGGCGAATCGTCCACGACCACACCTCAGCGGCGGAGTGATGGCTTCGGCGTGTCTCGCGTGCGAGAAGGGCGTCCCGAAGCGCGGGAGGCGGCGCTGCCCGCTCTGCGGCCGCTCGCTCCAGAGCGGCTGGGAAGGGATCGAAGCGCACTGGCGCGCCAAACACGCCGCGGCCGTCGCCTACGAACGCTTCTGGTCGTCGCTGTGCCGCGAGCACCGCGCCTTGCGCGCGGCGGACTGCCCGTCGTGCCGCAAGAGCATCCCGCGCAGCCGCAAGTGGCCGCGCCAGTGCCCGGAGTGCGCGCAGGTCTTCGCGGGCCGCGGCTGGTCGGGGATCGAGTCGCACTGGCGCGCCACGCACACCGACGTCATGCCGTACGAGGCCTTCTTCTCCTCGCTCTGCCCCGCGCACCGCGGCGGCGGCGACCCGTCGACCGACTACCTCCCGCTCGGCGAGCGGTAAGCCGCGAGAAACTCCTTGCCCAAGGCTCCCGCTCACCGCTACGCTAGCGACACACTCCACCCGACGCAACAACGGCCAGACGCGGAATGGCACGCAGGAGGGCCGCCCCTGTTGCGGCCCGGGACGAGTGGAGGTCCGCGGTCGAGAGTCTCTCCTTTCTGACGGAGGTGACCGGGTATGAGGAACACGCTGGCCGTCGCCTTGAGAACGCGCCGCGGGCTCACCCTGTTCGCGGTAGCTGCGGTGGTATGCCTTGTTTTCGCGGGCGATGCTCTCGCCCAGACGGAACCCGACCCACCACCAGGCGCGTTCCCGGACTGGGACGATAAGGCTGATCCGCCCGACAACGCACTCGAGCTGCAGGATGTCGTCGTGCTACAGAAGGGGTATCACTACAAGATCAAGGATCGTCAGAGCGGGGAAACCTTCGTCCACTATTACATCGAGACCGAGAATACGGAGGCGGTGCTCGCACTCTTCACGGCCGCGAGCGAGGGAAGGATCGGGACGCGCGTCGAGTACTCGGAGATGCCCTGCCCCTACTACTACGATCCGGCCACAGGAAAAATGCTGCGAGCACGGCCTGAACGAGCAAGCCGGCGAATGCAATCTCGCCTACCAGTCCCTAGGCTCGATCGGCAGCTGCGGCCGCCTGGGCGGCTATCACGCGTGCTGCGCGAACGCCCGCATGTGCTCAGCCTTTGTCCCGGACTGCAGCGTGGGGGACATGGCTTCCTGGATGACGGTCGCGCTTCTTCCTGTCCTCGGTGAGCTCGTCGGCGAGCTCGCCCCCAGACCGGCCCAATGGGCCTATCGGCTCGTCCGGCGGTTCAGCAACGACCCTGGCCTCCGGTGCGGCCAGTGCAAGATGTCGGCAATCGACTGCATGGCCTCCAGTCGCTATCCGATCACAACCCAGCCATGGGGCAACATGGTGAACGGGCTCGGCATGCAGTCGTTCGCGGATATCGCACTCTTGTATGGGGACCCGGAAAAGGTACTGGCGGAGTGGGGGATGCCGTGGGGAACCGAGATCCCACGCTGGACGGGGGCACACGATTCGGGACCCTCCGGAACCTGTCCACACCTGCAATGCTGGGTCCAGAAGGACAGCACGGTGCCTTGGGCGAGCTTCGGAGGTCGTGCATGCCACAGGGACCTGTGCAGCGATGGGGAAAAAGAGAAGTACTGCGGTCCAAACAAGGGTTGCTTCTGCACGGTGGTCGAGTGCGAGCCCACGAGGATCCAGTGAAAACCGCCGCCGGCGACGAGTAGTCCCTCTTCTCTCCCGCGTTCGCTGGCCGTTGATCGCAGCCACTGTGCTCGCTCCGGCGGGAGGGCATGCCTCGGAATCGGGCGTCGCTTCGGCGGTCCAGATCGTGGTGGCGGGGTCTCATCAGTGCGCCGGTGTGATCGTGGCCCCGCGGGTCGTCGTGACGGCCGGACATTGCCTGGTTCCTCGCATGCCGTTCGACGTGATCCTCGGCTCCTCGTTCGGGGACGGGAGTCGCCGGCGCGTCGTCGATCAGAAGCTCCACCCTGGCTTCGACCGCCACTCCTTGTCCCACGACATCGGCTTGCTCCTGCTCGCGACTCCGGTCGAGACCGGACCCTTCCCCACGCTGCGTCGGCTGGACCCGATGCTCGAAGGTCGATCCGTGCGGCTGGCGAGCCTGCGAGTCGGCTCCCCGAGTGCTTCCGACACGAGGACGGGAACGGGCCCCAAGGCCATTATCATCAGCGTCGAGCCGACGCGCGTCACCATCGGAGTGCGGCCGGGGCAGGCCTGTTCAGGAGACTCGGGTAGCCCTGCGATGGTGGACATCGACGGCGTCGAACACCTCCTGGGAGTCGCGAGCTTCGGAGGTTCAGGTTGTGAAGGGCCTCTCCGCTTCACCCGCGTCGACGCATACCTGGAGAGCTTCATCGAGCCCTACATTCGGGCTGCGCGGGTCGCGCGTCACTAGAAAGCGATGCCCGCTTCCGCCTGCGCGGCGCCGACGGGCGCCGACTAGCCCATGTTTACCCCATCGCCTGACGCCGCGGAGCGTAAGTGCTTGAAAGGATTGAAACGGCCCTCGTGTTTTCGCGAAAACGTAGTGACAGGGATTATCGGAATATCTGCTGATTTCTGTT
>Ga0247727_10005139_pt1 | contig 26917 bp, 22 predicted proteins | sample WisWelCaveWW1625_FD_202498 | JGI IMG/M metagenome (GOLD analysis project Ga0247727, IMG submission 202498) | Biofilm microbial communities from Wishing Well Cave, Virginia, United States - WW16-25 | ecosystem: Environmental > Aquatic > Deep subsurface > Groundwater > Cave microbial mat | place...
AGCCCGAAGGTGCTCGCTCCGTCCGACATCCCGTGGTCGCGCAGGTCGATCGCGAGCACCACAAACCCGCGGCGCGCAAGCTCGACCGAGAGCCGGTTCAGCTCCTCCTTGTAATCGGTAAGCCCGTGGACGACGACGACGCCGGGGAGCGCCTCTCCTGGCGCCGAGGGCGCAAACAGCGCTCCCGAAATCGTGACGCCGTCGGTCGACCCATAGGAAACGTAGCGGACGCTTACGCCCGGCGCCACGGAGAAGTCCGACCAATCGAAGGCGGCGAAGAGCGCGGTTGCAAGGAAGAGCGCCAGCAGGAAAAGCTCGAAGAGGCGCACGCGCCGTTTTCGGATCGCGCTCCCTTGCACCGGCCGCTTCCCTCTGCCCCATACGCGGCTCGGCCGCCCTAAATACCCTCGCGGGATGCGCCGGGGACGGGCCTCAGTAGGCTTGCTCCTCCCAGAAGCGCATGATCTCCCAGTCGTCTTCCTGTTCGCCTTCGGCCTGCTCGGTGACGCGCAGCCCCCACTGCCGCTCGAAGGCCCGCAGGATGTTTTTCTCCTCTTCGGTGCCCACGAACTGCGAAAGCAGCAGCGTGTTGCCTTTCTTCGTCCCCTTGAAGGCGCCGGTCATCGCGCCCTTGTTGAAAATCACGAAGCAGCTGCCGATCCGGAACTTGCGCCGGATCTCGGCGGCAAGGAAGAGCGCGAGCTGGTCAAAGGGCGACAGCACGAACGACTCTTCGCAGACGACATTCCCGATGCGTTCCAGGTCCTCCGCGATCATCCAGTAGAGCGTCTCGTCGCCCTCGATGAAGAACCCCTTCACGAGCTTCCCTGCCCGCTCCTGCTCCGACAGGTAGTCGCGGATCTCGTGCATCCTGAACTCGTGCTTCGTCATCCGCGCGAGCCCCTCCGCCGATACGAGCCCGAAGTTCGCGACCAACCGCTCGAGGATGATCCGCCGCGCCTGGTCCTGGGTCTCCACCGCATCGCCGATCCGCAGGTACTTGTTCTGGCCGTTGCGCACAACGAAGAGCCCTTCGTAGAGCGCGTTGAAGGCCTCATCGAATTCCTTCGGGTCCATCTCCACGCGCTCGAAGAGCTCCTTGCGGGACACGGCGTCGAACTTCGGCAGCTGCTCGAGCAGCTCCTTCATCGCCCCTGTGAGGGGGCGCGACTTGGCCCTCTTGTAAAGCCGCAGGTCGCTCCGCAGGCAGTAGGTGAGGTGCGCCGGGATCACGAGGCCCGCCATGAGTTCGTTGTCGCGCAAGTGCCGGCGCAGCCGGCGGAACCGCTGCACACGCAGGTAGGACTCGAAGTCCGACCGGATGCCGCCGAACTTCTGCGCGAGCCGCAGCACGTCGCGCACCTTGTTTTCCCCGTGGATGTGCTGCTTCCACAGCAGGTAGGCGTACACGTCCTTTTTCTGGAACACGCGCGGGACGAGCGCGCCCTTGATCAGCATCCCTTGGAGCACGTGGTACCCCTTGGACTTGAACACCTCCAGCGTGCTTTCCTCGAGTTCCGCGATCGGCGTCTCGAAGACCTTGCGCATGCGAATGATTTCGATGCCCATCATCTTGTAGAAATCCATCATCCGGTCGAGCTCGTCGAGGAGCTCCGGCAGGAGCGACTCGTCCTCGAGCAGCACTTCGCGGATGTCGACGGCGCCCGACATCTTCCACTTCTCGATCATGCCGACAAGTTCGCCGTTCTTGATGATCGGGTAGATCCAGCCCTCCCCGTATTTCGTCGTGAGCTCGGCCCACATGGGCTGGACAAAGGGGTCGTAGAGCGAAAGCACGCGGAGGCGGTCGGACACCTCCTCGAGCGGGGTTTGTTGTACGAGCCCGTCGAGCTCCTCCGCGAGCATGTACATGTCAATCGAGGTCTCGCCGACGACCGTCACGCGCCGGACGGACTCATCCTCCTCGAACTTGTTGAGGATCGAGAAAACCTCATTGAACGAGAACCCCGTGAACCCGCGGATCGCCGTAAAGGACGCCGGCCCCGACGACTTGAGGAACTGGCGGATCACCCGCCGCTTGGCGTCCCTGACGATGTTCCGCATCGGGTAGGGGATGTACACGTTGCGCGAGGACCAGGACTTGCGCTCCTCGGCCTTGCGGCAGATGTACATGTTGCGGTCCAGCCGGTCGATGATCTCCTGCACGGCCTCCTTCGGCAGGCGCAGCATCTTTCCAAGCTGGCTCGCGGTCACGCCGGAGGACGCGCGGATCGCCTGGAGCGCCTTCTCGTCCGTGCGCAAGGGAGCCTCCTGCCGGTAGGCGGAAACGAGCATGTCGCAGTACTTGTCGTGCGCGAAGCCTACCTGCCGCCGTACGAACCTCCCGTGCCGGATCTCCTCGCGCTCGCGGCGGTCCCACCAGTCCTCGATGTCGAAATCCTTGACGCGGTTGAAGACGTCGTAGACGAGGCCCGCGCTCATGAACCAGTCGAAGTACCCGTCCACGTCGCGGAACTGCTCGAACTGCTTCGTGATGATGTGCTGGATCACATTGTGCTCCTCGAGCACGATGGCGCCTTCCACCTGGCCTTCGATGCCCTTCTTGTCGGCGGTGAGCATGAACTGGGGCCGCTCGCCGATGACGTAATACCCTTCCGAGACGCGGTCCTCCTTGAGGAGCGCCGCAAGGCCGGCGGCGAGCACTTCCTCGTCGAGCCCGAGGTCGTAGGCGAGCCGCCCGCGGGTCGTCGGAGCAAAGTACTCCAGGTAGGCGACGACGATCCCCTTCACGGCGTGCTCGAAGTCCGCGCGGTCGGCCTGGCCGCGCGCGCGGTATACAAACGAGCCGTCCTCCGTCATCCCCGCGACCCGGACGAGGTTTTTCGTCTCCAGCGAGCGCAGGATGTCGGCCGCGATGACTTCCTCGTCCTCGTCGAAGGCGTCCTCGATGCCGGCGAGCGCCACCTTCAGTTGTTCGGGCGTCTTGCCCGCCCCCAGCAGGTCCAGGGTGCGCCGCTCGCCTTCCCGAAGCGTCCCGTGGTGGCGGTACACCGTGGCGTAGCGCCGGGCGAGGCTCGTGGGCACCCACATGCGGTCCTGAATCCAAACCGACTCGGTCTTGCCTTCGCGCAGCAGGTCGTCGGCCCACTTCGCGATCGCGTCGGGAGCGCTGCTCGTGAACTCATAGAGCGAGGGGCGCGCGTACTTGAAGGCGTGCACCGCGCCGAGTTTTTCGAGCGCCTCGAGCATCTCGCCCTTCGAGGAGAACCGCAGCAGCTCCTTCTTCGACGCGAAGTAGCGGTCGACGCGCTCCTTCTCGAACTTCGGCGCGTCCCGCTCGCCGCCTTCAACCACCTTGTTGAGGATCGAGTCCTGGAGCTCCTTGAGGAGCGCCGTGCGGTCTTCCAACGTGAGCAGGTCGGTCATGCCCATCAGGATGACATTGAGCGCGAAGGGCGATGGGATCTGGCTCCACTCGCGGAACGCGAACGTGATCGTGCCGTCGTCCACCTGGCCGACGACGCGCTTGGCGTTGTCGAGGTCGAGGAAATCGTACAGGATTTCGTTGTAGGTCTCCTTCACGATCGGGAAATCGGGGTCGGTCGCGAGCGCGTCGAGGATCTTGCGCGCGTGCTGGTGCTGCCGTGCAATCGAGATTTCCTTCCCGCGGTAGTTCTTGAGGATCATGAACGCGCGCGTCGCGCAGTGCCGGAAACGCTGCTTGAAAATCTCGGAGTTCGGTAGCGCTTGGCGCAGCACTTCCTCGAAGTCGGAGGCGGACACCATCCGGGTGACTTCGTTGAGGTCGATGGTCTCCGGCAGCGCGAGCAGGAAGGTGTTGTCCGTTACCGAGGACTGGATGCGGAAGCCCGTCTTTAGGTTGATCTTGTGGGCGAGGTAGCGCGAGAGTGCCTCGTTCACCGAGCGCCCGAACACGGAGTGGAAGATCGCGTTGTGCACGCCGCGGCCGTCGATGTAGCCCTCCACGAGGATCTTGCGGTCGTGGGGGATCACCCCGCCGATCTTGCGCTGGTCCTTGAAGAACCGGATGATGGTCTCGGCCGCGTCCATCTCCATGTGCATCGACTTCATCAGCTCGTCCTTGATTTTCAGCGTCGTCTTCTCGCCGAGGGCCTCCTCCATGGAACGGCGGAACTCGCCGACCTGCAGCGAAAGGTCAAACGTCCGGGACATCATTTCGCCCGACCACGACGGCACCGTCGGCTTGCGCCCGTGGGCGTCGCGCACGAACACCTTCGTGCCCTTGGTCTGCAAGAATTCGTAGGACTTTCCGCCAAGGACGAAGATCTCCTTCGCGCCCAGCCGCTCGACGAACGACTCGGAGAGGGTGCCGAGGGGGACGCCGCGCTCCGAGAAAACGCGGTAGTTGGACTCCTCGGGAATGGTGCCGATGTTCATGAAGTAGATCATGCGCGACCCGCGCTTGGCGCCGAACTTGTTCTGCTGCGGGTCGAGCCACACCTTGGCGTAGACGCTCTTGTCCTGGAGCGTGTGGCGGCCCGCAAGGTAGTCGAGCACGGCGTCGAAGTCCTTGCGGGGCAACTCGTGGTAGGGCATCGAGGAGCGGACGACCTTGAACGCCTCCTCGACATCCCACTGGTGGTCGATCGCCATCCCCACGAGCGCCTGCGCGAGCACGTCCAGGTTGTTGCGCAGGATGCGCACTCGGTCGATCTTGTTCGCGTACGCGCTCTTGACGAGCACCCCGCACTCGACGAGGTCTTCCGGGTCCATCGGGATGATGCGGCCCTTCGAGACCGCGGACACCGCATGCCCCGCGCGCCCGATGCGCTGCAGGAGCTTCGCGGTCGACTTCGGCGAGGAGATCTGGCAAACGAGGTCGATGAAGCCGATGTCGATGCCAAGCTCGAGCGAGGTCGACGAGACCGACGCCTGCAGCTCCCCGCGCTTCAGCTGCTCCTCGATCTCAAGCCGGATGTCCTTCGCCATCGACCCGTGGTGCGCGGCGACGCGCTTCACGCCGAGCTCCTTGAGCTTGATCACCATGTGCTCCGTGCCCGAGCGGGTGTTGGTGAACACAAGGGTCGTCTTGTGGTCGGTGATGAGCCGCTTGAGCACGAGGTACATGCGCCCCTGCGCGACCTCGAAGGGAGTCTTCGCGAGGTCCTCGACCGGCGGGACGACCGCGATGTCGAGCCCCTTCGTGCTTTCGATGTCGACGATCGCGCAGTCGCGGAGCTTGCCGTCCTCGTAGCCGACGAGGTACTTCGCGACCTCCTCGATCGGAGCCTGCGTGGCCGAGAGGCCGATGCGCGTCATCGGCCGCTTGATCTGGTGCTGGAGGCGCTCGACGGCAAGCGAGAGCAGCGTGCCGCGCTTGGAGTTGCAGAGGTCGTGGATCTCGTCGATGATCAGGTACTCCGCGTCCGTGAAGCGCTGGATGAACTTCGTCGTCGAGAGCACGAGCGAAAGGGACTCCGGGGTCGTGATGAAGATGTGCGGCGGCTTCCTCACCATCTTCTGGCGTTCCGCGGTGGAGGTGTCGCCCGAGCGCACGGCGACGCGGATCTGCGGGCGCTCCGCGCCCATCGCGGTTACGACTTCGCCGATCTCGCGCAGCGGCTCTTTGAGGTTGCGGTTGATGTCGTTCGCGAGCGCCTTCAGAGGCGACACGTACACGCAGTAGATCTTGTCCTCGAGCTTGCCCTCGCGGTGGAGCGCGTAGAGGCGGTCGATGATGGCGAGGAACGCCGAGATCGTCTTGCCGGAGCCCGTGGGCGACGAGATGAGGACGCTCTTTTGGTCCTCGATGAGCGGGATCGCGAAGGCCTGCGGCTCGGTAAGCGCCTTGAACTTCGACCTGAACCACTTCTGGATCGCTGGGTCCATCTTGGAGAGGACCTGATCCATCGTGTAGCGCTTCTTCTGGTACGAGATCATGACGGCACGGTCCGCAGGGGAAGCCGCTGCCCCTTCTCCATGGGGGAGTATAGGGGAGCGCGCAACGCGGCATCCTTCGGCGTTTGAGCATTTGTGTAGTAGTTAAAATGTTGGTTGACCCCCGCGCGTCCCGCCGACTGCTCCCACCGCCGGCGGGTTCGCGCGATCCTCACGCGCGGCGCCGGGCGCGGCCGAGAAACGCCGCCGCAACCGCCGCCGCGCCAAGGGCGGCCGCCGCGCCAAGGGGGCCGAACCCGGGCAAGAACCCGGGGGGCGGGGGCGCAGCGGCCTGCACCGTGACAATGGCCGTAGCGCTCGCGTCTTGAACGGCAAGCGGTGTGTGGTCCCTGTTCACGAGCTCGACGCGGATCGTGTGCGGCCCGATCGCCAAGTTCGCGAGCGTCACGTTGAGCGAGGACTCCATCGAACTTAGGGCGCCGTCAAGGTAGATGTGGTAGTGTCCGTGGCCCGGCTCGACTACCAAGCCAGCGCTGAGCGGGTCGAGGGTGAAGTTGGTCACGGAGACCGAGAGCGCAAGGGTCGTGTCGGTGGTCACGAGGCCGTTTTCGGGAGCCACGATCCGGATGTTCGGGGTACCGGCCACGCGAAGCACGACCGTGCTCTCGATGATGAGTCCGAGGGGCGAGTGGTCATTGTGGTAGAGCCGCGCGGTGATGGTGCGCTCGCCCTGGAGAAGTCCGCTGACGGTGAACGAGGTGGACGCCGTGAATGTCCGATACACCCCGTCGAGGAGCAGGTGCCAGTGGCCCTCGCCCATCACGGGCGGAAGCGTGATCTTGTCCGGCTCAAGCGAGAAGTTCGAGACCTCCACCGTGATGGTCGCGCTCTCGCCGTAGACCCCCGCGCCGTCGGAGGGAGAGGTGATTCGGATCGAGGCCTGCGCGCCGCCGACGCTGAAGGTGACTTCGTCGGCGACGAGCGGGTTCAAGAACGCATGGTTGTTGCCGACGAGCACCGCGCGGACGGTGTGCGGGCCGGCGGGGAGGTCTTGTACGATGGCGACCGGCGTGTAGGCCATGCCATAAAACGCGCCATCAAGGAAGATGTGCCAGTGGCCCTCGCCGGCGACCGGAGTCTGGTCGGGCTTGTCGACGACGCTGAAGTTCGTAGCTACGACGCGGACGGCCGTGAAGTTGAGGGGCAGGGGGGTCGTGGGGCCGGGGGACGTGATGACAAGGAAGGGCGCGCCGTCCGGAACGGTCACGGTGACGTAATCGAAGGCGGGCCACGGGAGCTCCGTACCGTCGTTCTGGAGGAGCTCGACGTAGATCATGTGCGTGCCCCCGCCGAGCCTCGCGGCAAGGGCCGTCGTGGGGAGCGCCCCGGAGCCGCGAGCTTCGCCGTCGACGAGGAGGCGCCAGTGGCCCTCGCCCGCCGCGGGCGCGCCCCCGAGGTGGGCCGCGCTCATCGTGAGGTTGGCCACGGCAAACACGACCTCGACGGAGGAGGAGGCCACCGTGGTGGTGCCGGCAGGGGACGAGATGGAAATGCGCGGGGCGCCCGAGAGCACGACGATCCGCACCGTGTCGAACGCCGGCCACGGCAGGACACCGTTGTCGTTGGCCCGCAACTCAACGAGGAGCACATGCGGCCCCTCAGAGAGGTCCGTGAGGTCGGCGACGCCGCTTGCCCCCACGGAGCGCTCCACTCCATCCACGAACGCATGCCAGTGGCCCTCACCTGCAAGGTTGGGCCGCGCGCCGCCCGCCGGCACGAGCGTGAAGTTGCCCACCGCGAATTGGAGCCTCGCACTGGAGGCGTTCACCGTGGAGGGGTCGGCGGGCGAGGTGATCGTGAGGCGCGGCGCGCCGGGTAGCACGCTGAACTGCACGACGTCCACCACGCGCGTGGAAAGCAAGGAGCCGTCGTTGTTCACGAGTTCGACCGCGAGCGTGTGCGTGCCGGTCGCGAGGTCGTCGACGAGGGCCGGGTTGTCGACCCCGGGGCCAAGGAGCGCTCCATCCAGGATCAGGTTGTAATGGCCACGCCCGAGCACGGGCGCCCCGCCCAAGGCCGCGGCATCAAGCGTGAAATTGAGCGCGGAAAAGGCCGCGCGCAACGAACTCGCGTTGACTTGGGCTCCAAGGAGGGCGGAGTCGAGCCGGAGTTCCGGCGACCCCGGCGCGGGCTGAAGGCTCACCTCGTCGAAGACAGGGTCGCCAAGGGGCGCGCCGTCGTTGCCGACAAGCTCGACGCGGACGAGGTTGGCACGCCCCACCGCGAGGCGCGTTACGTTGAAGAAAGCCGTGGCGCCCTCCGCGGCGAGGGCGCCATCCACGAACACCCGGAAATGCCCCTGACCGACGACCGGGGCCTGGCCCATGGCGGTCGCGCTCAGCGTGAAGTTGTCGACGCGCAGGCGCAGCTCGGCCGAGTTCGAGCCCCACGCGGCGCTGCTCGCAGGCGAGAGGATGCGGAGCCTTGGCGCGCCCGACAAGACCGTGAAGTTTGCCGCGTCGCTCACGCCAAGTTCCGTGTGGTTGTTTTCGGCAAGCTCGATGCGAAGCGTGTGTAGGCCGGCCGAAACATCGTTGAGGAAATTGGTGAGCTCAACCGCCGCGCGCAGCCACGTGCCGTCGAGGTAAATGTGGTAATGCCCTTCGCCGGGGACGGATCCTTGGCCGATGGCCGAGGCGTTCAGCGAAATGTTCTGGATATCGAGAGTGATGGGAAGCGTCCCCGAGTCGAGGAAAGCGCCGTCGGCGGGCGCAAGGATCGTGACGGCCGGCGCGGCGCTGCCTCCCGCCGCGAACGCGGCGAGGGCGGCAAGCAGGACAAGCAGCGTGAGGGTTGCGAACCCGGGCCGCCGCCCTCCGTCCGCACGCGCCCCGTAAGGCGCGTCGGTTTTCTCCCCAGTTGGCAACGCAACCGCCCCTGTAGATCGACGCACCGCCTCGCTATTTTAAGGTTAACGCCCGATGTCTCGCGGCGAGAACTTTGCGGCAAATCCGAATGCTTTCCACAAAGAAAAGGTAGAATGCGGCTGGCCGCGAGGGCCAGCCGGAAAACCGAAACAGAGCGACGGCGATTTGGACGCCTCACTCTTCTTCGTGCGACACCCTGGCGGAGGGTGCGGCCCTCGGGGCCGCGCGCCGCTTCGCCTTCTTGGCGGCTTTCCGCTTGCGCGGGGCTGCCTTGCGGGCCTTCTTTCGCGCTCCGCCGCTCTTCGCGCGGCGAGATGCGCCTTTCCGTGCGCTCGATCTCTTCCGCCCGCCGCGCTTTGCTTTGGCGCCGCCGCGGGACTTGCTCCTCCGTCCTCGTGCCATGGTTTGGTCACCTTCCGTTGTTCATTCCTGGGTAGCCGACGGGATTGCTCCCGCCGCCCCGACCAGGGGCGGTGGGATGCCAGCACGCCGATATATACCTCGCGTGGCGCGCGAAAGGTCTTCGCGATGGACCGGCCTCACGCGGCGCGAGGAGGCGCCGGGCCGGGCGGAATTGCCGCTGCGCCGGCGGTGGCCGAGGCCTGAGGGCGGCTTCCGGTGACGGGAAACGTGACGAGGTGGTCAAGCACGAGGAATTCGCCCCAATAGAGCTCGCACAGCCACAGCTCCACCCCGCCGTCGCGCGAGCGGGAAGGGACCGGGATGGGGGCCGCGCCCTCGCGCCCGATGAACAGGATCCGCATCTTTCCCCACTCGACACGCTCGGGCGCAAAGCCCGCCCGCTTGACGAGGTAGCGCAGCACCTGCGACTGTGTTGGCATGGCGTGGAGCATCGAAACGCCCTGCGACAGAAGCTCGGCGGTCGCGCGGTCGCGGTACTCGATCGCAACGGGCGCGTAGGTCACCGGGTCGAAGGCGAGCGTGTCCACCTCGCGGCACTCCCGCGGCGCGTCCGCCGGCAGGTCGACGAGGTGGAAATTGGACTCGAGGTAGCGGAGCCCGAGGAGCGCATCGAGGTTGCCCTCGACGACCTTCCGCAGCGCGTCGTGCGACGGGAAGTACGTCTTCGTCGCCGGCGTTAGTTGCGGGCCCGTAAGGCGGAATACGCGTGTCATTGCGAGGGCGTGAACGTCCGCGCTTAAAAGCACGTTCCCGACGTTAGTCGCCGGGCTGATTCCCTTCGGCGGCTTCCACGCGTGGAAGTCTGCGCGCAGGGTTGATAGCCGCCGCGCGCGAGGATGTCGGTGACGAGCCAGATCACCCGAAACGGGCCGTGGCTCGCCGCGACGGAGGAAAGCCGCTGGTCCATGTAAACGCCCCCGGGCGTGCGCACACCCGAACCCGCGCGATTGCCGCGCTGCTCGTGCTCGTCGTGTTCCCTGCCGCCGCCGCGGGCTATTATTTCGGGTACAACACGGGGACGCTCCGGGTGTACGTCACCGACGACCTCATCGACGACTTCCGGCACCTCAACATCACGTTTTCGCAGGTCCAGGTGAAAAGCGCAGGGGCCCTCACCATCTCCGAATGGGTCTCGGTCGACCTTTCCACCACCACGGTCGACCTCACGGCGCTTCGCGACAACATCACAGCCCCGCTCGGGCTCGGCAAGATCACGGCCGGCGGCTACTCGCACCTGCGGATCGTCGTCGAAAGCGCCGTCGGCGAGCTCAACACGGGCGAGAACGTCGAGGTCACCGTGCCCTCCGGCGAGCTGAAGACGAATTCGCAGTTCACGATGAAGCCCCAGGGGGAACTTTCCCTGTTCGTCCGCCTGCAGGTCGTGGAGGCCGGCGGCACGTACATCCTGCGCCCGGTCATCGGCACCATCACGAGCGGCTAGGCGGAGGGCGGTGCCCGCGGCCATCCGAAACCCTTTGATCCCGAGGGCCCCATGGCGCGGGCTCGGGCACCTTCCCTTGCGCGCCGCTCCTCGCCTCACCGAGTTTGTCATCCCCGCGTCGACGGGGTCGCAGAATGTCCTTACCGCGGCCCAGGTCGCGTCGGTGCGCAAGTGGTGGGCCACCGAGCTCGCCGCGCCCGTGCGGGTGCAGCTTTTCGTGGACGGGCCGGGCTGCGACTCCTGCGAGGTGACGAGCCGCGTGCTCCAACAGCTCCAGCAAGCCTCCGACAAACTGGAGGTGAACGTAACGCTCGCCGCGGCCGCCCGCCGCCCGGGCGAGGACTTCGACAAGCGCCCCGAGACGCGCGTCTCCACGAGCACGGGGAACACGATCCGGTTCTACGGCACCCAGGTCGGCGTTGAGGTAACTTCGCTGGTGCAGACGATCGCGGACGCTTCACTGCCGGCCGCGCCGCTGCCCGCGAACATCATCCAGCGTGCCCGCACGATCCCGGTGGACTCCTGGCTGCGCGTGTTCGTGGGGCCCGCATGCACGCACTGCCCCGGGGCCGTGCGCGCGGCCGTGGCGCTCGCGCTTGCGCACAAGGAACTCAGCGTGGAGGTCGTGGGCACCGCCGACTTCCCCGGCCTTGCGCGCGCCTTCAAGATCTCCGCGGTGCCGACGACCGTCATCAACGGGCGGACTTTTTTCGAGGACCCGCGCTCCCCGTCCGACGTGCTCGACGCACTGCTCGCGAGCCCCCCGGCGGGGTGAGGCGCGCTTCGCCGGCCTTCGGCGGCGCGAAGGCCTTAAGGCCGACCTCGAGCACGCGCGCGAGGTACCAGTTGGTCTCGGGCACGGCCCACATGGGCGCCTGCTCCTTCAACGCATCCACCGCGGCCACGTAGGCCGGGTAACTCGCAAGGGTAGGAGCGGGCGGAAGCTTCGCGCCAAGCGCGCGCAGCGCCGCGACCGCCTCCAGGGTTGCAAGCGGGTAGCTCGGGTCGAGGAAGTGGAGCACGGCCGACCACCCTTCGGCCGAAACGCCCTCGGGCGCGCCTTCGGCAAGGTCGGGGTAGCTGGATTCCACGAGGGTTCGGTTGAGACGCGGCAGCGGCGGCAGGGCTTCCGCATCGCCCGGCTTTCCGGCAAAGCCAAGGACGAGCCCCACGTCGCCTTTCCGGTACGGGTAACCCACCGCGTACAGCACCGCGTCATAGGCGAAGCCCTGCGGCGATGTCCACGCGTCGAGGACGTTGCCGCGCAGCGCGCGGAAGTAGCGAAGGCGCGCCGCCCCGTCAGGTTTGCCGCGCGGCAATCCACTCCCCCTTGAAGATCTCCTCGAGCTTCTTGTCGTCCTCGGGGGTAGGGAGCGTGCCGCGGAGGTACTCCTCGTAGGCGTCTTCCTTCACGGGCTTGCCTTCCGTCGTGAAGCACTTCATCTTGTAGAGCCCCACGCGCCGCCGGTACTTCTCCGACGGCACGAGGAGCGCGGGGGTGCCGGCCGGGCGGTTCGCGTTCAGCCTCTCCACGATGTCGCGGATCTCCGCCATGTAGAGACCCCCGTTGTATTCGTTGATCCGGGACCCGTCCACTTCAACCTCGACTTCGCCCTCGTCGTAGCGGCGCTTGAAGCCTAGTTCCACGTTTTTCGCGGCCTTGCGGCTGAGTTCCCCGCCGAAGCAGTCGAGCGACGTGGACACCCACCAGTTGACGCGCCTCTGGATGATGTCCATGGGCACTTTGCCCGCTGCGAGGACGCGCCGCAGCCCCGTGACCCCCGTGCCGAGGTGGAACGCCTCTTCCTTCAGCATCGGCCCCATGCTCGCTGCAAGCGGGAGGAACCCGCTATGGAGCAGGCAGCCGAGCTGGAACTTGCCGTCGCGGTCGAGGAAGGTCGTGTAGCAAAAGAAATCCAACCAGTTCTGCACGGGGTCGTTGAACGCCTGCAGGATTCGCTCGCCTTTCTGCGCGTTGCGCGAGAGGAGCCCCTCGGCCTCCCGCCACCCGTCCTCGCCGAAGTGCGACACGAGGATGTGCGCCATCTGCCACCCGTGGCGCATCTCCTCCACGTTCACGCGGACCATCGACTTCATGTCGTAGGCCGTCGGCGCCTGCTCAAGCAGCTTGCGCTGCTGCTCGACGCTTGCAAACTCCGTGTCGCCCTGGATGTAGACGAGCTTCAGCAGCAGGTCGCGGGCTTCCGGGTCGGGGTGGTCCTCCGGCCGCTTCCACTTGGGGCGGCCCTGGAACTTGCCAAACTCGACGACGCCTACGGGCGGGTCGGCGTACTTCGGCTCCAGCTTAAAGTCACCGAGCAGGTTGCGCGGATAGCGCACGCGGTCGACCCAGCCCTCGAAGCCTTCCTTCCAGTGCTCGAATTGTTCCTGGGTCGCCGACGCCGCCACGTTCTCACCTTGAGGGCCGCCGCGACGCTCTGAGAGCAAATAATTGGATCGTATATACTTGCGACGGCGGGGGCGGGGGGACGGCGCAGCGCGAGGCGGCTGGCCGCGAGGCCCCGGCGGAGGGTGCGCCGACCGCCCGCAAGGCGCAGAGGTTCGGCGCCTTCTGCGCGGCCGCAAGCGCGGCGGTAGGCCTCGGTGGCGTGGCGGCGGCTGTTGCCATGTCCCCCTGGTTCAATTGGACGACGGACGCGCTCTCGGACCTGGGCCACCCGCGGCACGCATCGGCTGCGACCTTCGGTGCGGCGCTCCTCGCCGCGGGGCTGCTCTACCTCGATGCAGTGTGGGCGCTGCGTCCGCTGCTCCCCAAAGAGCGCCTTTCTGAAGCCGCTTTCCTCTCGCTCGCGTTCGGCGCGCTCTCGCTGTCGGGGATCGGGGTCATCAACGTGTCGTTCGGGGCTCCGCACTTCGTCGTCTCGCTCACGTATTTCACCTTCGTCCCCCTCGGAATGGCGCTCCTCGCGGCGATTTACTGGACGGCCCACCGGCGGTTCGCGCTCGCGACCATCGCAATGGCCAGCGCCGCCGCGGCCTTTGGAATCTCCATCCTTACGGCGATCGGCTACGGCGCGCCGTTCCCCTCGCAGGCCATCCCGGAGCTCATCGCGAGCGCGATCCTCGCCGCGTGGGCGCTGCTCGTGGGCGTGCTGCTTTGGACCGGCACGTTCCCGAGGCCCTGAGAGGGCCGATTACTCCACGACGCCACCCATCGCTTCGACCGCGAGCCCTTCCCTGCGGAGCCTGCGTATGATCACGTTGATCCCCACGCTGTCGCTCGCGATATGCCCCGTCACCACGAGGTTTTTGCCGGCGGCTCCAAACTCGTCCTTCAGCCGCCTAAGGTGCGCGGGGTCGATGTGAATGTAGAACACGGTGTCGAGGCCGTTGCGGAAGAGGGCCGAGGCGACGGGGTAGCCGCCGTTCGTGCCCGCGCCGTGGACGAACACCCACTTGCCAAGGGGCGCGCTGGCGGCCCCCATCCGCATCACGATCGGGTGGCGCGAGTGCGCGAATTCGGGCAGTTCCATCAGTGCGGCGACCGAATCCGAAACCTTCGCCCCCGGCTTGACGCGCTCCGCAATGAGCTCGGACATCACGCGGCGCCCCACCTCGTCGGCTGGCGCGTGAATATTCATGAACGGTAGCTTCAGCATCCTCGCGACGCTGGGGAGGCGGTCATAGTTCAGCAAGTGCGTCCGAGGGCCGTGCTCGTCCTTCAGCGCTTCGACAGCCGCGCGCGCCTGCGCCGCCGGCACCCCGGCCCCTATCATGATCGCTTCGTGCCGCTCGAGCACTGCCGGGAACCCCGCCCACGTGCCGCCCCCCGACGGGTGATGCGCGATCACCACATCGAAGCCAAGTTGCTTGGCAAGCGCGAGCTCCCCGGAGTCGATGTCGATGCCGAACATCGCGCGCTTCAGGTCCGAGCCGGGGACGAGCACCTCGCTGTCCTCGGGCACGCGCGACATCCGCGCTTCCTCGAGGGAGAGGGCCATGATGCGGGCGGTGTCCACGCGCGGGCATCGGAGGAGGGGCTAAAGGCTTCACCGGGCGTTCGCGGCGCAGGGTCGGCGCCCTCCGTCGCCCCGCTCGCCGACCCAAAAAGTATAACAAGTATCCATAGTATCCCCAACGCGTGGCCGCAACCACCCTGAAGATTGACAGGCGCCAAAAACGGCGCTTTGATCGGCTCCAAGCCAGGCTTCGCCTAATCACCGGGCGCAAGATGACTCAGGACGAGATTCTCGACCAGCTACTTCGGCAGGCGGAGGCGTCCCCTGAGACTCTTGCGGGCAAGGCCTGGCGTCCCCTTTCGCCCTCCGAGATTGAACGGGCGCTCTCGTTGCCCCTTGACCTGGGCTTCGAGATCGGGGACGTGGACAGCGCCCTCTACGGCAAGAAAGGCAGGCCTCGCGCGTGACAATCCTCGTGGACACCGACGTTCTGGTGAGCTTCATCAACCGAAGCGAGAGCCGGCACCCGCAGGCCGCGGAGCTCCTCCGGCGGACGTGGGAAGGCGGATGGGGGGCGCCCATCATCACTGACTTTGTCCTCGACGAAGCCCTAACGCTGCTGATGTCGCGAAGTGCGCGTCTCGATTTCGCCGACCGGCTCCTCAAAATGGCCCTCGAGCCGCTGGCACCCGGGGCCAATCCGCTTTTGCCCCTGGTGAGGGTTTCGGACACGGCCTTTGCGGCCGCGATTCCCCTCTACCGCCGGCACTTTCGACGGGGCCTCAGCTTCACCGATTGCACCACCCTCGCCGTGATTGCGGAGCGGGGCGTGGACCTGCTGGCGTCGTTCGACCGGGGCTTTGATGGATTGGCGGCGCGCGTAGGCGCTTGAAAAGACGGCGGCGGCTCCAACGCCGCGGCGCCGGGGCCCGCAGCCGGCTTACCGCCCCGCCCGCTTCAGCACCGCGAGGGCGGTCGCCGTTACCCACCGGCTCGGCGTTCCCGGCACCTCCAGCCCGAACGAGTAGAACGACCGCCGCACGGGGTAGTTGGGGTCATCCGTGTCCGGGTGGAGGGCATCAAGGTTCCAGGCGCCGTCCGCGTTGCGCATCCGTTCCAGGCGGTTGAGGGCCGGCTGAATCCTGCGGTCGCGGCCGTAACCAAGGGCCGTCATGAAATCAAGCCCCACGAGCAGGTCATAGTAGTAGTGGGTCGGGTAATGCAAGCGCAACCACGGTGCATATGCGGTGGGGCCCTCGCGCAGGAGGCCCCGCTCAAGATAGAATTCCGCGCCCCGCTCAATCGACCGTTGGACGGTAGGCGATCTTGACTCCTCCGGGATCGCGGCGAACGCCGCCATCCCCTCCCACCCGTCGAGCGTCCCCGTGCGCGAGGGGAAGCAGTGCCATCCGCCGTCCGGCTTCTGATGGCGCACGATCCAGCCGATGGCCCTCTGCACGCGCCGGTCCCGAAATCGCCCGAACCTTACCATCATCCGGACGGCGTTGCCCGTGAAGCAGATCTCGCCGCTCGAGAATCCGATGCCCGCGGTCTTGCTGTCGTAGCGCTGCAGGAACATGTCGACGGCCTTCGCGACCCGCGGGTTCTTGCCGCTCACCCCGAGGTCCGAAAGTACGAGCAGGCACCAATTGGTCGCGATGTACTTGGGGCGGTAAAGCTGCGTTGGGCTGCTCCCCGGTGTTTCCCACCAGCCGCCCGGGTGCTGGCGCGCGAGGATTTGGGCGGCCCACCCTTTTCGTGCGACTTGGCTGCTCGCCGCCCTCACCGCCGGGTCGCCGTCGGGCCTGCCGAGCAATTCTCGCAGCACGCGGATGCGGACGCTCGGGTCGGCTTGGGGGTCAAGGAGCCACCGCCGCAGGGCCCTCGGCATTGTAGGCGCCGTCGTGATGCCTCGCTCCCGGTGCAGGGCCCGGTAACACTTGAAGGGTCTTGCATGGACGGTGCCGCAGGCGCGCGGGGATTCCGCCTCGATGATCGCGAAACCAGCGAGCCTCACCGGCCGTAAGCACCGAACCCTTATGCCCGACGCCGGGGCGTCGAGGGGGCGCGGGCCATGCGATGAGCGACGAGGAGAACCCCACGGACCGGGCCGAGCCATGGCGCGTCAAAGTGGTCGACCACATCCGCCGGACCTCCCCCGAAGAGCGCGAGCGCCTGCTCAAGGAGGCCGGGCACAACCCCTTCGCGCTTCGCGCGGAGGACGTGTTCATCGACCTGCTCACCGACTCGGGCGTCGGCGCAATGTCGGCCGACCAGTGGGCGGGGATGATGACCGGCGACGAGTCCTACGCGGGTGCGCGCAACTTCTACGCCCTCAAGGAGAGCGTCCAAGCGGTGATGGGCTTTCCGCACGTGCTGCCCGCGCACCAAGGCAGGGGGGCAGAGCATGTCCTTTGCGCGGCGCTCGTGAAGCGCGGCGACATCGTGCCGTCGAACGCCCTTTTCGACACGACCCGCGCGCACGTGGAATACGCGGGCGCCCAGGGCCTCGACCTCCTGCACGACCACGCGTACAACACCGAGGACGAGCACCCCTTCAAGGGGAACATCGACCTCAAGGCGCTCGAGCGCGTGCTGACCGACGCCAAGCAGGGCCAGGTGCCCTTTGCGATCCTCACGGCCACCTGCAACATGACGGGCGGCCAACCCGTGTCGATGGAAAATATCCGGGCGGCAGCCCGGCTCCTTGGCGAGTTTCAGGTGCCGCTCCTCTTCGACGCCGCGCGCTTTGCCGAGAATTGCTACTTCGTCAAACAGCGGGAGCCCGGGTACAACGACGCGTCCGTCGCGGAAATCGCCCGCGAACTCTTCTCGCACGGTGCGGGCTGCACGATGTCCGCCAAGAAGGACGCGCTCGTCAACATCGGCGGGTTCCTCGCGTTCCGCGAGGAGGGCCCCTACGCCAAGTGCTTGCCCTACGGGATCCTGTTCGAGGGGTACTCCACCTACGGCGGGCTGGCCGGGCGGGACCTTGAGGCCATGGCGCGCGGACTTCGAGAGGGCGTCGACGAGTCCTACCTGCGCGCCCGCACACACCAGGTTCGCCTCCTCGGCAAGCGGCTTGTCCGCGCGGGCGTGCCCGTCCTCAAGCCCACCGGCGGCCACGCGGTCTACGTCGATGCCGCGCGCTTCCTCCCGCACATCCCGTGGAACGAGTTCCCGGGCCATGCGCTCGCGTGCGCGCTTTACCTTTCCTCCGGGGTGCGCGCCGTGGAAATCGGCTCGCTGATGGCGGGGCGCGACCCCTCGACCGGCGGGAACCGCCGAGCGCGCATGGAACTCATGCGCCTCGCAGTGCCACGCAGGACCTACACCGACAACCACATGGAGTACGTCGCCGACGCGGTCCTACGGCTCTTCGAGCGCCGCGAAGAGATCTCCGGAGTGGAGTTCGCGAGCGAGGCGCCGGTGCTCCGGCACTTCAGCTCGACCTTCCGGCCGATCGTATCGCGGGGATCGCGCCGCTCGGCGGGGAAGGGCGAGGTCACCGGATGACTCGAGATCCCTGCCCCGGGCGTTCGGCGAGCCTGGGGAGGCGATCCACCCGCCGGGCAATCGGGTTCCGTTTGCCGAGGAGGCGCTCGTCCCGCCCAAACTTGCATTCAAGGAGCGGGCGTCCCGAAGACGGCGGCGGCAATCGCCCGTCGGAAAGCAAATTGATGACACGGTTCGCGACGGCCAAGATCGGACGCAGGTTTCATAGCGGGACGCCGGTTTCAAGCGAGGGGTAGCACACGCCCGAGCCAGCGCCCGAATCCGCAGCCGCCTCCAGCCCGGCCGCTTACATGATCGCGGGCTTCCTCCTCGCGCTCGTTCTCACCGCCGCGGCCGGTCTGCTTGTGATGGGGCCGATGATGGGCCAAGGAGGAATGATGGACTCGGGGGCGCAAGGCGGTGCCCGCGCGTGGACGTGGGTGCTCGCCGCGGTCCTCCTCGCTCTCGCGGGCGGCGCGGTCGTGGTAGGCCTGCGGCGCGGCGCTTCCGCCCGAGAAGCGGTTTCGCCGCGCCCCGGCAGCGCCATTTCGCCGGCCCCACTGCCGACACCTTCCTCGGACACACGAGCGCCGCCTCCGACGGGAGCGGCGCCGCCCAGCACCCCCGCGAGCGAGCTCGAGGCCATTGCGCTGCGGCTGCTCGACCGGGACGAACGCCTTCTTTTCATTGAGGTCAAGGAAAAAGGCGGCACCGCCTTGCAGAAGGACCTCGGTCACCGTGACGGCTTTTCCCGCTCCAAGGTAACCCGGACGCTCGATCGCCTCCAAGCGAAGGGGCTCGTCGCCAGGGACCGAAACGGGATGACGAACCGCGTCCGGCTGCTCACCCGGCCGGGCGGACCCCCTAGTACATAAGCCGCCGGCGCGCGCGGGGCCTGTTGCAGGCCCGTGCAAATGGTTTCAGCTCTTTTCAGCAAGCATCCATCAGGCCTTTCAGCCAATGGGGAGCTCGAGGAGTGCTCATGAAAGTAACGAAGCGGATGTCCTGGGTGTTGATCGGAAGTGTGGCCGGAGCCGCCGTCCTGACGACCGTGGGCCTGGCGGCTACCGCCCCGGGGATGTGGGGCATGGCGACGGGGACAACGGGCGGAGGAATGATGGGGGCCGGCATGATGAACGGCGGCATGATGCAGCATCACACCATGACCGCGGAGCAATGCCAGGTAATGATGGCCTCGGGGCCGATGAGCGCGGAGCAATGCCAGGCCATGATGAATAGCTCGTGTCCCTAGGACGGAATGGGTGCAGCCGGGCCCACTGGAAAACCGATTCGAAACGAACGGGGGTTCCAACGCGCGCGCCCACGGAGCGGGTGGGATTTCGCCCTCCCCCGGGGGTGCCGGGGTCGCTCTCCCGCGCGTCACGGGCCCCAAGGGGCCTCGGGTGGAAGGCGGGCGGCGCCCGCCAGAAACGAAGGAGGAAGCCACATATACGTGGCACCACGAGGATGTAGCTGATGCTCCTCGAATTGCCTGACTCCGTGACGGGCAGCGGCCCTTCGATGGCCACCCTGGTCGAAATCGCGCGGATCCTGGAATCCGCGCGCGGGGAACCGCCCCTTAGCCTCGCCGAGGTCGCCCGCCGAATGCCCGCCAAGCGTGTTCGCCATTCCACCGTCCGCGCGTGCGTTGATTTCCTGGAGGGCCTCGGCTATGTCACGGCGGGGAGCACGGGCGTGCAGTGGACTTTGGTCCGCGATGAGAAGTTGTGGAAGAACGTGCGCCGCGGCGTGCCCCTCGCGACGGCCCGATGAGCGCGCTGAAGGTGAGCGTTCAGATCGAGTCGCCTCACGCCTTGCGCCAGATGCGCGAGTCTCCGCGTGTCGTTCAAGACTCGCTGAAGCGGCAAGCCCTGGCGCTCGATGGTGAACCCTTCAAAGGGACGTTCATCGTGATGGCACGGGTGCCAAGGCGGGCGTTGGCGATCTGGCAGACCCGAATCGGCGCGATCCCGAACCTCTACAAGCTGGACCTGCCTCAGGGGTGGAGGGCGCTGTACTTCGTCGCGAGCAACGAGGAGAGGCGTGACGTGTTCGTGATCGAGGTCGTGAGCCACAAGGAGTACGAACGTCTCCTTGGATACGGTTAGGCCGCGCGTCCGCTCCGCCACCCCAGTTGCCCCCTCGCGCGTCACGGGCCCGGCCCCGGGTGGAGGGCGGGCGGCGATGGAGCGGAGGCTGTTCGAGCGCGCGCCCGGACTCAGGACGGGGTAGCGCCCGGGTCGCCGGACGAAGGTGTCTCACGATTGAGGAGCACGGGCGGCCTCGCCTGCGCTTCCATCTCTTCAGGACGAGCAGCCCTGTCGATTCCCGGCAGGCCCTTGTGCTGCCGCAGGTAGTCGGCGAGCCGCCGGCGGAGTTCGGCAAGCACTCCGGCGGTGGCGGCGGCGAACGCCCCGGGGGCCGCCGGACCTAAAGAGAGCTGACCCCCGCGCACGCCGCGTGGCCGTGGCCCTCCCGCTGCTGCGATCGAAAGGGAGTAGGCTCAGCCGGGCCCACCGGGAAACCGGTTCGAGTCAACTCCTCGGCCGCGGCGTCTTTGCCGGCAACATAGTCGAGGGTAGCGCAGTTACCGACGGCTCGATCCCCGGATGCGCTTTGCATACGACTCGAGCGCCCGGCGGCTGGCTTGCCAGTTTCGCCCAACCTTCATGGCTTCCAAGGCGCCCTGGCGGGCTCGGAGGCTTAGGTACTCTTGCGAGTACGGGGTCCCCTTTGCAAGTTCAGCCAGTGGAAGAAGCCGCCGCTCGGGATCCACCGCAGCAAGATACCAAACAAGGGCCTCGTCGACGGCCTTGAGGAGGAATCCGGCGAGTGGCTGGTAGGAGCCGCCGTCGGCGGCCTTGAGGGCAGCGTAGTAACGGCGTCGTGCTTCGACCGGCAGCACGATTCTGGGGTACTTGTCGTGCATCAACAGGAGATTCGTTGCCAGCCTGGTGACGCGGCCGTTCCCATCTGAAAAAGGGTGGATGTAAACCAGCCGGTGGTGCCCGTACGTCGCGCGGATGATCGGGTGAACCGGCTCCGCAAGCTCTCGGAAAAGTTGGTCGAGCGCCGGTACAATCTTGGCGGGCTGGGGGGGCGTGTGCAAGGCGCCCACGATGCCGACATTTTGGGTCCTGTACCGGCCTGCCTCGACGCTTGTTCCACGCATCACAAGCTCATGCAACTCTTGGAGAAACACATGGTCAAGTGTCCGCCGTTTGACAGCGGCTTCCCAAATCCAATCGAAGGCACGCGCGTTGTTGGCCGCCTCGAGATGGTCGCGAAGCGGCTTCCCGCCAACCGTGATCCCCTGTTCGAGGACAAGGCGCGTTTCCTGCAGCGTTAGACTGTTCCCTTCGATGGCGTTGCTGTGGTAAGTGTGAAAGAGCCTCGACTGCTCCTTGAATTTCAGGAGCGCCTCGCGCTTGAGGGGACGGTGCCTTTGGAGTTCTGCGAAGTTGTCATGGACTCGCTGGAACAGCGGGCCGGGGAAGTCAGCGAGGGTTATCGGTATCGGCATGATCGAACGGCATCCGATACTCCCCTCCTCCATATATCGGTATCGGCTATCTCCGAGAATTCCCGATATCTCGGCGCCCGAAGGCCTGCGGGCCTGGGCGAGCCAACCCGAGGAACAAGGGCTTGAGCAGGGGCCAAGTCGTGATCTGAGGGTCCGGGATGAGAGGAAATGGGCTCAGCCGGGCCCACCCCGGAACCGGTTTGAAACCACCCCGGGGGACCTTGACCCGACGTGCTAGCTTCGCGAAGGGCAAGACGGATTGGCCGAAGTGTCGAATTCCCCCCGTACCCTTGTGCTCGAACATCGCGCTTATCCTCAAGGTCGCATGCTCAGGATCGCGCCACCCTTAGATGGTCGTCTGTCGCGATCGGAGGATGATCGTACGACTTACAACCGAAACAGGGGACACAACCGCGCCGCCGAAAACGGTCTGAGGCAACGCTCTTAGGGACTCGCCTCCATCCTCGCCCGATGCATATTCACGAATGCGAGTTCCCTGACGATCGGATGTACGACAGGGAGGGGCTGGTATGGGTCGAGGACGAAGGCGAGGGGATCTGGCGCGTCGGTGGGACGAGCATCCTCGCCGCCGTTGCCGGGAAACTTGACACGATCCGGGCCAAGCCTACGGGCGCAAGGTACGCACACGGCCGCGTCATCGGGACCCTTGAGAGCGGACGGTATTTTGGCGCGATCCGGGCGCCATTCGAAGGCACGCTCGTCGCGGTGAATGGCGAGGTGCTGGCCATGCCCAAGCTCCTTTCGAACGCGCCCTATGGGGAAGGTTGGTTCGCCCGGATGCGGCCGATCCGGCCCGACGAGCCCAGGGAAGCCGTCTGGGAGGCCGCCAAAGCCGCAGATACGCTTCGCGCGCTCATCGAGGCGCTCCACGTCCGGTGCTTCGCCGCGTTTCCCGACTACGAAATGTACGAGATCGGGGCCGAGTGCGCGGCCGTACTTGCACATCTCGACGAACTGCTTGCGCGCGCGGTCCAAGGCGAGGTGGTCCACCTCGTCTCTGACGATGTCACGTCGCCCATCGAAATGGTTCGTTGGTCGATGCAGACAGGCCACAAGGTCGTGGATTCGAGAAAGGAGAGCAACCTCTATCACTTCCTTGTGCGCAAGGAGAGGTGAACCGGCGAGGCACTATTTCGCCGGTCCGCTCGGCCTCTGCCGCGCTGCGCCCGCCCCTTACGGCCTCTCGATTGCATTGCGAACCATGTTGCCCCACTCGGTCCACGAGCCGTCGTAGTTTTTTACGTTCGGGTACCCGAGCAGGTACTTGAGAACGAACCACGAGTGCGAGGAGCGTTCGCCGATGCGGCAGTAGCAGACGACTTCCTTGTCGGGGGTCACCCCGTGGCCTTCGTAAAGCTTTCGCAAATCTTCGGGCGACTTGAACGTCCCGTCTTCGTTGACCGCTTGGCCCCATGGGATGTTCTTCGCCCCCGGAATGTGCCCGCCGCGCTGGGCGTGCTCCGTCGGGTACTCGGGCGGCGCGAGGATCTCTCCTGTGAACTCCTTGGGGCCCCGTACGTCCACAAGCACCTTGTCCCTCATCTTGATCGCCTCACGGACATAGTCGAGGTAGACGCGCACGGTTTCGTCCGGGGCCTTGGCGTGGAAGGTCATCGCCGGGGGGGTCGGAACGTCCTTGGTCACCGGTCCGTCAGCCTCGATCCACTTCTTGCGCCCGCCGTTCATGAGGACGACGCGCTCGACGCCGTAGTACTTCATCACCCAGAATACGAACGCGGCAAACCAGTTGTTGAAGTCCCCGTACAGGATAATCTCGTGGTCATTGGAGACCCCAAGCCGCCCGAGGAGACTCTCAAGCTCATCCCTCGTGATGATGTCGCGCCGGACGGGGTCGTTGATATCTTTCTTCCAGTCGATGAGCACGGAGCCGGGGATGTGGCCCATGTGGTAGTTGGGCGTCGGGTCGTAGTCCACCTCGACGATCCGGACCTTGGGGTCGTTCAAGTGCTGCTTTACCCAATGGTCATCGACGAGCACTTCGGGATGCGCGTATCCTGTCACGGGAGAACCTCCACCCGGACTTTCGACGATTCGTGGCCATTTAGTTGCATGCTTGGACTGCGGTCAATGCGGCGCCGCAATGGAGACCCTCGGGCGAAGAAGGAGACAAAGGAACTCCGCCGGCAGGGGCCTTATGCCGGCAGCACACGGCGCGAAAACCAGTGCCAGACAGCTTTGTCACGCGCGGTGTGCGGTGGGAAGGTCGTCGAAGCCGAACGCGTCTCCACGGCTCATCGGGGTCCTTGCAGATGTCGTCGAACGATCCCTCGTTGCGTAGCGCCCGTCGTCAAGTGGGATTTTCGACGCCCCTCGGTCCGCGCTGTCCGGACGACTTGACCTCATCGCGACCATCGGCGGCGGGACTGGCTTGAAGAGGAATGGGCTCAGCCGGGCCCACTTGAAAACCGGTTCGAACCTCAATGAAAGCCCGAGACTCCACGACAGCCCTGAAACGGGCGAAAGCGGAGCCCGGCCGCGGCGGGCGCCCGTGAAATCGGTCACGGGCAAGAGAGCGTTGGAGTCAACAAAAACCTTGTACGGTATCTCCACTGCACGCGTGATTGACCACGCCCAAAGGTGCGCGTCTGGCCGCCGCAGCTCAGCGCGAGGAGGGAGCTTTGCACCCGGCGGCGGGTCCGACCGATGAGTCAGGGAGTGCGCAGACCGGCCACCTCTCGGTCACCGCCTTCGAAGGCCGCAGAGACCCCGGGGGCCGCGCCGACCCCTTCGCCAACAGGCGCCGCGTGCTCGTGATTGTTTTCCTCGGCATCTTCATGGCCACGCTCGACAGTTCGATCGTTAACCTCGCGCTGCCCGCGATGGCGACCAATTTTCGCGTGGATCTCCGCGAGGTGGCGCCAGTCATTTCCGTTTACCTGGTCGCCATCGCCGCCACGGTCCTGCTCTTCGGCGCCCTGGGCGACCGCCTTGGGAGGCGGCCGCTCTACCTTTCCGGTTTTGCCCTGTTCACGGCGGCATCTGCGCTCTGCGCGACGGCATGGTCGCTGGAGGCCCTCGTGGTTTTCCGAGTCGTTCAGGCCGTCGGCGCAGCCATGATATTCTCCGTTGGCCCCGCGATTCTCACGCAGTCGTTCCCGAGGAGCGAACGCGGCGCGGCCCTCGGTTGGATCGCAACGGCCGTGGCGGCGGGCCAGACTGCGGGTCCGGTCCTCGGGGGCCTACTGCTCGATTCGTTCGGCTGGCCGTCGATTTTTCTCCTCAACCTTCCGATCGGCGCGGGCACCTTCCTTGCGGCGAGTCGCGTGCTCGCCAAGGACCCGGTGGAACCGCGCAGCCGCCGCTTGGACGCAACGCTTCCACGGCATCGCACGAAGGGCGTCGTGCGTCGCAACCGCGAATTCGTGGCCGCCAATGCGTCCACGTTGCTCTCGTTCATCACCATCGGGGCGGTGGCGTTCGCACTGCCCTTTTACCTCAGCCACATCCTTGGCTTCGGAGCGTACCGCATGGGGCTCGTTATGCTCCCCACCCCGCTTGCCATCGCGCTGATCGGTCCGCCCTCCGGGCGGCTCTCCGACCGAATCGGACCACGGATCCCCTGCTCGGCCGGCCTCGCGCTTGCCGCTCTCTCCGTCGCCGCGCTCTCGACGCTCGACCGGGCCTCCGGTGACTTCGATATCCTGTGGCGACTCGCGCTCTTCGGCGTGGGGATGGCGCTCTTCCAATCCCCCAACAATTCGTCCGCGATGGGGTCGGTCCGTCCGCAGCTGTTGGGGCTTGCCTCGGGAATGCTCGCGACCATGCGGGTACTCGGTCTTGCGGTCGGCGTCTCCGCGGGCGCGCTGCTGCTCGGCCTCTTCTACGCCGCGCAGACGGGCGGTGTGCCGCTGCCGCCAGGGGATGTGCCGCCGGACGCGGCGGCGTTTGTGGGCGCGCAGCGGCTGATGTTGCTCGTCATCGCCGCCATCTGCGCCGCGGGGATTGCCACGAGCCTCGTGCGCGCCGACCCTGGAAGGGGATCCGAAGCTCCGGGGACACTCACGTCTCCGGCGGTGCAAGGCCGGTAGGGAATTGGTAAACGGGCCCAAGATCTGGCGAGTTGGCGGCTGAGCTCTCCAAGCGATAACCCTCCGCCCCATTGGGAGCGCAACGCGGCGCACCCTCAGCACGTTTCCAGGCGCCCTGTCCCCACCGCTTCGCGGGAATTCACGGATCGCATGGTCTCGCGGAAGGTCACACTCAAGCCTTCACGACAGGATGGATTTGCCGTTTGCGACAGGGGTCAGCGGAATTGGAGAGGATGCACCAACAAAGCCCTTGTAGGGTGTCCCTGTTGGCGATTTCATTGAATCCTGACCCAAGTTCGGCGTTGGCCGCCGGCGTGCGCGAAGTGGATTCAACTTTGGCTTCGTTCTCCCTGCCGGTCGACGAATTCGTCGTCATAGGGACCAGCCACCACAGGGCCCCCTTCGATGTGCGGGAGCGCATTGCGCTGCCCGAAGCCCGCGCACGGCTTCTCGAGCTTGGCCGAACGCACGCGGGCATGAAGGAGGCCTGCCAGATTGTGACGTGCAACCGCGTTGAGTGCTGGGGACTTGCACCTGCCCATGTGGACGGCTCCATCGCTCGGCGCCTAGCCGGCGCCCTCTCCATGGACTCCGGCGCGCTACACGTGCTCTCCGGCGAGCAAGCCTACCTCCATGCCATCCGCGTAGCAAGCGGACTTGATTCGGCGGTGTGGGGAGAGCCCCAGATCATCGGGCAGGTGCAGGCCGCTTCACGGAGCTCGCCCGACGCGGGCGGTTCGCCACACATTCATTCGGCGATCCGGAAAATAGTCCGGGCCGCGCAGGGCGTCCGCAAGAGAGCGGGCCTCGGGTCAGATTCGCGTGGAGCCCCGGAAGCCGCCGCAGACTTCCTTGAAAGGCGCGTGGGCGGCCGGAGCGGGCGGGTGCTCGTCGTCGGGGCAGGGAGCGTCGGCCGGCGGGCGGCGGCGTGCGCCGCGCGCTTTGCGGCGGTGACCGTCGCCGACCGAAACCTCGACAAGGCGCGGCGCGCGTCGGCATTTGCCCAAGGACGGGCCCTGCCCCTCGCGGAGGGGCTTGCGGGGCTCCCCGGGTTCGACGCGGCCATCGTGGCCCTTAGCTCACCGGGACCTCTCGTCTCGGAAATGCACCTGCGCGGGGCCGGCCACTCGCCACGCGCGGCGATACTCCTCCTTGACTTGTCGTTCCCGCGGGCCGTGGCGCCCTCCATCCGAGCGATCCCCGGAGTTTCGCTCCTCAATGTAGACGATCTCGCCGAGGAGGAAGCTCGTTCCGGGGCTCCTCCGTCATCTGCGCTG
>Ga0247727_10005140_pt1 | contig 26914 bp, 28 predicted proteins | sample WisWelCaveWW1625_FD_202498 | JGI IMG/M metagenome (GOLD analysis project Ga0247727, IMG submission 202498) | Biofilm microbial communities from Wishing Well Cave, Virginia, United States - WW16-25 | ecosystem: Environmental > Aquatic > Deep subsurface > Groundwater > Cave microbial mat | place...
TAAGAACCTCTATCTCCAATTAAGTTCATATTAAATGCACCGTTTGCACCTCTGTTGAACCATCTAGCCACCATGTCTTTTGCCACGTGATTTGCAACTAAATATTTGTTTATTACTTGAGGCAAATCTTTGGTATTGGTTGTGTCAACAAGACCACCTGTTGCACCAGAGACAGCGCCTTTCGCCATTCCTTTTGCCATTGCTTTTCCTTTTCCATCTGCCTTTGCGCCACTAGCAGCTTTTTCTTCAGCCGTTAAAGCATATTTATCTTGAACAAATGAACGAGATGCCAGTGAGTGATCATTGTACTTATCAGGTAATGGGGCTTTAACAAATGTATTTTTAATAACAGTGGCATTCGGAAGTTTCGCATCATCAATCATTATCATGTGCAGGGAACTTCTCCTATACTTTATTTCCGGTTTTTTTTCTGCAGTTTTTTGTGCGATAGTTGTTGAAGCAAGTACCGTGCATGCAACAAATGTCAAGAGTAAATTTTTAATTTTCATTTATAATGTATTTAGATTTTTCCTACTTAGTATGGCTTTTAGGATGCGCCCCGTTTTTTATAGTCGGTGCTGGTCTCGACTTTGAATACAAATCTATTAATCTTTTTTAATTACAAACGGAATTTATTTTGCAAGCCATTTCTCTATTTCCGCTTGATCTAAAATGAAATAATTAACATCGTGTTCAATCATACTATTATTGACCAAATAAATAACGGGCAGATTTAATCCCGCTAAATAAACAAAATTTCTTCCCAGTAACATGCAATGAGGAATATCTTCGGTGTGTGTATTCTCAAAAAATGGCTTCAGGTCTTTTTCAACTCCATTGAGGACAAAATAAAATGGAATATACGGATTACGTTCATGCATGATTCGAATTTTATTAGCCGCCCTCTCACAGTGGGGACATGTTAAACTCATAAAAACCAGTATGTGTTTATTTTGCGAAAGCGTTTTTGGCGGCACATTGAGTGTTGCATAATTATATAGAGAGTCCAACGGTAATTTGTAATTATCAGCCGGTTTGTTCAGGTAAACTTCTGAATAGTCAAGAATAACCGGATTAAGAATAAATGGCAGCGCAAAAGCGGATGCAACAGGCAATATAATTAATAAACGAATTTTTCTTTGAAGCGCCCAGCCATTATGATATTTATATAAAATAATAAAGAGGGCAAGCATAATTATATTTTTTAATAATGCTTGTAACGGAGTCATCTGAATATAAGAACCAAAACATCCGCAGTTTCCTTTATTGCCGCTAAAGAAAATCAATAGTATTAAATAAATACAGAATAAAACTAAGGTAGAAATCCCAAGTCTGTAACCAATTTTACGAAGGTTGACGCTGAAGAGCAAAAGAAACCCAATTAAGAATTCAAGACCAATTAATAAACGGGCAATGAATGGAGATGTTTTCCAATTACCTATGCCAATATCTACAAATGTATATTCAAATGGTTCTATAGGATACAATTTAGTGTATCCTGAAAAAATAAACCCAGCGCCCAATAAAGAGCAAAGAAAATATAATGCAATATTTTTTACCGCCATTCCCCGAGAAATTTTTTAAAAGAGCCGTTTGATTAATATCATGATCACACAACCAAAGTAAAATAAAAAAGGTCACCATTTAGGTGACCTTTTTTACATAAAACTATTTTTGCTTAGTTTAATGAGCAAGTATATCCAGATACGCCTAGTGCATCGCAAGTTGTCTTAGCATTTTTCTTAGTGTCTTTAATAGTTGCAGTTGTGGTATACGTAACACCACCGGAAGTGTACGTACAAGTGCATGTGTACTCTTTTTTGCAAGAAGCAAAACAGAATGCAAATAAAACTGCTGATACGAAGAATAATTTTTTCATTTTTGTTTGGTTTTTTTGGTTAATGTTACGCAAATATAATAATTATTTAATAATCAAGAATTTTAAAAAGATTCTTTTTATCATTGCAAAAACGTCCCCCTATGGCATTAGAAGAAAAAATCAACTCAGATATAAAAGCGGCAATGCTCGCTAAAGACCAGCCGAAACTGGAGGCAATACGCAGCATTAAGGCAGCACATCTGCTTTTGAAATCATCGGGCAAACCTGTTACTGAAGAGGACGAAATAAAAACCATGCAGAAGATGGTAAAGCAGCGCAGGGAAGCCGCAGAAATTTATCATCAACAAAACAGAAAAGATTTGGAAGATGTCGAATTATTTCAGGCAGCAGTTATAGAAACCTATCTTCCCAAACAGATGTCTGAGACGGAAATAAAATCAGTTATAGCGCAAATCATTTCACAGGTTGGTGCTTCTTCTCCAGCCGATATGGGAAAAGTAATGGGTGTTGTAACAAAACAATTAGCAGGAAAAGCAGATGGAAGATTGATTTCTACAATTGTGAAGGAACTTCTGTCGAAGTAATCTTCTGCTTACGGTTTTTATAGATAAGACCCATCAGCCCAATACTTATTACCGCGCTCACCAAAATGTAATACATCGGTGTTTCGCCTGCGCCAATGGTTTCTGCCTGCTCGGTGATGATGCCCTTGCCGATAAGATATGCAAACAGCACCGCCATTCCGTTATTCAGAAAATGAAATAGCATCGGTAGCCAGAGAGAACCGCTCCATATATATAGGTAGCCGAGAACTACGCCCAAAAGCATACGTGGGAGGAATCCGTAAAATTGCGCGTGCAGCGCGCTGAAAAGAATGGCTGTAATCCAAACAGCAGCGTGCTTATTTTTCGTCCATTCAAGAAAAATATTTTGCATACATCCTCGGAAGAGAAGTTCTTCTCCCACAGCAGCAAGTAACGCGACCACGATAATATTTACAATTAAATCTCCTATACTATTCATCTGGAGAAATGCTTCCGTAAGTGTTTTCAAACTTTCTTCGCTGGCCTTCATCCAGTTTTCTATCCCCGACATGAAACTTGGAAGGGACAGGTGACTGTTCAGTTCTCCTGTCCAATTTATTAAAGGCATCACCGCAAAAACTAAAATCACAATTATAATTCCTGAAATCATTTTGAATCCTGTATTCATTTTCAGGTAAGAAATTTTTTTCTCGGAAGAATAATATGCAAAAAGAAAAGAAGGAATTATAAATATAAATAACACGCTCACCGCCTGCCCAATCTTCATTCCCTTTATAATGTTCGGATTCGAGAAGTCCTGTAGAAGCGAAAGTTTTTGCCCATCTGCCAAATCTTTTAATTGCAAACCAGAATAGGGAAGAAGAATAAGCACCTGCAAAACAGATGCAATTCCAAGACAAAGCAGGAATAATCCGAGCAGCAGGAAAAATTTTCCTGAAGGATGAAAGTTTTGGATGGTAGATTGTATAGACATAAATCTTCGAAAAGCGAATTTATACGAAAAATACGAAACAAGTAGATTTAAAACTTCCTATACTTTCGTACTTTCGTACTGTTTCGTTTTTCGTTGAATGATTAAAATCGGAAACATAGAACTCGGTGAATTTCCTTTGCTCCTTGCACCCATGGAGGATGTGAGCGACCCACCATTCCGTTATGTGTGCAAACTGAACGGTGCGGATTTAATGTACACTGAATTTATTTCTTCCGAAGGTCTTATCCGCGATGCAGCAAAGAGTGTGAAGAAACTTGACATCTTTGATTACGAACGACCAATCGGCATACAATTTTACGGAGGCAATATTGATTCGATGAAAGAAGCAACTGAAATTGTTGCAGCAGCAAAGCCCGATTTGATAGATATTAACTACGGTTGTCCTGTGAAAGGAGTTGCCTGCAAAGGCGCAGGGGCAGGATTGCTTCAGGATGTAGATAAAATGGTGAGGATAACTCAGGAAGTTGTGAAGAGTACAATACTTCCCGTCACTGTGAAAACAAGATTGGGATGGGATGATACTACAAAGAATGTCGTGGAAGTTGCCGAGCGACTTCAGGACATCGGCATACAAGCCATGACCATTCACGGACGCACGCGCAAGCAGATGTATAAAGGTCCGGCAGAATGGGAATTGATTGGCGCGATAAAAAATAATCCGCGAATGAAAATTCCTGTCTTCGGAAACGGGGATGTTGTGTCGCCAGAGTTTGCCATTGACATGAGAAACAAACATGGAGTAGATGGTGTGATGATTGGAAGAGCATCCATCGGCTATCCTTGGATATTCCGCGAGATAAAACATTTTATCGCTACAAGAACTCACAGGGATAAACCCTCTATTGATGAACGTGTGGATACAGCCCTGGTGCACTTGAGAAAATCTTTGGAATGGAAAGGAGAGAAGCAAGGTCTCATTGAAATGCGCACGCACTATACTAATTATTTCAAAGGACTTCCTCATTTCAAGGAAACAAGAATGAAATTAGTTACTTCTTTTTCTTTAGAAGAAATATTCTCTACACTTGAACGCGTGAGGGAAATGTATTCGGAAGAAGTGATTGCTCAATAATATTCCAATTAATATGGGAAAGAAAGACAAACGTGTTGATACTTACATAGAAAAAGCGCAGCCATTCGCAAAACCGATTTTAAAACATCTTCGTGAATTAATTCATAAAGGAAATCCCGAAGTAACCGAAACCATCAAATGGGGAATGCCCTCGTTTGATTACAAAGGTCCGTTCTGCAGTTTTGCTTCTTTCAAACAACATGCTGTGTTTGGTTTTTGGAAATACAAACTCATAAAAGACCCGAACAAATATCTGGGAGAAATATTTAATAAAGGCGGCACTTCGATGGGAAACTTCGGACGCATGACGAGCATAAAAGATATTCCTCCTGATAAATATGTTATAGATTTTGTGATGCAGGCAAAGAAATTAAATGATGAAGGAACAAAACTCCCGCCAAAACCTAAAGCGGTAAGGAAACCGCTGAGAGTTCCCTCATATTTTATGAGCGCGATAAAGAAAAATACAAAAGCGCTTACCGCTTTTCAGAACTTTAGTTACTCTTGTAAAAAAGAATATGTCGGGTGGATAACCGAAGCAAAGACAAATGAAACGCGTAACTCGCGCATGAAAACCGCAGTGGAATGGATGAGTGAAGGAAAAATCAGGAACTGGAAGTACGTCAAGTAGTTTCCTGAAATTTTTTTGTAAAAATTTTCACAGGATACCAGGCGGCAAAAAATCCGATGAGCATAACTGTTGCGAAAACAAGAACTAAATCCATCGGCATAACTTTTACGGGATAAGCATCCACTATAAAACCTTCGCTGAACGGAACAGGTTTGAATTTCAGTTGTATCCAGCAGAGAAGAAGCCCGAGCAGAAGTCCGCTTACAACACCAGTAACCGTAATCATTAATCCTTCGCGCATGAAAATTTTCCGGATAAGGTTTTTATCCGCACCAAGAAATAGCAACGTTTGAATATCTTTTTTCTTTTCGATGATGAGCATAGTGAGCGAGCCAATGACATTGAATGTGGCAATGGCAAGTATGAAAGCAAGAATTAAAAACATCCACCATTTTTCTGAATTAATAGTTTTAAATAGAATTTCGTTTTGCTCATAACGGGTTTTGACTTCAAAATTTTCTCCGATTATTTTTTTTATTTCCTCCTTTGCCTTAACCTTATCCTTTCCCTTTTCTAATCCAATCTCAATGGCGCTGAGTTCATTTGTTCGGTTCAGCAATGTTCGCGCAAGGGAAATCGGAATAATGCAATAGCGATAGTCAAAATCATCGTTAAGCGAAAAAACTCCTGATACTTCCACGCTTCGGATAAGAAAGGCATCTTCAGGATTAATAACAGATTGATTTCCCCGCTTCGGAATATAAATTTCCAGAGGGTTCAAGAAATCAGAGAGGGAAATATTTAATCGTCTGGCAATTCCATAGCCAAGCACGGCATAAGCAATACTGTCATGATGTAAAAGAAATTCTCCTTCACGCGTCACCGTATCAATACGCGTCATTTTCACAAAATCATCGCTCACACCTTTGATCGTTGCGATTACTTGCTTGTCGTCATATTTCAGCAAAGCATTTTCCTGAAGGACTTCAGTGTAGTAAGCAACTCCGTTTATCTTTTTTATTTTCTCTGCCGCTTCAGGATCAATTACAAATGTTTTTCCTTCCTTGGGAGTGATTTTAATATCAGGATCAAATGTGTTGTAAAGCCCGAATACTAAATCAGAAATTCCGTTGAACGCGGAAAGCACAATTATCAAAGCCATCGTTCCGATGCAAACCCCACTGACCGAAATAAATGTGATGATGTTAATCGCGTTGTGCGATTTCTTGCTTATTAAATATCTTTTCGCTATGAATAAAGAAAGATTCATTTCCACGCTGTTACGATTAACCCCGTTCCGGTTTTGTGATTTGAATTTGTATCAAGATAATTCAGGATGAATGCAAACGGATAAGTAATCAGATAGTAAAATGGAATAACAATGAAAAATAATTTTGAAGCACTCAGCATCTGCATCGGATATTTCATTGACAAGCGCCATGAAATTTTTCCGGGAGTTCCATAACCATATCGTGGCTCCACTTTTGAAAATCCTGCCGACTTTAATTTATCTCCAATCTCTTTGATGTTGTAACCATCGCGCACATGCTCGCCAATGAATGAGCCCTCGCTTCCTTCATGCACATCGCTTCCGCCCTGGTCAGATGGAGTGGAGATGAGAAGCATTCCGCCTTTCTTTAATGATGCATAAATATTTTTGAAAACAAGAACATCTTCAAGGATATGTTCCATCACATCCACGGAAAGTGCAAGGTCAAATTCATTTTCCTGAATGAATTTAGTGAGGTCGGCTACTTCAAATTTCACATTTTTTTTCCCAATCTGCTGAAAGAAATTATTGCAATCCGCAACTTGTTCGTCTTTTACATCTACGGAAAAAATTTTTGCTTTCGGAAATTTATTTGTCATCCAATAACTGTATTGACCAAATCCAGAACCTGCGTCCAAAATATTTATTTCGCCTTTTCCCAACTCCCGACCCCATTTTCCTAACTCCTTATGTACATGCCACGCTCGTAAAAGCAAAAGGTCGAGCAAATGATAAAAGGTCTTTCGTAAGAAAGGAGATTTATTAAAAATATTTCCAAGTGAGCGTTTTATCGGATCGTATTCCATAGGTTGCCAATAACGAATCATTACAAATTTTACGAATCGAAATTTTTATTTTTTTTCTCCCTCTCCGCTAGGAAAGGGTTGGGGTGAGGCAACATTTTTCAAAAGTTCCTCAATATGTTCAGCATAGTCAGCAGATTCATCTATGAAAAATGCGATCTCTGGAACAATTCTCAACTGCTTTCTTACGCGTATTCCGAGGAATCTTCTGATTTCTTTTGCCTGCTTTCTAATAATTGAAAGTGTTTTTTCTTTGTCGATTGCTCCGTATACGCTCAAATAGGTTTTGGCGAAAGATAAATCAGCGCTCATGAACACATGCGTAACAGAAATTAATCCTGAGCCAAAAGCATTTCTCATTTCCTTCTGGAAAATTTCCGCCAAATCTTTTTGTATGACGCGCGCTACTTTATTTTGTCGGAGAGTTGCCATTATAGAAGAAACGAATTTACAAATAATTGCCTCTGTGAATAAAAATTATCTTTGTGCGTTACACGATTTGCATGAAAAGATTTTTTCATATTCTCAGTTACATGCGCGGTTATTGGCGTTATGGTTTTCTGAATGTATTTTTTAATATTCTTTCTATAATTTTTGGATTGTTTTCGCTTACGATGATTGCTCCCATACTGGACCTGTTATTCATGCAAAATGAAACCGAATATGCGGAACGGCTTGCAAAGGGAAAGCCGGAAATGATGCTTTCTGTTCAATCGGCCATTGATAATTTCTATTACTATTTAACTAAAATCATTGTGGACGAAGGAAAGTTGAATGCGCTTTTATTTATCTGTATCCTTGTAGTCACTTTTATCTTTTTAAAAAATGTTTTTCGCTACTTCGCGATGTTTTTTCTTGCCAATATAAGAATCGGAGTGGTGAAGGATTTACGCAATGAACTTTATGGAAAATCACTGCGGCTTCCGCTTTCTTATTATTCTGATGAACGAAAAGGCGATCTGATATCCCGCATGACAACTGATGTGCAGGAAATAGAATGGTCTATCATGCAATCGCTTGAATTCCTGTTTCGCGATCCCATCAATATTATTTTTCTGCTTTTTTCTATGCTGTGGATAAGTCCTCAACTTACGTTTTTTGTTTTCGCCTTGCTTCTCATTCCGGGTTTTCTAATCGGAAAAATAGCAATCAGTTTGCGCAAGTCCTCTGTAAAAGGAAAAACCAAACTAGGACTTTTATTTTCAATTATGGAGGAAACATTTTCCGGGCTTCGGATTATCAAGGCATTCAATGCTGAAAAACCAATGCAGAAAAAGTTTAATGAAGAAAACAATGTGTACACCCGTATCATGATTTGGATGCAGCGTAAAACCGATTTGGCAGGTCCTCTGAGTGAATTTCTCGGTGTGACTATTTCGGCTGTACTCATTTATTATGGCGGCTCGCTCGTGCTGGGTGAAAAACTTTCCGCCTCGTTGTTCATTACGTATATTGCAATTTTCTCGCAAGTAATTCCCCCGTCAAAAGCCCTCACCACCGCGTACTATAATATTCAGAAGGGATTAGCATCTGCTGAGCGAATTGAAAAAATTCTTTTTGCAGACGATGTAATTCATGAAGTTCAACATCCGAAAACCATCCAGTCATTCGAAAAAGAAATTGAATACAAAAATATTTCGTTTGCATATACCCGCGGTGACGATGGTCACGTGCTTAAAAACATTAACCTGAAAATCGGAAAAGGAAAAATGATTGCGCTTGTCGGACAATCAGGTTCCGGAAAATCCACATTGGCGGATATGCTTCCGCGATTTTATGACCCGGACAAGGGAGAAATTCTCATAGACGGAATTTCAATGAAAGAATTTAAAATTACTTCGCTCAGAGATTTGATGGGAATTGTTACGCAGGAGTCAATTCTTTTTAATGATACAGTTTACAACAACATTGCTTTCGGCACCTCGCTTGTCGGGATTTCAAATCCCGACCAACAGGTAATTGCTGCTGCTAAAATCGCCAACGCCCACGACTTCATCAATGAGATGCCTGAAAAATATCAGACCAATATTGGAGACCGTGGCAACAAACTCTCAGGTGGACAAAGACAAAGGATTGCAATTGCCCGTGCTGTTTTAAAAAACCCTCCTATACTTATTTTAGACGAAGCCACTTCCGCTCTCGACAGCGAATCAGAACGTTTAGTGCAGGAGGCATTAAATCATTTAATGAAGAACAGAACCTCTGTGGTGATTGCTCACCGTCTTTCCACCATCCAGCACGCAGATGAAATAATTGTTTTACAGCGCGGAGAAATTGCTGAGCGCGGAACTCACAATGACCTCCTCGCAAAAGGCGGAGTGTACAAGAAGTTATATGATATGCAGGTGTTTGTTTAGTCGAGGTACTCCATCACAGTTTCCGCAAACTCCTTTGGCTTATCCGCATGCACCCAATGCCCGGCACCTTCAATGGTTTTAAATTCTGAGTTGGGGAATATTTTTTTGATAGCAGGAATATCTAAATCCAAAATGTAATTTGATTTTTCTCCTTTGATAAATAGTGCGGGAACCTGTATTCCCTGCCCGACCCCGTCATTCAGGAGGGCGTTTTTTACAGAAAATGTTTTTCCTATAGTTGAAACATTTTTAGAGATATCTTTCAAATTAAAACGCCAAGTGAGTTTTTGCTCCTCATTCCAATATAGATTTTTTGAGAGAAGTTGTTTGGTAGAAGATTCTTTAACAAAGGAAGAAATATTTTCATCTGCTTTCTTGCGTGATTTTATTTTTTCCAAATCCATTGCAAGCAGGTTGTCAATCAAACTTCTGTCTTTCACAGGATAATCCTTTGGAGCCATGTCAACCACAATTAACTTTTCTAATTTCTCCGGATACATCGAAGCAAACTGCATGGCAACTTTTCCGCCCATTGAATGTCCGAGAAGAGTTATTGGGTTATTGAGTTGTTGAGTTAATTCATGCACATCGTTTGCCATAGCAGAATATGTCCATTCATCGCTATGCGGAGAACTGCCGTGATTTCTTAAATCAATCAGGTAAACTTCAAAATGTTCACAAAGTATTTTTCCAACGGATGCCCAATTGTCAGAGAGCCCAAAAAGTCCATGGAGAATAAAGAGAGGTTTGCCTTCTCCCAGTTTTCGAAAAAAAAGTTTCATTTAGTTTGTGCGGGAGCCGAACTTATGCTGTTTCAGTTCTTCGTTCGCTTTCAAAACCTTTTCTTTCAGTTTCTCTTTGAAAGTTTTCAGTTCGGAAGAAAGTTTTTCATCACCTGTTGCAAGAATCTGTACAGCGAGAATGCCGGCATTTTGTCCGCCATCCACTCCAACAGTAGCGACAGGAACTCCGGGAGGCATTTGCACAATCGAAAGAAGAGAATCCCATCCATCCAAAGAAATAGTTGACTTGCAGGGAACGCCAATCACGGGACAAATAGTAAAAGCAGCAATCACACCCGGAAGATGAGCCGCACCGCCCGCGCCCGCAATCACAACCTTCACTCCGCGCGCAGAGGCATTTTTTCCGAACTCGGCAACTTGCTCTGGAACTCGGTGAGCAGAGAGTGCATTCACTTCAAAAGGAATTTTAAACTGGTCAAGAATTTTTGCGGCTTCCTGCATTACAGGCCAATCGCTTGTGCTGCCCATGATGATTGAAACTTTTGGAGTCATACTCTGTGTGATTTTAAGTTGCAAAGATAAACCTTTTGCAATAAATAGTAGATTTGTTCCCTAATGAAAATTATTTTTCAAATATTCATTTTTCTTAGTGCAATATTTCTTTTTTCCTGCTCAAATTCAAAGGAGAGAACGAAACAAGATGTGCAGACAGCAAAAAGAGATTCTGGATTGATAGCGGATTCAGGAATGGTTGTGTGCGCACATGCTGAAGCATCAAAAGTTGGAATTGAAATTCTTAAAAAAGGAGGAAACGCTGTTGATGCCGCGGTTGCTGTTCAGTTTGCGCTTGCTGTTGTATATCCGAATGCAGGAAATATCGGTGGCGGAGGGTTTATGGTTTTGCGTTTGAACGATGGCGAAATAAATTCTCTGGACTTCCGCGAGAAAGCACCGATGAAAGCATCGCGCGACATGTATCTTGATAAGGATGAAAATATAATTCCAAATTCAAGTAGGGAAGGATTGCTTTCCGTTGGAGTTCCCGGCTCTGTGGATGGAATGTTTCGCGCACATGAAAGATATGGATATCTTCCTTGGAAAGTTTTGATTCAGCCCGCGATCGATTTGGCTCAAGAAGGATTTCCGATTACGCAGCGGCAAGCGGAAGAGTTTAATAATCTGAAAAATGAATTTCTTAAGTGGAATGACACAACCTATTATGTTCCTTTAGTTCATCCTGAATCCTGGGCACCACGTTATTATCTGGCTCAACCAAACCTTGCAAGAACTTTAACCCTCATCCGTGATAAAGGTCGCAATGGATTCTATTCAGGAAAAACCGCTGATAATATTGTAAAAGAAATGAAACGAGGTGGAGGAATTATTTCTTTGGATGATTTAAAAAACTACGAATCAAAATGGCGAAAGCCGATTGTCGGTTGGTACAAGGATTACAAAATAATTTCCATGCCCCCTCCATCCAGCGGGGGAATTGCATTAGTGCAATTGCTGAATATGGTTGAAAATTATCCTATCAGGGATTTTGGATGGAATTCAGAAAAGGCGGTTCATGTTATGGCAGAAGCCGAAAAAAGAGTGTATGCTGATCGTTCGGTTCATCTTGGTGACCCCGATTTTTACCCTGTACCTGTAAAAGATTTGCTTGATTCAACTTATATTATTTCACGAATGAAAGATTTTAATTCAGAGAAATGCACGGATTACAAATCGCTACAGGCAGGATTGTTTGCTTCAAAAGAAAAAGAGCAAACAACGCACTTTTCCATAGTTGACAAATGGAAAAATGCGGTAGCGGTCACTACAACGCTCAATGGTGCATATGGTTCGTATGTTTTTGTTCCCGGCTCAGGGTTTTTACTGAATAATGAAATGGATGACTTCAGCGCGAAGTCCGGAGTGCCGAATACGTATGGTTTAGTTGGTGCGGAAGCAAACGCAATTGCTCCCGGAAAAAGAATGCTCAGTTCAATGACTCCGACAATCATTGAGAAAAATGGAAAACTTTTTATCGTTACTGGAACACCTGGCGGTTCAACAATAATAACATCTGTCTTTCAAACAATATTGAATGTTATTGAACACGATATGACAGTGAATGAAGCAGTGAAAGCGAAAAAGTTTCATCACCAGTGGAAACCAGATACAATATATGTCGAAGAAAACACATTGGATAGCACAGCAGTTTCTTCTCTGGAAAAAAAAGGACATCATATTGTCAGGCGCATTCCCATTGGCAGAACGGATTGTATTCTTATTTTGCCGAATGGAAAACTGGAGGGAGGTGCTGACCCGAGAGGAGATGATACAGCGATTGGATACTGAAGTACCAAGCAAGAAAGCATATGGATAAAACAGTAGCAATACACGATAAAAAATTCAAGAAGTTTATTTCTTCTCAGAAGATTCAGAAAGCCATTGGAAAGATTGCAGAAAGAATCAATAAAGATTTTAAAAATGACAAACCAGTTTTTCTTTCTGTGCTCAATGGCTCTTTTCTTTTCACTGCCGATTTACTGAAAAAAATAAAAATAGAATGTGAAGTTTCTTTCACTAAGATTTCTTCTTATGCAGGTACACAATCTACGGGAAAAGTAAATACGTTAATTGGCATCAACGAAAATCTGAAAGGCAGAACGGTGATTATTCTGGAAGACATTGTTGATTCAGGAAATACGCTTGAAAAAATTATTTCCGAATTAGAAAAACACAATCCGAAAGAAATAAAGATTGCAACACTTTTTTTTAAGCCCCATGCCTACAAAAAGAAAATCAAACTTGATTATGTTGGAATGGACATGCCGAATGATTTTCTCGTGGGATACGGTTTGGATTATGACGGCTTGGGAAGAAATTTATCCGACATTTACATTCTTAAATCATAAATTTTATGTTGAATATTGTTTTGTTTGGCCCTCCGGGCGCTGGAAAGGGAACTCAGGCGGTGAAACTGGTACAGAAATATAAACTCGTTCATCTTTCAACAGGAGATATTTTCCGTGCGAATATTAAAGGAGGAACTGAACTCGGTAATCTCGCCAAAAGTTATATGGATAGAGGCGAACTTGTGCCTGATGAAGTTACGATTAAAATGCTGGAATCAGAAGTCAACAAGCAAACAAATCCACAAGGATTTATCTTTGACGGATTCCCCAGAACAACTGCTCAGGCAGAGGCACTGGACAGATTTCTTTCAGGGAAAAGTCTTTCTATCTCCATGACACTTGCACTGGAAGTAGATGAAGAAGAACTCACCAAAAGAATCATTCTTCGCGGAAAAGAATCAGGAAGAGCAGATGATCAGAATGAAAGCATAGTACGTAACCGCGTGAAGGAATACACTAATAAAACTGCGCCACTGAAAGATTTTTACAAAAAGCAAAATAAACTCAAAATTGTAAATGGAATCGGAAGCATTGATGAAATTTTTTCTCTGCTCTGCCAACAAGTAGATAATGGCTGAAAATAATTTCATAGACTACGTAAAAATCTGTTGCCGCTCAGGACATGGTGGTCCGGGCTTCGTGCATTTTCATAGGGAGAAATTTGTGGATAAAGGCGGACCTGATGGAGGCAATGGTGGAAGAGGCGGCCATATCATCGTTCGTGGAAGCAAAAATGTGTGGACGATGCTTCATCTGAAATACCGAAAGCATGTAATTGCTGAAGAAGGAGGGAAAGGAGAAAAAAAACTCAGTTCGGGTTCGGATGGGGAGGATGAAATTCTTGAAGTGCCTCTCGGAACGATTATTAAAGATGCTGAGAGCGGAAAAATAGAAGCAGAAATTACGCAACACGGAGAAGAAAAAATAATTGCTCCGGGTGGAAAAGGGGGGAAGGGAAATGCACATTTCAAGTCAGCCACAAACCAGTCGCCTCGCAACGCTCAGCCCGGCATGCCCGGAAAAAATGAATGGAAAATTTTTGAACTGAAAATTCTTGCGGATGTCGGATTAGTTGGTTTTCCGAATGCCGGGAAATCCACTTTGCTTTCTGTTGTTTCCGCTGCTAAACCTGAAATCGCAAATTATCCTTTTACAACTTTAGTTCCGAATCTCGGCATTGTAAAACACCGCGACCATCAATCATTCGTGATGGCGGACATTCCCGGAATTATTGAAGGGGCGCACACAGGAAAAGGATTGGGAGTGAGATTTCTCCGCCATATAGAAAGAAATTCCGTTCTGCTTTTTCTCGTTCCCTGTGATGCAAATGATATTCTTAAGGAATATAAAATTCTTGTGAACGAACTGAAGCAATTTAATTCTGAACTTTTGAAGAAGGAGCGAGTGCTTGCAATTTCCAAGTGTGATATGGCGGATGATGAATTGCTAAGTGAAATAAAAAAGGAAATGAAAAAAAAGTTCAAGGAAAATAAAATTCCTGTTGTTTATTTCTCCTCCCACACGCAAAACGGGTTGATAGAATTAAAAGATGTTTTGTGGAAGAAATTAAATCAATAATTTGAGCAATTGTATTATTCACATTGCGTGTTTATTATTCATTTATTCTCTCCGATTGGTATTTCCTTCAATTCGTAAATTTGTTTTGTGATAGAACTCTTAAAAAACATAGACGCACGGCTTTTTCTTTTTTTCAATGGCAACCATACCGAGTTTATGGATTCTGTAATGGCTGCAGTCACAAATAAATTTACCTGGATTCCGCTTTATCTTGTCTTGCTTTTTTTTGTCTGGAGAAAAACGAAAAGTAAAATGTGGTTGGTTATTTTATCGGTCGCTATTCTCGTTACGCTCTCTGACCAGTTATCTGTTCATCTGTTTAAAGAAACATTCCAGCGTTACCGCCCTTGTCATAATCTGCTCCTTAAAGACAACGTGCATTTGCTGAACGGAAATTGTGGCGGCTTGTACGGGTTTGTTTCTTCGCACGCAGCAAATACATTTGCGCTCACCACTTTTTTGATTTTCTTTTTCCGAAGAAAAGATTTTGCTTTGTGCATGTACCTTTGGGCTGCGTTTGTTTCTTACAGCAGAGTGTATGCTGGGGTTCATTATCCCTTTGATATTCTGGGAGGAATGGTTCTTGGTATTATATTGGGATTAATTGGGTACAAATTTTATTTTCACCTAAATAAAAAATATGCTTACTAATATATAATGAAGAAACTGGATATCTATATCATCAAAAAATTCCTCGGAACATTTTTTTTGTCCATCATTCTCATTCTGATGATTATTGTGGTATTTGACATTTCGGAGCGAATGGAAGATTTCCTTGCCAAAAAACCCCCGCTTAAAGAAATCATTGTGGATTATTATTGCAACTTCCTGCCATTTCTCGTCAATCTGTTTAGTCCGCTTTTTACGTTCATCGCGGTTATTTATTTTACATCACGCATGGCATATCGCACCGAAATTATTGCCATTCTCGGCAGCGGTGTAAGTTTCAGAAGATTGCTTTTCCCCTACATGATTTCAGCCGCTGTTCTTGCCCTGCTTTCATTATACTTTAATCATTTTGTTCTTCCTAATTCAAACGGCATTCGTCTTGCTTTTGAAGAAAAATATATGAGAAACCCCTACGAGAACAGGGATATAAATATTCATAGGCAGATTGACCCCGAAACATTTATTTATTTCAGCAGTTTCAACAGCAGGTACAATACCGGTTATCAGTTCTCCATGGAAAAGATACACGATGGAGTGCGATATTATTTTCTTAAATCAGACAACATCCGGTGGGATAGCACCATAAATAAATGGGCGCTGGAAAATTATTTTGTCCGTAAGATAAACGGAATGGATGAAATAATTTCTGCAGGAACCCATCTCGATACTGTTTTTGATTTTAAGCCATCGGAATTCAGCAGGCGCGAAAACAGAATTGAAGCAATGAAAACCCCCGAACTAAACGACTTTATTGTTGATGAGAAAAAAAAGGGCTCTTATCTCATTCCTTATTATGAAGTGGAAAAACACAGGCGAAGCGCATATCCCTTCGCCACTTTTGTACTCACACTGATTGGCGCATCCGTTGCGAGCCGAAAAGTGAGGGGAGGAATCGGCTGGCACATCGGGCTGGGTCTGCTCATTGCGTTCAGTTATATTTTGTTCATGCAAATCTCTACCACATTTGCAACCAACGGTAGTTTGCCCGCCCCCATTGCCGTCTGGATTCCAAATATCATTTATATTTTTCTCGCTTTGTTTATGCTCAGAACTGCACCTAAGTAAGTTCCCCTTCCCAAACCATAAACTCTTTAAAATATTTTTTCACCTTCACTTCCTTCTTAAAAATCCCATACACAGCCGAGCCGCTTCCGCTCATGGAAACATACAAAGCCCCAAGCGAATAAAGTTTCTCTTTAATTTTTTTTATTTCCGAGTATTTTGGAAAGATGACTTCTTCAAAATCATTTACAATATTGTCTTTCCAGTTTTCAATCGGAAGTTGAATTAAATTTTCTAATCCGCCTTCTGCCTTTTGCCTTCTGCCTTCTGCCTTGTCAAATTCGCTGTATGCTGTTGCTGTATTTATGTGAATATTCGGATAAGCAACAGCAATGTGATAGTTGCTCAATGACAATTGCACGGATTCAAGTTCATCGCCTTTGCCTTCTGCAAAAGCAGGTTTATTAGTAACAAAAAAAGAACAATCGCTTCCAAGTTGTTTTGCATAATGATGCAGTTCTCCCCACGCTAAGCCAAGTTCAAATTCATCATTCAGCAAACGAATCATAAATGCTCCGTCAGCAGAACCCCCGCCCAATCCTGCACCCATCGGAATTGCTTTATGCAGATAAATATTTATTGGAGGCAGAGGGTAATCTTTTGCAATAAGGTTGTATGCTTTAACACAAAGATTGTCTTCTGGATTTCCTGGTATTGTTGTTCCTGAACATCTAACATCTAACTTCGAACTTCTAACGATTTCTAATGCATCATACACAACACCCGTCAACGGATACATCACACTTTCAAGGTTGTGAAAGCCATCATCACGCTTACTTAAAATGTTAAGCCCGATATTTATTTTTGCATTTGGAAAACAAATCATTAGGTGCGAATAACGAATCTTTTACGAATTTACGAATAACAACAGATTTAAATATTTTTACATTTCTTTTTTGCGTTTTGACTTTTGTCATCTTTCGTATATTCGCCTTCCATTCGATATTCGTACAATATGAATTATTTGGATTTTGAAAAACCTATTGCCGAACTTTCTGAGCAGATTGAAAAACTTAAACACTTGGCTCAGAAAAACAAGGTAGATGTAAGTAAATCCATTCAAGAACTGGAAGAAAAAATAATAGTTGAACGGAAAAAAGTTTTTTCCAACCTCACCCCCTGGCAGCGCGTTCAACTTTCCCGCCACCCCGACCGACCGTACACACTTGATTACATACAGGCAATTACAGAAGGGAATTTTACTGAATTTGCAGGAGATAGATTTGTGAAAGACGACAAAGCAATGGTTGGAGGTTTTGGTTCCATAGAAGGAAAAACAATTATGTTCGTAGGTCAGCAAAAAGGAAGGACAACCAAAGAACGCCAGATCCGAAACTTCGGAATGGCTAATCCGGAGGGCTACAGAAAATCATTGCGCCTGATGAAACTCGCTGAAAAATTTAACAAGCCAATAGTTACTTTGATTGACACTCCCGGTGCGTATCCCGGTATCGAGGCGGAAGAGCGCGGACAGGCAGAAGCCATCGCAAGAAATCTTTTTGAAATGTCGCGGTTAAAAGTTCCTGTGATTTGCATTATCATAGGAGAAGGCGCTTCGGGTGGTGCGCTCGGAATCGGAGTGGGAGATAAAGTGTTGATGCTGGAGAATACTTGGTACTCGGTGATTTCACCTGAATCATGTTCCTCCATTCTCTGGAGAAGTTGGGATTATAAAGAGAAAGCCGCAGAGGTTTTAAAACTTACTGCCGAAGATATGCTGAAGAATAAACTCATTGACGGAATTATTCCCGAACCGCTCGGAGGAGCACATACAAATCCTGAAGATAGTTACAAGTTTGTGAAAGTGGATATCATGCGCCATCTTCAGGAACTCGAAAGCATGCCAGTTGAAGCATTAGTGAAAGCCAGAATCGAAAAATTCTGCTCCATGGGCGTGGTAGCGAATAAAAATAACGCCATCGCTCAATAAAAAAATAAATATACCTTTGACAACCAAATTCAACCAACAATAAAATCTATGTTCAGAAAATTTTCCACCACCAATCTTATCCCGATGGCTATCGGGATTGCAGGAATTGCAGCAGCATCTTTGATATTTTCTTCATGCGGAGGAGGCAGCGAAGAACATCCGGAACTGAAAGACATTGAAGTTACAACCGACACAGTTAGTTCAGAGGTTCGTGTGAACTTCGACCTGGTTCGTGTAAATATTCCCAAACCGGCGGAGTTGACAAGCAAACTTTCTGCTGCAAAAATTAATTACAACAAAAGTTTTTTACTTTCATCCGGCAAGGGAGGCGGTTTTTCTTCCAACTATCAGAAAGCAATCGGAATGGGCGCTTTTGGCGCTGACCTCGGCATTGCCGCTGCTCACAACCAGCCGCAGGATGCGCTTGAATACCTCACTCAAATCAGCAAACTCGCAACCGATTTAGGAATCAGCAGTGCATTCGACCCTGAGTTTGCAAAACAACTTATGTCGAGTGTTAGCAAGCCAGATACTTTTCAATTGATGCTGGATAAAGCATTTGACAAAGCAGAGCGAAACCTTCGTTCCAATCAGCGTGTTGCAACAACTGTACTTATGATTGCTGGCGGATGGGTAGAAAGTTTATATATTTCTGTTGAAGCGCTTAGCACTAATCCAACTGATGCTAAAGCGAAACCCATTTATTTTGACATCAGCACTCACTGCTATTCATTTAAATATATTTTCGAACTTTTGGATGCGTATAAGAGTAATGCTGACTGCGCCAAACTCATACAGGACCTGGAACCCGCAAAAGCCACTTTGACCGGTGCAGGAAGCACTCCCAAAATGGGACCTGATGCACTTCCGAAAATCCGTGAAGCAGTTACCGCGTTAAGAAATAAAATCACAAGTTAATAATCAAATGAATACGTATAGAAAAGTCCTCTAAGTAAAAATTGGAGGACTTTTTTAATTCATAAGAAGTAAAATGCCATTCATATCAAATATTACCGCGCGGCAAATTCTTGATTCAAGAGGAAATCCTACTGTTGAAGTGGATGTGGTTACCGATACGGGATTTTTCGGAAGAGCCGCTGTACCTTCAGGAGCGTCCACAGGAAAACACGAAGCGCTTGAACTGCGTGATGGAGAAAAAAACTATTATCTCGGAAAAGGAGTTCAGAAAGCGGTGAACAATGTCAACACGGTCATCAAGCAAGAGTTGAGTGGAGCGTACATTTTTGATCAGGGCAACATTGATAAAAAAATGATTACCCTTGACGGGACTGAAAACAAAGAGCACCTTGGCGCCAACGCAATGCTTGGAGTTTCTATGGCTGTTGCGAAAGCCGCTGCCGAAGAATGTCGTTTGCCTCTTTACAAATACATTGGCGGAGTCAATGCAAACACACTCCCAATTCCACTAATGAATATTCTGAATGGCGGTGCACATGCTGATAATGGTCTGGACTTTCAGGAATTCATGATTATGCCAATTGGTGCTGCTACTTTCAGCGAGGGATTAAGAACGGGAGTGGAGATTTTTCATCACCTGAAAAAAGTTTTGAAGGATAAAAATTTTTCTACGAATGTGGGAGATGAAGGCGGCTTTGCTCCGAATATCAAATCAAATGAAGAAGCAATTAAACTTGTGCTTAAAGCGATAGAATCCGCAGGATATAAACCAGGCAAAGATATTTTCATCGCCATAGATGCCGCATCTTCTGAATTTTACGATGCGAAAACAAAAAAATATGTTTTCAAGAAATCTTCCGGAGAAAAACTTTCTTCTTCCGAAATGGTTGGCTATTGGGCGGATTGGGTAAAAAAATATCCCATCGCTTCCATTGAAGACGGCTTGGCAGAAGATGATTGGGATGGATGGAAACTTTTTACAGATAAACTCGGAAAGAAAATTCAATTGGTCGGAGATGACTTGTTTGTGACAAATGTTCAACGCCTTCAAAAGGGAATTGATGGCGGAATGGCAAATTCCATCCTTGTAAAAGTAAATCAGATTGGAACACTGACGGAAACAATCAGCGCTGTTCAACTCGCTTACAAAAATTCCTATACCGCTGTGATGAGCCATCGCTCCGGAGAAACTGAAGATAATACGATTGCTGACTTAGCTGTCGCGCTGAATACAGGACAAATCAAAACAGGTTCCGCATCGCGTTCCGACAGGGTAGCAAAGTACAATCAACTTTTAAGAATTGAAGAACAATTGGGCGAAGCGGCAAATTACCTGGGCAAAGATTTCAAGTTCGTTAAATAATTTTAAACTTTTCCAATGGACACACTTCAAGAAAAATTTTCGGAGAAAGCCCTGCCTGCCGCAGCCGATGTAAAAGCATTTATCAAAGAACATGGCGATAAGAAGTTAGGGGAGTACACCATTGCTCAAACCTTTCAGGGCATGAAAGGAATTGTCGGGCTTGTTACCGAAACTTCCAAACTTGATCCCGATGAAGGAATCCGTTTTCGCGGATACAGTATTCCTGAACTCCGTGAAAAACTTCCGAAAGCGCCAAAAGGTTTTGAGCCGCTCCCCGAAGGAATTTTTTATCTCATGCTCATGGGAGAACTTCCCAGCAAAGATGATGTAATGAATATTGGCAATAGTTGGGGAAGAAGAGCGATTGTTCCCAAGCACGTATTTGATACCCTCGATAAACTTCCATCTTCAACGCACCCAATGACCATGTTTAGCATTGGTGTAATGGCAATGCAGACAGAATCTGAATTTGCAGAGGCCTATCACAAAGGCATCAGCAAAAAAAATTATTGGGAATATACATATGAAGATGCAATGAATTTAATTGCGCGTCTTCCCCGTATTGCCGCCTATATATACAGGAAGAAATACAGAAACGATGAGCACATCGAACCAGATCCGAAATTAGATTGGGCGGCAAACTTAGCGCACATGCTCGGCTATGAATCGGTTGATGTTAGACGGCTTATGCGTTTGTACATGACAATTCATGCTGACCACGAAGGAGGAAATGTTTCCGCTCACGCAACGCATCTTGTTGGCTCCGCGCTCAGCGATCCGTACCTTTCTTTTGCGGCTGGATTGAATGGTCTCGCTGGTCCTTTGCATGGCTTAGCAAATCAGGAAGTAATTCATTGGATTCTTGAAATGCAGGAAGGACTGAAAACAAAACTTCCCACCGAAAAGCAAATTGCAGACTACATAAAGAAAACTTTAGAAGACGGAAAAGTTGTTCCGGGATACGGACATGCCGTTCTTCGAAAAACTGATCCGCGATTTATCGCTCAGCAGGATTTTTACAATCGTTATATCAAGAAAGACGGACAAGTAAGCGAACTTTGCGAAATAGTTCAGATGATTTATAAAGTTGCTCCTCCGATTTTAGAAAGCACAGGAAAAATAAAAAACCCTTGGCCGAATGTGGATGCGCACAGCGGTGCGCTACTCATGCATTATGGCATAAAGGAATTTGAATTCTATACAGTTCTCTTTGGTGTGTCCCGTGCGCTTGGCGTAATGGCATCGCTCATCTGGGACAGAGTGCTCGGACTTCCGCTTGAACGTCCGGGTTCTATCACGATTGCTGGATTAAAAAAGAAAGTCGGAGTTACAGTGTAGATGTTCAGATCCTCTCATCATTTTATAGAAGCGCTTGAAAAAGCCGGAGAACTTATTCGCATTAAGGAGTTCGTTAATCCTCATCTTGAAATCGCTGAAGTTGTAGACCGCATTTCTAAACTCCCCTCCCTAATGGGGAGGGGCAGGGGTGGGGCTGCACTTCTCTTCGAGAACACAGGCACACCTTTCCCTTTGCTCATTAATGCCATGGGTTCTGAAAAAAGAATGTGCATGGTGCTTGGCGTAAATGACCTTGATGATGTATCGAAAGACATTGAAAAGTTGTTTCATTCGCTCACTTCTCCAAAAAATTCATTGACGGATAAACTGAAGATGCTTCCTGAGTTGGGAAAAATTTCTTCCTGGATGCCTAAAACTAAAAAGGGCAGGGGAGAGTGCCAGGAAGTTGTGATGGAGAATCCTGACATTACAAAACTCCCCGTGATGAAATGCTGGCCGCACGATGGAGGAGATTTTTTAACGCTTCCGATCATTCATACCCTTGACCCGAATAACGGAATAAGAAATGTCGGATTGTACAGAATGCAGGTGTTCGGACCGAAACTTACAGCGATGCACTGGCATAAACATAAAGTTTCGGCAGGGCATTTTAATGAATACAAAAAACTTGGAAAGAAAATGCCTGTGGCGGTTGCTTTGGGTGGAGATCCTCTTTATGTTTTTTCTGCCGCCTGTCCGCTTCCTCCCAACTTTGATGAATATATGTTCACTGGCTTTCTGCGGAAGAAAAAAGTGGAGTTGGTAAAATGTTTAACACAGGAAATGTATGTGCCTGCCGATGCCGACATCATCATTGAAGGGTATGTTGATCCGAATGAAGAATTTATTCTCGAAGGACCCTTTGGCGACCACACCGGATATTATTCGCTGGCAGATTATTATCCTAAGTTTCATATCACCTGCATCACGCATAAAAAGAATCCTGTTTACCCTTCAACGATTGTCGGCATTCCCCCGCAAGAAGATGCATGGATTGGGAAAGCAATTGAGAGAATATTTCTGGCACCAATCAAAATGACCATCCTTCCGGAAATCATTGACATGCACATGCCTGTGGAAGGCGTGTTTCACAACTTAGTTATCGTGAAAATAAAAAATGAATATCCAGGACACGCGCAGAAAGTAATGAATGCCATGTGGGGTGCAGGACAAATGATGTTCAATAAAATTCTTGTCATCGTTGACGGCAACACAAACATTCATAATTACGAAGAAGTAGCGAAAGTTATTTCAGAAAACGTAAATCCTGCTGATGATATTTATTTCTCCAGCGGACCAATGGATGTGCTTGACCATGCCTGCTCTAAGTTTGCGTTTGGAGGGAAGATGTGTCTTGACGCTACGCGCAAGGCAGAAAGCCCCACCCCGTCCCTCCCTGTTAGGGAGGGAGATGAATTACTGAAAGTCATTCAAAACTTCAAAAACAATTTTCCTGAAATAAAAGGAATTAATGATTCTCTATTAAAGAGCGGAATAAATGTTTTGTTTGTTTCTGTAGAAAAAAATAAAAAGAATCATATTAAAGAGTTAAACGAAAAAATATTTGCTCAACTAAATCAAGTTCCTCCCCTAACGGGGGAGGTTAGGAGGGGGCTTTTTGTAATTTATGTTGAAGACAAAGCAGACATCACAGATATCAAAGATTGCGTTTGGCGATTTGCCAACAACTTCGATCCTAAAAGGGATAGTTATCCTGTTTCCCCCCTTCAGGGGGGATTAAGGGGGGCTCTTGGGTTTGACGGCACCCGCAAAACCAAACAGCACGACAACTTTGACCGCCCCTGGCCCAATATTATCTGCGCAGATGAAAAAACAATTAAGAGCGTGGATGAAAAGTGGAGTAGGATGTTCAGCCTCCCCCTAACCCCCTCCTTCAGAGGGGGAATTAAAGTCTCCCCTGAAGGGGGAGATTTAGAGGGGGCTTTGCCTTTTATTTCTTCTCCCTCCCTCAAATACCGAAAGCAACTCTACAAAGGCGAAGCGGTGGCGGAGGAATAATCAGTCGGTGATTATTAATTTGTCTGTGTATATTTTATTTTCTTCTGTCAGCCGAACGAAATACAGTCCGCTTGCGAGATTGTCGCGATTGAAAGTGATTGTCTGTCCACGGAGATTTTTTATTTGCGCAACTGTCTGACCGAAACAGTTGTCCACCGTGAGAGTTGCGTTGTGAAATGGATTGTCTGTCTGCAAAACTGTCTGTGCGCAGAAGGGATTTGGAGAAATTGTCAAGCCAAAGGAGTTGTTCTTATTTTCATTTACACTTAGTGTTAAGTCGAGTGGTAAGCAGTTGTAGGAACTGTCGGGATAAATAGTTAAAGAATTTACTTGAACACAATTTAAAAAGCAATCACTTTCAAAAGGTTCATATACGGGAGCAAATAAACCATGCATATTACCTATGCCTTCAATATATATATTGTTTGTTATATCGGAAGGTGTCGGAGGTGGAGAAGTTTTATTCCATAGCCAAAATCTTTTATGATAATTTCCATTGATTAGAACTGAATCTATTTTGAAAACATAATAATATTCTGAAGCATTTATCGCAGAAGGAGAAAGAGTATCGCCTATGGTTAAATTAAAATCATAAAGCAAGCTGTCTTGAGTGGCATAAGAAAAAATTACATAAACTTTTTTTTGAGAAGTGTCTTGTCTGATTGCTCCTCTGTAAGAATAAGGTGAAGACGAATAAACAGTTGCTTGATAACCCCAAGGTGCACAATTAGGTGGAGCGGGAGCCCAATAGTCTTTTGTTACTTGTGCCTCCCAAATTTTTTTATAAGTGTATGAGCCGATTACAGTATCCCCGGTAATAGAGTCTTGATAATCTGTCTGCGTGAGACAAGTGCCACTACAGGAACAACAACAATTAAAACCTAAGCCAGCACAGTACCATCTCCAAACCGCATTGCTGTCTGGGAACGGATGATAAATAGCTGTCTGCCCGTGAGCAACGGTCAAGAAGAGAGAGACTGTCAAGCCGAGAAGAACTTTTTTCATTGGCTTTGGATTACTGTAAAGATACAAAGTTACTGTCTAACGATGCGCTGTCCTGTATTGCGTGTTGTTGCTAACTCGTTATATCCACCATAAACATACGGATTATCCGCTTTTCTCACTGGATAACCGCAACAAACCATGGTGGTTATCCTATCTACAAACCTACCTATTCTTTTCCACTTCACAGTGGCGTGAGAATGGGTTTACGGTTTACGGTCTGTGGTTTGCAGTTCAACAACCGCAGACAGTAAACTGAAAACTGTAAACCGAAAATCTTTTTACTTCTTCGCCTCCGTTGGGGCGCCCGAAGCAATTATAATTTGCCAATTGCATTAAGAAGGGATTTATGCCCTTCAATAAGTTCTTTAAATTTCTTCAGGTGCAGGTAAAATTCTTCCTGCGAAGGCAATTGAGCGTTGCCAATTTTCTTTAATGCTTTGCAAACCTGTTTATACAGCTCAGCGTCTTTTTGTCCATTTTGATATTTTCTTTTCATAAGGTAAAGGTAAATTAAATTTTATCTTCTTTTTTCATGGCTACTTCTTCGCCTCCGCAGGCGCGCTCGCAGCAATTTCTTCCACCGCCTTCACAAACCTGTCCAAATCTTTAGTGGAAGTATAAACGCTGGGTGTTACACGCACACCGTGAACATTTTCCCAGTTGATTGCTACTGTATGAATTTTATATTTATCAAAAAGTTTCGGTTCAATCTCTTCGGGCTTCCATCCTTCTATTGAAAACACAGCAAGCGCGCAGGAATGTTTCGGGTCAGCGGATGTGTGAATTTTTACTTTCGGGTTTTTGGCAACTTTCTCTATCCAGTAATTTTTCAAAAAGCGTAGGCGCTCTTCTTTGCGCCTGCTTCCAATCACATTATGAAAATCAACGGCTGTGCCAATCGCCATCTCGCTGGCGAAAGAACGTGTGCCGAGCGTTTCAAACTTGCGGATGTCATCATCGGCAACCGAACTTGACAGCAGGGGCCAGATGTTTTTTATTTTTTCCTTCCTTATATATAGTAACCCGCTTCCGAACGGAGCGCAAAGCCATTTGTGCAAACTCACGCCCGCGTAATCACAGTTCAGGTCCGGGAGTTTGAAATCAATCTGCGCAAATGAATGTGCGGTGTCCGCCAGCACTTCTATTCCTTTTTTCTTCGCTTCATCGGCAATCATTCTGGCGGGCAAAAGGTTTCCGTTCCAGTTCACCATGTGCGTGATGTGCACAAGTTTTGTTTTGGCAGTGATTGCATCGGTGAATTGCCCGGTGATTTTTGCATCATCCTCATTGGGCAATTCTACATTCAACTGAATATATTTTACCCCATCGCGGGTTGAGCGCTGCTTCCATGCGTTAATCATATTCGGGTAATCCAATTTTGAACCTACAACTTCATCGCCTGCTTTCAGATTTAATCCGAAAATAATAGTGTTCAGTCCTTCTGTCGAATTTCTGTTGATGGCAATTTCTTCTTTGGAGCATCCTGCCAGGTCGGCAAGTTTTTCCCGCAGCGCTTCTCTGCCTGCGTCAAGAATCCGCCACATATAATAAGAAGGGCCTTCGTTGCACATCTGGTAATACTTAGTATGAGCATCCTGCACGCATTTGGGCTGTGGGCTCACGCCTCCGTTGTTGAGATTGAGAATGTTGGGCGAAACAGTAAACTGTTCTTTAATCCATCCCCAGAAATCTTCATCGGAAAACATGGCATCAGGAGGAAGCAGCAGATTTTTTTCCGCGCGTTTCTGAAATTCACTTGCGAAAGCGGGGTTTGTCATTTGCAGGAACGGAATGGTTCCTGTAAAACACATTGCTTGCTTGAGAAAGTTTCTTCGTGAATTCATTGGTCACAATCGTTAGTTGAAACTATGCGCTTTCAGCGCAAGCCTTTCAGGTTCTATGAATTTATATTTAGTCATGCTATATCCAATATT
>Ga0247727_10005141_pt1 | contig 26912 bp, 25 predicted proteins | sample WisWelCaveWW1625_FD_202498 | JGI IMG/M metagenome (GOLD analysis project Ga0247727, IMG submission 202498) | Biofilm microbial communities from Wishing Well Cave, Virginia, United States - WW16-25 | ecosystem: Environmental > Aquatic > Deep subsurface > Groundwater > Cave microbial mat | place...
GACGGCCGTGGCATCAACAACGTGCTCGGTTTCCCCGGCCTGTTCCGCGGCGCGCTCGACGCGCGGGCCCGCTCGTTCACGGACGCGATGCTGTTCGCGGCCGCCGAGGCGATCGCCGCCCACGCGCCGCCCGGCGAGCTGGTGCCTGACCCGCTGGACCGGCGCGTCCACGACGCGGTCGCGGCCGCGGTCAGGCGCGCCGCCGGCTAGCGGCGGCGGACGGACGGTCGCCGGCGGCCCGGTCCCGGGCGTATCCTCTGGGCAGCCTCGCGGAGGGGTGGAGGTCACGGCGATGTCCTTGCGGAGCATTAACCCGGTGGTGGTCCTGGCGTTGGCGGCGCTGGTCGGCTGCGCCCAGCAACCGGTCCGCACCCCTGACCAGTGGGTCACCGAGGGCGTGATCAAGTGCAAGGACCGCCGCCCGGCGCAGTCCGGTGCCGGTTCGCAGTACGGCGGCTTCGCCAACGTCGCGCGCGACGCGGCCGAGCGCGAGTACCTCAACGTGGTCAACGAGCTGCGCACCGGCGACGGCGTCGACGCGCTCGCCCACCGCACCCGGATGGCGATGGACCCGCTCGAGCAGTTCTGCGCGCTCGAGATGCTGGTCCGCACCGACCCCGATCGGGCGCGCGCCATCTACGCCGAGGTCGAGTCCAACCCGCGGCTCGCCTACCTCATCAAGCGCGACGCTTACCTGAGCGAAGCGCTCAAGCCCTACCCGCTCTACAAGAAGCAGTGATCCGCGCCGATGGCGGAATCGCTGCTGGCCGAAGGGCTCGACCTGGCGCCGTACGCGCGCCGCTTCGCCGAGCACGGCCGGGTCCAGGTCCCCGGCTTCCTCCGCCCCGAGGTCGCGGCGCGCCTCCAGCACTGCTTGCTGCACGAGGTGCCGTGGACGCTCGCCTACCGCAAGGGCAAGCGCTCGCAGACGCTCGCCCACGAGGTCTGGCGCGACCTGCCGGTCGCCGACAAGCAGGCGCTGGTGCGCGAGGTGGTGGCCGAGGCGCGCGGCGACTTCGCGTTCCTCTACGAGAGCTACATGATGGTGACCGCGTACCAGGAAGGCCGCGATCCCGGCCTGCCGCTGCACGCGTTCCTCGAGTTCCTGGCCTGGCCGCCGTTCCTGGCGGTGTGCCGCGAGCTGACCGGCGCCACCGACATCGCGCTGGTCGACGCCCAGGCGACGCGCTACATGCCCGGCCACTTCCTGCCGCGCCACGACGACACCGGCTACGAGGGCGGCGCGGTGCGCCGCGCCGCCTACGTGATCTCGCTGTGCCAGGAGTGGCAGCCGGAGTGGGGCGGCCTGCTGCACTTCCTCGAGCCTGACGGCGCGGTCAGCGAGACCTTCGTCCCCGCCTATAACACGCTCTCGGTGTTCAAGACGCCGCAGATGCACGAGGTCAGCTACGTCGCGCCCTACGCGCGCGTGCCGCGCGTCAGCATCACCGGCTGGATGCGGGCCAAGTGAACGGATGAGCACGCCCGGCGTCGACGCCGCGTGGGACGCGTATTGGGCGGCCGATCGTTCGGCTTCGTGCGGCGCCGCGTTGGGGTACCCGGAGCCGCTGCTCGCGCACTGGCGCGGCTGGTTCCTCGCGCTGGCGCCCGGCGCCGCGGTGCTCGACGTCTGCGCCGGCAACGGCGCGATCGCGGCCTGCGCCGCCGCGGTCTCGCGCGACTTGCGGCTCGGGTTCGTGGTGCACGCCGCGGACCGTGCCCGCATCGATCCGGCGCGTTGGCTCGCGCCACGCCCGGAGCTCGCCGCGATCCGCTTCCATCCGGGCGCCGACGCCGAGGCCTTGCCGTTCAAGGACGCCAGCTTCGACGCCGTGGTCTCGCAGTACGGGATCGAGTACACCGGGCTCGAGCGCACGCTCGCCGAGCTGGCGCGCGTCGCGCGCCCCGGCGCGCGCGCCGCGTTCCTGGTCCACGCTGCCGACGGCCGGGTGGTCGGCAACGCCCGGCTCCAACTCGGCGAGGTCGGGCGGCTGCTCGACGCGGGACTGCTGCAGTCGGCGCAACGATTGCTCGACGACCCGAGCGCGGCGGTGAGGGCGCGTCACGCGGCGGCCCGCGCGGCGCTGGAATCGCAAGCCACGCTCGCGCTCGACCGCGCGATGTTCAGCAACGTGCTCGGGGTAGTGACCGACGCGCTGGAGTGCCGGGACCGGGTCGGTCCAGACGCGGTGCGCGCCAAGCTCGACGAGGTCGGCTTCCAGCTCGAGGCGCATCGCGCCCGGCTCGCGGCGATGTGCCAGGCGGCGCACGACGCGGCGGGCATCGCCGCGCTCGGCGCGGCCCTGGCCGTTGTCGGCTTCGATGCGGTCACGCACCAGGCCTTGCGCATCGAAGCGGGCGACGAGAGCTGGGGCTGGTGGCTGGAGGCGCGGCGCGCCTAGCGTCGGCTACGGTGCGAGGCCGACCCGGCGGTAGAGCTTGGCCAGCAACCACGCCGGCCCGATCAGCAGGAACGCCAGGTCGGTGAGGAACGAGGGCTTCCGCCCTTCGAGCTGGTGGCCGTAGAACTGGCCGGCCCAGGCGGCGACGAACAGCGCCGCGCTCCACCACCAGGGTTCGCCGGGCAGCGCGAACAGCAGGTGGTTGGCCGCGACCAGCGCCGCGCTCACCAGCGCCATGCCGAGCGCGATGCGCCAGCTCAGGGCCGCGTACCAGGCGAGCGCCAGCACGATCGCCAGCATCGCCCAGTTGCCGAGGCGCGGGCCGAGCGCCGCGAACGCCGCCGGGCGCGGCAGCGCGAACAGCAGCCCGAGCACCGCGAACACGATCAGCGGCACGCACAGCCAGTGGATGGCGAGGTTGGTCGGGTGGCGGTGGGACTCGCCGTACTCGGCGAACCATTGTTCGAGGCTGCGCATGAGCCGAGGGTAAAGAAGATGGGCGCAGGGCGAAAGGCGAAAGGGAAGCGCCTAGCGCCTGGGCATCGGCGCTGCGGCGCGACGCTCCGCCCTTTCGTCCTTCGCCTTTCTTCCTTACCCTCTCGCCATGGGCCTGTTCAAGTTCATCGCCGGCTTGGGGTTCCTCTCCGAGGCGCGCCGCCTCGAGCTCTACCCGCCGTTCCGCGCCATGCGCATCCGGGTGCTCGAGATCGACCCGCAGTGGCGCCGGGTCCGGATCCTGCTGCCGCTCGACTGGCGCTCCAAGAACCCGGGTGGCGTGATGTTCGGCGGCTGGCAAGCGGCGCTCGCCGACCCGATCGCGGCGCTGGCCTGCGCCCGCAACTTCCCCGGCTACTCGGTGTGGACGCGGGCGATGCACGTCGACTTCGAGCGCGGCGGTTCCACCGACCTCGAGCTGCGCTTCGCGATGGACGAGGCGACGGTCGCGGGCGTCCGCGCCGAGCTCGCGGCCCGCGGCCGTGCGACCCCGGCCTTCGAGTACGGCTACCACCTCAGCGACGGGACGCGCTGCACCAAGGTCGTGAACACGGTCGCGATCCGGCCCAAGGGCTACGTCAAGGCGACCACCCCGGCCGCCGACCTCGACGAGCTCGGCTGAGGCCAAAGCGCAGGCCGGTGGCGGCTGCCGCCTCCCACGCGCTATCTTCTCCCGGCCCCCCGCCTCCAGCCTCCCGGGAAGCCCGCCATGAAGAAGCTCCGCCGCAGCCACGTCGAGGACATCATCCGCTTCGCCGAGGCGAAGGAGATCGACAACGTGGTCGGCGTGATGGTGCGCCTCGCGCCCGACGAGCTCGCCGAGCTCAAGGCGCTGACCTGGTTGGGCAAGGACATGGACAACCCCAAGCACTGGGAAGCGCTGGTCATCGAGGCGAGCTACAAGCTCGACGCCGAGACCGCGCGCTACATCGCCGACGACCCGAACCTGGCGCGCGTGCTGCGCAAGGGGCTCGAGGCGCTCGAAGGCGCCGGGCGCATCTGAGCGGCGCGTCCGCGGCCCGCGCCGGTGGATAACCTCACCCACGTCCTCAGCGGCGCGCTGCTCGGCGCGGTGGTGACCCCCGACGCGAGCGACGAGCGCAGCGTGCCGACCCGCAGCCGCGTGCTGCTAGCGGTCATCGCCACCAACGCGCCCGACCTCGACTACCTGACCGGCCTGTTCGCCGACCCGCTGACGGTGCTCAACCTGCACCGTGGCATCAGCCACTCGCTGGTGATGGCGCCGCTGTGGGGGTTGCTGATCGCGGGCCTGGCCCACGCCGCGACCCGGCAGCGGCACCGGTTCAAGGAGCTGTACGCGATCGCGACCCTGGCGGTGCTGCTGCACGGCGCGCTCGACCTGCTGACCTCGTACGGCACCCAGATCTTCGCGCCGCTGTCGTCGGCCTCGTATGCGTTCCCGGTGCTGTTCATCGTCGACCCGTTGGCCTGGCTGGTGCTGGGCACGGCGGCCGCGCTCGCCTGGCGGCGCGGCTCGCTGGCGATCGCGCGCGGTGGGCTGGCCGCGTTCGGCGCCTACGTGGTGCTGGCGGGGGGGCTGATGCTGTGGGCCGAGCGCCAGGCCTTGGCCTACGCCCAGTCGGCCGGCGTCGGGCGCACGGTGCTGGCGCTGCCGCAGCCGCTGTCGCCGACCCACTGGAAGCTGGTGGTGGTGGACGAGGACGTCTACCACAGCGCCTACCTGAACCTGCTCGGCGGCGAGCGCGCCGCGGCCGACCCGGACGCGGGCCTGATCGCGCGCACTTGGGCCGGCTACCAGCCGGCGGGCGCGCTGCGCTGGACCAAGCGCCACCGCTTCGGTCCGGAGCGCCCGATGCGCGCCTTCGCGCGCTTCGCCTACGGGCGCGACGAGGTCGGCGAGTTCCGGCGCTTCGCGCAGCTGCCGTACCTGTACTCGATCGTCAACCGCGGCGGCGACGCCGGCTGCGGCTGGTTCACCGACCTGCGCTTCGAGACACCGGCCGTCGCGCCGCCGTTCCGGGTCGGGATCTGCCATGGGCCGGTCAGCGGCCTGCTCGACCGACGCATCGGTTGGACGGTGCTGGTCGACGACCCGCCGCCGTTGATCCAGCGCTAGCCGCTCACAGCTCGATCAGGTGGTCGGGCAGCTCGTTGGCGTCGTCGGCCGGTCGCGGGAAGTGGGTCGCGAGCAGCGCGCCGACCGCGGTCGCCGCTTCGACGAAGCCGTCCGCCACGCGCCGCTCGTGGACCCGGGCCACGAACCCCGCGACCACGCCGTGCCAGGCGTCCGGCGCGACCTGAGCGTTTATGCCGGCGTCGGCGATGACCTCGACCCAGCGTTCGTCGACCGCGACGAACAGCAGCACGCCGGTCCGGGCCTCGGTCCGCGCCACGTCGCGGCTAACGAACGAGCGGCGCGCCAGCGCGCGGCAGCGCGCGCGGCGGATCGGGTCGGGCGTGAGCGCGACCCGCAGCCGCGGCGCGAGGCACAGCAGCCCGGTGAGCAGCACGTCGGTCGCGAGGCCGGCGGCGAGCGCCGAGGGCCGGCCCCAGCCGCCCCACCAGGGTTCGAGCAGCGCGACCGCGAGCCCGACCAGCGCGGCGAAGAACAGCGCGACGTCGAGGTAGTGGTCGGCGCGCGGGGCGACCACCGCGACGAACTCGCCGACAGTACGCCGTTCGGCCGCGGCGATCGCGCCCCGCACCCGCTCGCGGTCGGCGTCGGTCAGGAACGCCATCTCACCACCGCCCCGAGGCGCCGCCGCCACCGAAGCCGCCGCCACCACCGCCGAAACCACCGCCGCCGAAGCCGCCACCACCCAAGCGACCGCCGCCGTAGCCTCCCCCGTAGCCGCCGGCGCCCCAACCGCGGCTGAAGCGGCCGCCGCGCACGGTCGGCATCTGGCTGGCGAGCCCGATCAGCGCGACCAGCACGATCAGGAACAGCAGCAGGATCCACGGCGCATCGTTGCGCGCGCGCTTGGGCGGCGGCGGTTGGTAGCTGCCGGCGAGCGCGGCGAGGATCGCGGTCGCGCCGGCGCGCACCCCGCCGTCGAGGTCGCCACGCTTGAAGCGCGGTACGATCTCGCGCTCGATGATCACGCGGCACAGCGCGTCGGTCAGCGTGCCTTCGAGGCCGTAGCCGACCTCGATCCGCACCTGGTGCTCGGCAGGGGCGACGATCAGCAGCACGCCGTCGTCCTGGGCGGCGCGACCTATGCCCCAGTGGCGGCCGAGCTGGTAGCCGTAGTCGGCGATCTCATATCCGCCGAGCGTGGCGAGCGTGACCACCACCAGCTGCTGGCCGGAGCGCGCCTCGTGGCCGGCGAGCTCGGCGTCGAGCGCGCCCTCGGTGGCGCTGCTCAGGACCTCGGCCTGGTCGACGACCCGCCCGCTGAGCGCTGGGAAGCCGGGCACGGCACCGACCGCGCCGGCCGCGACGAACGCCAACGCGAGGCCGAGGCGCACGCTCAGAACCCGACCTTGGGCACGGCCTGCGCCTGTTCCTCGATGGTGAAGGTCTCGCGGACCTTGGCGTCGGGGTAGAGCATCCCGGCCCACCAGCGGCCCGGGAAGGTGCGCAGCTCGGTGTTGTAGAGCTGGACCGCCGCGATGTGGTCGCGGCGCGCGATCGCGATCCGGTTCTCGGTGCCCTCGAGCTGCGACTGCAGGGCGAGGAAGTTCTCGTTCGACTTGAGGTCGGGGTAGGCCTCCGCCACCGCCAGCAGCCGCGATAGCGCGCCGCTCAGGGCCTGTTGGCTGGCCTGGAACTGCTTGAAGGCCTCGGGGTTGCTGAGCACGTCGGCCGGCAGCTGCAGGCGGCCGACCGACGCGCGCGCCTCGGTGACCTCCGTCAGCACCTTCTCCTCCTGCGCCGCGTATCCCTTGACGGTCGCAATCAGGTTGGGCACCAGGTCGGTGCGGCGCTGGTACTGGTTGAGCACCTCGCTCCACGCCGCCTTGACCTGCTCGTCGTAGGTCGGGACGTTGTTGACGCCGCAGCCGGCGAGCAGCGCGGCTGCGGACAGGAGCAGCAGGGTGCGGAGCGCGCGGGCCATGTCGATCCTCCGGTGGCGGTTCCAGGCGGCCATCCCGGACGGCGATGGCGCGGCGATGATAGCAAGCGCTCGCGCGCCGGGGCGGTCCGCGGTAGAAAGGGACGCCGTAGGAGGGCAGCGATGAGCGGTCGCAGCGTGGTCTTCGTCCACGGTTGGAGCGTGCGCAACACCGAGACCTACGGTGAGCTGCCGGCGCGCCTGCGCAGCGAGGCCCGTCGCCACCCGGACCTCGACCTCGAGGTCAAGGAGCTCTGGCTCGGCGAGTACATCTCGTTCCACGACGAGGTCCGGATCCCCGACATCGCCCGCGCCTTCGACGCCGCGCTGCGCCGCGAGCTCGGGCCGCGAGCCGCCGCCGGCTTCGCCTGCATCACCCACTCGACCGGCGGCCCGGTGGTCCGCGAGTGGCTGGCCCGCCACGCCGACCCGGCTGCCGCGCGGCTCTCGCAGCTGATCATGTTGGCGCCGGTCAACTTCGGCTCGGCGCTCGCCCAGCTCGGCCACTCGCGGCTCGCTCGCCTGCGCACCATGTTCGAGGGCGTCGAGCCCGGCCTGGGGGTGCTCGATTGGCTCGAGCTCGGCAGTCCGGAGAACCTCGCGCTCAACCTCGCCCAGCTCGGCGCCCAGCGCCGCACCGCGGCGGCGACGCTGCCGTTCGTGCTGATCGGCGCCTCCATCGACCGTGCGCTCTACGACCACGTCAACGCCTACACCGGCGAGGTCGGCAGCGATGGAGTGGTCCGCACCGCCTCGGCCAACCTCAACTTCAGCCACCTGACGCTGCGTCAGGAGGCGGCGCGCCGCGCGCCGGGCAAGCGCGGCGCGCGGGGCCAAGCCCAGGACGGCGCGACCGCGCCGCTGCTGGTCGCCGGCCGGGCGCGGCGCCGCACGGGCGTGCCGTTCGCGCTGCTCGAGGGCCGCAGCCACTCGGGCCTGGCGCGCGGCGCGATGCGCTCGGTGCGCGACGACGGCGCGCCGCACCCGACCGTCGCGGCGATCCTCGAGTGCCTCGCGGTCCGCGACCGGCGCGGCCACGCGGCGCTCGCCGCGCGCTTCGCGGCGCGCAACGCCGAGGTCGAGGCGCGCCAGCGGGTCGAGGTCCACGCGGTCGGGCCGATCGCCCGCGAGCACCTCCACGACCCGGGCGCGATGCTGGTGTTCCGGGTCCGCGACGACCACGGCGCCCCGCTCAAGGACTTCGAGATCGTGCTGACCGCGGGCGCCGACAGCCCCGATGCCCTGCCGCCCGGTTTCTTCGTCGATCGCCAGCGCAACCGGCGCGACCCGGGCGTCGTGACCTACTACGTCAACGCCGCCAAGCTCCGCGGCGCGCCGGCGGTGGTGCATGGCGGGCGCACGCTGCGCGCGGCGTTGCCCGGCGCCGGTACGCTCGGGCTGCGGGTCGTGCCCTACCCGCAGGACGGCTTCGTGCACTTCCTGCCCTGCGCGCTGCCGGCCAGCGCCGCGCAGCTCGCGGCCTGGGTCCGGCCTCACGAGACCACCGTCATCGACATCGTGCTGCGCCGGGTCGTGCGCGAGGGCGTGTTCCGCCTGACCCGCGACGCGACGCCCGAGAACTTCACCAAGGCGCCGCCCGGCGGTCCGATCCCCTAGCGAAGCGGTGCGCACTAGCGACGCGGCCGCGGGGGCGCCCCTCGGCCGACCGGACCAGCCGATCCACCGGCTGGGATAGAATCCGCGCCCATGCACGCGCTCCGCATCGCCGCGCTCAGGAAGACCTACGGCAAGACGGAGGCGGTGAAGGGCATCGACCTCGAGGTCGAACCCGGCGAGTTCGCCGCGCTGCTCGGCCCCAACGGCGCCGGCAAGTCGACCACCATCGGCATCGTCTCCTCGCTGGTCAACAAGACCTCCGGCACCGTCGAGGTGTTCGGACACGACCTCGATCGCGCGCGCGCCGAGGTCAAGGCCAGCATCGGCCTGGTGCCGCAGGAGATGAACTTCAACCAGTTCGAGACCGTCCACGCCATCGTCGTCAACCAAGCCGGCTTCTACGGCATCCCGCGCCGCCTGGCGCTGGCGCGCACCGAGAGGTACCTGGCCCAGCTCCAGCTCTGGGACAAGCGCGAGGCAGTGTCGCGCACCCTGTCGGGCGGCATGAAGCGGCGCTTGATGATCGCCCGGGCGCTGGTCCACGAGCCCCGGCTGCTGATCCTCGACGAGCCGACCGCGGGCGTCGACATCGAGGTCCGACGCTCGATGTGGCAGTTCCTGACCGAGATCAACCGCGCCGGCACCACCATCATCCTCACCACCCACTACCTCGAAGAAGCCGAGCAGCTGTGCCGCGAGGTCGCGATCATCGACAAGGGCCTGATTATCGAGCGCGGCCGGACCAAGGAGCTGCTCCACAAGCTCCACACCGAAACCGTGATCTTCGACCTGCGCGCGCCGCTCGGCGCGGCGCCGGCGCTCGACGACTGCAAAGCGACGCTGGTCGACCCGACCACGCTCGAGGTCGAGGTCCAGCGCGCCGATTCGCTCAACCGGGTGTTCGAGCGGCTGAGCGCCGCCGGCATCCAGGTCGCGAGCATGCGCAACAAGTCGAACCGGCTCGAGGAGCTGTTCGTGAGGCTGACCGGCGACGGCGGCCAGGGCGTTGCGCGATGAGCCGCCTGGCCCAGGACCTGGTCGGCTTCGAGTGCATCGTGCGGCGCGAGGTCTCGCGCATCCTGCGGATCTGGGCCCAGACCATCTTGCCGCCGGCGATCACCATGACCCTGTACTTCGTGATCTTCGGCCACCTGATCGGCTCGCGGATCGGGCCGATGGGCGGGATCCCGTACATGGACTTCATCGCGCCGGGCCTGATCATCATGGCGGTGATCAACAACGCCTACGCCAACGTGGTGTCGTCGTTCTTCGGCGCCAAGTTCGGCCGCTACGTCGAGGAGCTGCTGGTCTCGCCGCTCAACGAGCATTGGATCCTGCTCGGCTACGTGGCAGGAGGCGTGCTGCGCGGCCTGATGGTCGGCGCGGTGGTGACGGTGGTGGCGCTCGGCTTCACCGACCTTAGGCTCCACCACCCGTTCGTGATGCTGGCGACGCTGCTGCTGGGCGCGGTGGTGTTCTCGCTTGGCGGCTTCATCAACGCGGTCTATGCCCGCAAGTTCGACGACGTGGCGATCGTGCCGACCTTCATCCTCACGCCGATGACCTACCTGGGCGGGGTGTTCTACACGATCGAGCTGCTGCCGCCGCTGTGGCAGGACGTGTCGCGCGCCAACCCGATCCTGTACATGGTCAACGGCTTCCGCTTCGGCCTGCTCGGCGTGAGCGACGTCGACCTCGGGCTGGCGTTCGGGATCATGGCGCTGTTCGCCGCGGCGCTCTACGGCTTCGCGCTCTACTTGCTGAAGAAGGGCATCGGCCTGCGCAGCTAGGCGCAGGCGCCGCGCCGCTCAAGGCTTCAGGTTCGCCTCGAACAACTTGAACACCCGCCGGTACTCGTCGAGCCACGAGTCGGGGTGGATGAAGCCGTGCGGGTCGAGGGGGTAGACCGCGAGCTCCCAGTCCTCCTTCTTGAGCTCGAGCAGGCGCTGCGCGAGGCGGATCGAGTCCTGGGCGAAGACGTTGTCGTCGAGCAGCCCGTGGCAGATCAGCAGCGGCCGCTTGAGGCCGGCGGCGTGCTCGATCGGGCTCGAGATCTCGTAGGCGATCGGGTCGAGCTCCGGGGTGTTGAGGATGTTGGCGGTGTAGCCGTGGTTGTAGTGCGCCCAGTCGGTCACCGGGCGCAGCGCCGCGCCGGCCGCGAACAGCTCGGGCTCCTTGAACAGCGCCATGAAGGTCATGAAGCCGCCGTACGAGCCGCCGTACACGCCGACCCGCGCCGGGTCGACGCCGCGGTTCGCGACCAGCCAGCCGACCGCATCCTTGAAGTCCTCGAGTTCGGGCGTGCCCATCTGGCGATAGATGGCGGTCCGCCAGTCGCGGCCGTAGCCCTGGCTGGCGCGGTAATCGACGTCGATCACCACGTAGCCGTGGCGTACCAGCAGGTTGTTGAACATGAACTCGCGGAAGTAGCTCGAGTAGTGCTCGTGCGCGTCCTGCAGGTAGCCGGCGCCGTGCACGAACATCACCGCCGGGTGCTTGGCGTTCGGGTCGAGGCCGGCCGGGGCGTAGACCCGCGCCCGGATCGGCTGCTTGATGTGGGTCGAGGGGATGCTGACCAGCTCGGGCTCGAGCCAGCGGATCGCGGCGTACTCGGCGCTGACCGTGTCGGTCAGGCGCCGGGCGCTGGCGCCGGGCGCAGCCGCCTGCAGCCACAGGTCGTGCGGCCGGGCGGTCGAGTCGCGCCGGAACAGCAGCTGCTGCTCGTCGGGCGACAGGATGAACGGCGCAGCGTTGTCCGAGTACTCGCGCAGGTGCTCGGGGCGCAGGCCGCCGTCGCTGATGCGCTCGACCAGGCCGGTGGCGAGCGCCACCCGGTAGAGCTCGTAGCGGCCGGCGCGCTCGGCGTTGGCGACGTAGTAGGCGTGGCGGTCGGCGCGGTCGGTCTGCACCGCGTGGACCTCGAAGGCGCCGCGTGTCAGTTGGCGGGTCTTGCGCTTGTCGACGTCGCGCAGGTAGAGGTGCGAGTAGCCGGTTTCCTCCGACAGGTACCACAGGGTGTGGCTGTCGTGGAGCCAGCCGAACTCGTTGAAGTCGTAATTGATCCAGGCCGGGTCGGTGAGCCGGTGCTGCACCACCAGCCGGCGCTTGTCGAAGTCGACGGTCGCGAGCCAGCGGTCCTTGTTGTCGGTGGCGAACAGCTGGACCGCGAGCTGGCGGCCGTCGTCGCTCCAGGCCATGCCGCCGAGCGTGACGCCGCGCTGGGCCGGCGCCTCGAGCTTCTTCTCGACCGCCTTCTGGTCGGCGCCGTGCTTGACGTGCCACTGGATGGCGCCAGCGCGCATCCCCTTGAACGGGTCGTCCTTGAGCCCCGACAGGGTGCCGAGGTCGATCGGCACCAGCGCGCCGCTGGCGAGGTCGACCAGCAGCAGGCTCTGGGCCACCGGCGGGTTGCGGCCCACCAGGGTGCGCACCGAGCGCTGCTCGACGTAGCCGGAGCGCGACACGTAGTCGGGCAGCGCGTCCGGCTTGCCGTCGTCGGCGCTCTTGGCCTGCACGCTGAGCGCCAGCCAGCGGCCGCTCGGCGCGAGCGCGCGGGCCTGGACCTCGAGCTGGCCGCCCAGGTAGATCGGCGCGCGCGCCTGGGCCGGGTCGGTGGCGCGCAGCGCCGCGACCCGCGCCCGGCGCCGCTCCTCGTCGTCCTTCAGTCGCTTGAGGGTCGCGAACAGGCGGGTCTGCTGGTCCTTGAGGTAGTCGAAGCCCGCCGCGGGCGCGGCCGGGTCGGCGCCGTCCTCGAGGTCGGCGAGCTGCGCGGTCAGCCCCGAGCCGAGCTCGTACACGAACCAATCGCCGTCGCGGCTGAACGCGAGGCGCGCCGCGTCGAGCCATAGCGGGTCCGACTCCTCGGCGGTGGTGCGCGTCAGCTGGCGGACCGCGCCGTTCGCCAACACCTTCACGAACAGGTCGCCGTCGCGGACGAACGCCTTGTGGCCGCGGTCCTTGCTGTAGGCGCCACCGGCGACGTCCGCCGTGCGCAGTTCGGCGTCGTCAAGCTTGCGCTGCACGCCGTCGGCGAGCGCGATCACCGAGCGGTCGCGCAGCAGGTGCGAGGCCAGGCTCGGGTTGTCGCCGTAGATGCGCTCGCTGGCGCGCAGCTGGTCGAAGTAGACGCGCTGGCCGTCGTCGCTGAAGTAGAAGCTCTGCGGCCGCATCCCCATCCAGCCCGGGTCGGACATGATTCGCTCCAGCGACAGGCCGTCGGGCGTAGTCGAGCGGTCAGCGGTGGCCGGCGCGCCGAGCAGGAGGGCGGCGAGCGTCGCGAGCAGCAGGGCGGGCGGAGCGCGACGGTGACGGGCGGCGTGCATGAGGGTCTCCTGGGTGCTAGACCGCGAGCGCCTGCTCGAGGTCGGCGATGAGGTCGGCCGGCGTCTCGAGCCCGACCGAGAGGCGGATCAGGTCGCGGGGCGTGGTCGAGCGCGGACCCTCGGAGGTCGCGCGGTGCTCGATCAGGCTCTCGACGCTGCCGAGGCTGGTGGCGCGGGTGAAGAGCGTGGCGCGTGCCACCGCGCCGAGCGCCGCGGCCTCGCCGCCCCGCACCTGGAACGAGAGCATCGCGCCGAAGGCGCGCATCTGGCGCAGGGCCAGCGCGTGACCGGGGTGCTCGGGCAGGCCAGGGTAATGGACCGCGTGGACCTGGGGCTGGGCGACGAGCCAGGCGGCGAGCGTCGCGGCGCCCGCCGACTGCGCGCGGACCCGCAGCGGCAGGGTCGCGGCGCCGCGCTGCAGCAGCCAGCAATCGCGCGGGCTCGGCACCGCGCCCGCGACCTGCTGCTGCTCGCGGACCAGGGCGAACGCGCCGGCCGGGTCGGCGGCGACGATCGCGCCGCCCATCACGTCGGAGTGCCCGCCCAGGTACTTGGTGGTGCTGTGCATCACCAGGTCGCAGCCCAGCGCCACGGGGCTCTGCAGCACCGGCGTGGCGAAGGTGTTGTCGCAGACCACCAGCGCGCCGCGCGCCCGACCGAGGCGCGCAAGCGCGGCGAGGTCCGCGACCTTGAGTAGCGGGTTGGTCGGGCTCTCGAGCCACAGCAGCTTGGTGCGCGACGTGAAGGCGCGCTCGGTGGCGGCGAGGTCGGTGGTGTCGACGAAGCTGGTGTTGAGCCCCCAGCGCGCCAGCGGCCCGGCCAGCTCCGCGCGCACCCCGTGGTAGGCGTCGGCGCAGCACACCACGTGGTCGCCGGGCGCGAGCGTCTGGAACACCGCGTAGGCGGCGGCCGCGCCCGAGGCGAACGCGGCGGCGGCGGCGCCGCCCTCGAGCGCCGCGAGGCAGGCCTCGAGCGCGCGACGGTTGGGGTTGTCGCTGCGCGCGTAGCCGAAGCCCGACGGTTCGCCGCCGTCGGCGCCGCGCAGGAAGGTGGTCGAGGCGATCAGCGGTTGGGCGAGCGCGCCGCTCGCCGGGTCGGGCGTGCGGCCGGCGTGCACCGCCAGCGTCTCGAGACCGGCGCGGCGGGTCGGGTCCGACATCAGGGCCAGAGCGCGAGCACGACCGCCATCGCCGCGATCGCGGCGAGCCGGTGGCCGGCGTCGACCAGCCACGAGGCGATCGGGCGGCGCGCTTCGAGCGCGTCGACCAGCGACGGCGCCGCGGTGAAGCCGAGCCACAGCAGCAGCGCGGCGCCGAGCGCCGCGACCGGGCCCTCGCTGCCGGTCGCGGTCAGAACCAGGGCGAGCACCGCGGCCTGCGCCACCACCCCGCCGAACGCGGCCAGCGTCGGGCCGAGCGCGACGTTGGCCTGCAGGTCCTCGGCCTTGACGGTGGTGTGCCGGAGCCAGACCTGGCCGAAGACGAACGGCGCGTACCACAGGCCGCCGACCGCGAAGCCGACGCTGCCGGCGACCACCACCGCGATCGGATCGATGTTGCTGAGCTGCATTGCGTGCTCCCCGGTCAGGACTTGCGGCACACGACGCGGTTGCGGCCCATCTCCTTGGCCTGGTAGACGGCGAGGTCGGCGATCCGGAACAGCTCCTCCATGCTCATCGCCGCGCCCATCGGCCGCGCGGTGACGCCGATGCTGGCGGTCACCAGCAGCGCTCCCGGGTGCAGGTCCTCGACCTGGGCGCGCAACGACTGGGCCTTCTCGCAGGCCTGCTCGAGGTTGCAGTGCGGCAGGATCAGCAGGAACTCCTCGCCGCCGTAGCGGGCCGCGAAGTCCTCGTCGCGAATCGCCTGCTTGAGGAACGCGCCGAGCTCCTCGAGCACGGTGTCGCCCATCAGATGGCCGTGGGTGTCGTTGACGAGCTTGAAGTGGTCGATGTCGATCAGCAGCAGCGCCAGCGGGAAGTCGTGGCGGGTCGCCTCGAGGAAGTACTTGTGCGCGAACTCCCGCAAGGAGTTGCGGTTGAACAGCCCGGTGAGCGGGTCGATCATCGCCAGCTCGTAGAGGTGCTTCTGCTGCTGCTTGACCTGGTCGAAGAGCTGCTTGGCGGTGATCAGGTTGGTGACCCGCGCGATCACCTCCTCCTTGACCACCGGCTTGGTGATGAAGTCGTTGACGCCGAGCTTGAAGAGCTGGATGCGGCGCGCGGTGTCGTCGAGGCTCGAGACGGTCAGGATCGGCACCCGGGCCTTCTCGCCGGCCGTCTCGCGGATCCGGCTCACCAGCCCGACGCCGCTCATCTGGCCCTCGACCAGGATATCGCTGATGATCAGGTCGTAGCTGTGCTCCTCGAAGGCCCCGATCGCCTCGTCGGCGCTGGTGTAGTGGTCGACCTCGAGCTGCATCTCGGCCAGGATCTTCATCATCACGTGGGCGACCACCGACGAGTCCTCGACGTACAGCACCCGGCCGGTGACGTCGTGATGGTGCTCGCGGACGAAGCGCTTGATGCGCTGCATCAGCGATTCGATGTCCTTCTTGTCGTGGATCTCGGTGACGCCGGCGGCGAAGGCGCGCTCGCGTATCCCCTTGTCCTCGGTCGCGGTCAGCAGGATCACCGGCAGGTTGCGGTGCGGCGGCAGGCGGCGGATCAGCTGCACCAGGTCGATGCCGTCCATCCCCGGCAGCGACAGCGACACGCACACCAGGTCGACGCGCTGGTCGCGCAAGGCCTCGAGCGCCTGCTCGGCGGTCGAGGCGGTGATCGGCTCGATGCCGAGGCGCAGCGCGTTGCGGTCCCAGACCGCGCGGAACACCTTCGAATGGTCGACGACGAGGACGTTCATCGTGGCTCGAGGCTCGGCGGCTGGGCCGGGCGCCCATCATCCCACCATCCGCGGGTCCGGCGCAGCGGGCGCGTCACTCGGACGCCGCGGCGCGGCTCGCGTCGCGCGCGGCGCGGAACTCGTTGCCGGCCCGCCAGTTGGGCCAGGACTCGGAGGTCGCGAGCGTGTGGCCGATCGCGTAGTACAGCTGCAGGTCCTGGAGCGCGCCGGAAAGGTCCCAGTCGGCGTGCAGCTCGTCGCCCGGCTTGTGGTAGGCCGCGCGCCGGTAGCGCTCGCTCGCAGCGCGACCCGCCGCCGGCCCGCCCGCGACCAGGTCGACGCCGCCCTCGGCGTACAGCACCGGCACGCCGCGCTTGGCGAAGTTGAAGTGGTCGGAACGATAGAAGTAGCCCTTCTCCGGCGAGGGCTCGTCGGTCAGGGTCCGGCCCTGGACGCCGGCCGCTTGCTCGAGCAGGTCCTCGAGCTCGGACGCGCCGCGGCCAATCACCGTCACGTCGTGGGTCGGGCCGTCCACGTTCATCGAGTCCATGTTGATGGCGGCGACGGTGCGCGCCAGCGGGAACACCGGTTGGCTGGCGTAGTGCTGCGAACCGAGCAGGCCGGACTCCTCAGCGGTCACCGCCAGGAACACGATCGAGCGCGCCGGCCGCGGGTCGAGCGCCCCGAACGCCGCGGCGAGTTCGAGCAGCCCGGCGGTGCCGCTGGCGTTGTCGACCGCGCCGTTGAAGATCTGGTCGCCAGCCAGCGTCGGGTCGACGCCGAGGTGGTCCCAATGCGCCAGGTACACCAGGTACTCGTCGGCGCGTCCGGCGCCGGGCAGCAGCGCGATCACGTTGCGCGACGGCTGGGTGCGGACGGTGTTCTCGAGCGTCACCGAGGCGCGCAACCCGAGCGCCACCGGACGGAAGTCCTTGCTCTGCGCCGCCTGCTCGAGCGCGACCAGGTCCTGACCGGCGGCGGCGAACAGCTGCAGCGCCGCGTCGCGGCGCAGCCAGCCTTCGACCGCGACGCGGCCCGCGTTGCCGTCGGGCGTGGCGAGGTCGAACTGCTCGCCGGTCCAGGAGCCGGTGACCACCGCCCAGTCGTAGCCCGCCGGCGCGTCGTCGTGCACCAACAGCACGCCGGCCGCGCCGCGGCGCGCGGCCTCCTCGAACTTGTAGGTCCAGCGTCCGTAGTAGGTCATGCGCTTGCCGCCGAACGCGCCGGGCTCGAGGCTCGCGAAGTCGGGGTCGTTGACCAGCACCACCAGCGTCTTGCCGCGCAGGTCGAGGCTCTTGAAGTCGTCCCAGCCCGCCTCGGGCGCGGTCACGCCGTAGCCGACGAACACCATCTCGCTGGCGTCGAGCGTGGCGCGCGGCGCGACCCGCTTCGAGAACAGCACCGCCTCGAGCCCGTTGACGAAGCGCAGCCCGGTCGCGCCGCCGGCGACCTCGAGCGCGGCGCCGGGCGCGGTGCTGATCCCGACCAACGGCACGTCCTGGGTCCATGAGCTGCCGTTGCCCGGTCGCAGCCCGAGCGCCGCGAAGCGTTCGACCAGGTACGCGACGGTCCGCTCCTCGCCGCGCGACGCCGGGGCGCGGCCCTCGAACGCGTCGGAGGACAGCACGCGGATGTGGCCGGCGAGCGAGCGCTCGGACATCGCCGCCGTCGGGTCCTCGAGGGACTGGCTGCAGCCGAGCAGCGTGAAGCAGGCGAGGGCGAGCAGCGAGAGGGAGCGAGCCATGGAGCACCTCGGCAGGCGGGGTGTGCAGTGGAACAGGCCGCAGGCCGGCATGACAAGGTGCCCCTTGCCGGGCAGGACGGCGCGGGGGAACATCGGCGCCGTAGGCCGCGCCCCCAGGGCCGGCGGGAGCCAGTCCCGGTGTCGACAGTCCAGTTCATCCGCGTTTCGCTCGCGACCGCTGCGGTCGTCCTCGGCGCCGCAGCCGTGGCCGGCGAGCCGGCCAAGAAGGACGAGAGCGCCAAGCTCAAGGAGTACTCGGTCGGATCGTCGAAGGCCACCAAGGCCGACGAGCCGGCGATGACGATCGAGCGCCCGAAGATGGAGCTCGACAGCGGCATGGGCATCGACAAGCCGGTGCTGGACGTGACGCCGCTGGCGGTCAAGCCGGTCACCGCCCAGGCCGGCGCGTCCAAGCCCGCGGCCCCCAAACCGGCGCCGATCAAGCCGCCACCGGCCGCGGTCGCCGCGCAATCCGGCGCGACGCCGTCGTTGCCTGCCGCCGCAGCGCCGGCGCGCAGCACCCCGAGCCCCGCCGGTGCCGGTCCCGCGGTCGGGGGCTTGGTGCCGATCGACACGCCGGCGCCGGAGTACCCGCGCGAAGCGGCGCTCGCCGGGACCGAGGGCTTCGTGGTCGTGGAGTTCTCGCTCGACGCCCAGGGCGTGCCCCAGGAGATCACGATCGTCGATTCCAACCCGCGCCGGACCTTCGACCAGGCGGCGCGGCGCGCCGTGACGCGCTGGCGCTTCCAGCCCTACCTGGTGGATGGCGTGCCCAGCACCCGCCGCATCCAGCGGCGCATCGACTTCACGCTCTAGGCGGGCACCGGCGCGGCTGCGGACGGGCCCTTCGCGACGCGCCGTGCGCTAGCTCGGGGCGTCCGGCGGCTGATAGTCCTGCGCGCCGACCACCAGCGCGCCCGGGCCAGCGTGCGCGCCGAGCGCCGGTCCGACCTCCACCGTCCAGGCCCCGACCAGCAGCGGCACCAGCGCGCGCAGCGCGACCAGCAGCCGCTCGCCTTCGTCGGGCGAGTTGCAGTGGCCGACCATCAGCCGCCAGCGGCGCGCCGGGTCGAGGCGCTTGGCGACGAAGCGCGCGAAACGCCGGACCTGGTCGTGGCGCCCGAGCAGGATGCCGCCCTGGCGCACGAAGCCTTCGGGCGTGGTGGCGAGGATTGGCGTCAGCTTGAGCAGGTCGGCGAGCAGTTGCTTGCTGCGCGGCACGCGCCCGCCACGCACTCCGAAGCTGAGGTCGCGCAGCATCCCCCAAGTGCGGGTCCGCGCTCGCATCCGCGCCACCGCGTCGGCGACGGTGTTGGCGTCCATCCCGGCGCGCGCGCATTCGCCAGCGTACATCACCAGCAGGCCTTGGCCGCAGGAGACGTTGAGCGAATCGACGACCCGCACCGCGGCGCCGTCGGCGCGGGTCGCGGCGGTCTGCGCCGACTGCCAGGTGCCGCTCGCCTTGCTGGTCAGGTTCACCGACACCACCGCGTCGTAGTGGCTGCCGAGGAACTGGAACTGGCGGCGGAAGTCGCCGGGCGCGGGCTGCGAGGTCTTGGGGTGGTGCGGGTTGGTGCGCAGCAGTCCGTAGAACTCGCTCGCGGTCAGCGCCACCTTGTCGAGGTAGCCGACCTCGCCGAAGTGTACGCGCACCGGGACCATGTGGAGGTTGAGGCGCTCCATCTCCGACTCCGGCAGGTCGGCGCCCGAGTCGGTGATCACCGCCACCCCGCCGCCCGTGCCGCGCGCCTCGCGGGTCTGCTGGCGCATGTCGTCGGCCTTCTGGCCCGAGACCGCGCCGAAGCGCGCGCAGACCCGGAACACCTCCTTGGGGTCGTCGGCGTGGACGTGGACCTTGGCCTTGGTCTTGGAGCCCGCCAGCACCAGGCTCGAGCCGATCGCCGACAGCGCTTCGCGCAGGTGGCGGCGGTCGAGGTCGGTGCCGGTCACGATGCACTCGGTGCAGAAGCGATGGGTCAATTCGTCCTCGGCGGCGCGCGGCGCCTCGCCCTCGCCATCGCTCGGCGCCACCAGCTCCGGGACTTGGCGCAGCGAGCCGTTGCGCGCGAAGTCGTAGGCGCCGCGCAGCAGGTCCACGAAACCGGCCGCCCCGGCGTCGACCACGCCCGCCTTCTTGAGCACCGCGAGCTGGTTGGGCGTGTCGTTGAGCGATTCGACCGCGCGCTGCAGGCCGTGGTCGAGGATCGCGATGAAGTCGGCCTGCGGGTTGCGCTCGACGAAACCCTGGACCGCGTCGCCGAAGTCGCGCAGCACCGAGATCAGGGTGCCTTCGCGCGGCTCGGACAGCGCCTCGCGGGCGTAGGCCGCGCCGCTGCGCACCGCGCTCGCGAAGCCCTGGGCCGAGAGGTGCGAGTCGTTGCTGGCCGCGTCGGACAGGCCCTGGAGGTACTGGGCGAGGATCGCGCCCGAGTTGCCGCGCGCGCCGTCGATCGCCGAGTCGGCGACCAGGGTCAGCAGCCGCCCGCAATGGCGCTCGACCGAGGACTGCATCCCGACCAGCACCGCGGTGAGCGTGAACGCCATGTTGGTGCCGGTGTCGCCGTCCGGGACCGGGAAGACGTTGATCTTGTTGAGGTACTCCTGCCGTGAGATCACGCGGTGGATGCCCGCCTGCAACGCGCGCCGCAGCCGCACGCCGTCGAGGTAGGCGACGCTGATGCTCATGGTCGCGCTCATCTAGCGGCTCCTCGGTCGCTCGCTCATTGGCGGGCCAGGAACACCAGGCGGTCGGCGAAGCGGACCACCGCGCCGTCGGCCGTGATCTCGGCGAGCACTGCGCCGCCATCGAGCGCGTCGCCGACCACCCGCCGCTTGAGGCCGATGACCACGAAGCGCTGGGCGGGATCCTCCGACCAGGCGTGCGCGTCGAGGTGCAGGTCGGGGAAGCGCGCGCGCAGCTCGGGCGGCAGCTCGCTGGGCGCGAGCGGCGGCGACGCCGCGCCCAGGTCGCCGGCGGCGAGCTCGGCGACGCCGGGCGGCAGGCTGCTCGCGGCGGGCCCGCCGGCTTCGCGCGCCAGCGAGCGCACCGCCGCGGCTGGCGCCGGGTCGGGCGGCGGGGCGTCGCTCGGGCCGCGCCACGCCCACCAGGCGAGCAGCGCGAGGTTGAGCGCGACCAGCGCCGCGCCCCACGCCAGCCAGGGCGGCGCGCGGCGCGCCGCGGGCACCGCGACCGGCTCCGGCGCACGGCCCGCGTCGAGCAGGCGGCGGGTGCGGTCGGAGCGGCGCAGCGCGTCGAGGATGAAGCTCACCGTCAGCCTCCGGCGGTCAAGGTCGGGGTGCCGGGCGCGGGCAGCGCGGCGTCGAGCTGGACGAAGGTCTGCTCGCCAGCGAAGCCATCGACCTTGGTGTGGCGCGCGCGCTGGAACTCGCGCACCCGATCGGTGAGCTCAGCGTCATAGCGGTCGGAGCCTTGCGTCACCGGGTCGAGGCCGCGCTGCAGCGCGAGCTGGCCGCGCAACCAACGCACGCCTGGCCCGGCGTCGCCGGGGCGCAGCGTCGCGCCGCCGTGCGGCGGCAGCTGCCACAGCACTAGCGCCTCGCCGAACCACAGCCGGTCGAGCTCGGCGATCGCGAGCCGCAGGTTGGTCGCGCCGAAGGCGAGCGTGGCGTGGGTCGCGTCGAGGCCGCGCACCACGGCGTGGTGGCTGCCACCGGCGCCGTCCTCGAGCGTCACCACCGCCGGCCGGTCGAGCAGGCGCAGCGCGTTCCAGCTGCCGCGCAGGTAGTGGCAGCGCAGCCCGACCGACTCGGCCTGGGCGCAGGCGCTGCCCGCGGGGCCGGCCAGGTAGGGCTGGTGCCAGAGCGCGAACAGCGCGCCGAACGCGGTGTCGGTGTCGGTGGGGAGCGCGGCGAGCCGCTCGGCCAGCGGCGGCGCCGGATCCGGGCTCGGCGCCGACGGCGCGCTCTGCGGCACTTCCGGGCGCGACGCGGTACGGGATGCCTGGTCCGGCCTGACGCCGAGCGGCGCGAGCAACAGCCACAGCAGCGCCGCCAGGGCCGACGCCGCGGCGGCGCCGCCCGCGGCCCAGCGCCAGGGCGGGCTGCCCGCGACCGGCGCCGCGGTCGGGGCCTCGCCCAGCACCTCGGTCGCGGCGCGTTGCACGATCGCCGCGTCCACCGCGCGCCGCTCGAGCGCGTAAGCGCCGAGCAGCGCCCGGTCGCAGAGCACGTTGATGAGGCGCGGTACGCCGCCGGTCAGGCGGTGGATCGGGCCGAGGGTGCTGGGCTCGAAGACCGGGCCGGCCGCGCCCGCGACCTCGAGCCGGTAGGCGACGTAGGCCGCGGTCTCGCGCGCGTCGAGCGGCTGGAGGTGCCAGCGCGCGGTGATGCGCTGCGCGAGCTGGCGCAGCTCGCTGCGCGCCAGCGTCTCGCGCAGCTCGGGCTGGCCGACCAGCACGATCTGCAGCAGCTTGTGGGTCGCGGTCTCGAGGTTGGTGAGCAGCCGCAGCTGTTCGAGCACGTCGGTCGGCAGCGCCTGGGCCTCGTCGACGATCACCACCGTACGCCGTCCGACGGCGTGGGCCGCCAACAGGTGGGCGTTGAGCGCGTCGACCTGCTCCTTGAGCGTGGCCGGCGCCTCGACCGCGACGTGCAGCTCGTCGCAGATGGTGCTCACGAACTCGAGCGGCGACTGGCGCGGGTTGAGCACCAGCGCGACCTCGATCCCCGCCGGCAGCCGCTCGAGCAGGGTCCGGACCAGGGTGGTCTTGCCGGTCCCGACCTCGCCGGTCAGCTGCAGGAAGCCGCCCGACTCGGTGATGCCGTAGAGCAGGTGGGCGAGCGCCTCGGAGTGGCGCGCGCTGAGGTACAGGTAGCGCGGGTCGGGCGTGATGGCGAAGGGCGGCTCGGCGAGCCCGAACCACGCGGCGTACATGGGGTCAGCGCCGCGGCGGGAAGTCGGCGAGGATGGCGCGCACCGCGCGCTCGAGCTCGGGGTCGCCGGTCTGGCCGATGCGGTCGCTGACCTTGCGCCAGCCCTGCCAGACCAGCTCGCCGCTGCGCGCGTCGTGGACCTCGATCAACAGGTTCAACTCGGCCTGTGACCCGCCGACCGCGGTGCTGGTGCCGAGCGACACCGAGCCGCCGGAGCCGCGGCCGTAGCTGCCCATCCCGAGCCCGATGCTGACCCGCGGCTTGCCGCTGCCCGCGGCGTCCTTGGCCAGCAACGAGGAGCGGAGCGTGAAGTGGGGCGCGGCCTCGTCGGCCACGAAGCCGCGGGCGGTGAGCGCATCGCTGGCCAGCGCGCGGACCCGCTTCTCGAGCAGCTCGCTGTCGAGCGGGTGGGCGGGCGCGGCGGTGCGCGGCGCGCTGCGCCAGGCGAACGCGCGGAGCGCGGCGTAGTCGATCGCCGGATCGCTGAGCGTGCGCGGCGCGGTCGAGGTGCAGGCGGCGAGCGCGAGCGCGGTCGCGAACGCGGCCAACTGGAGTCGGATCATGCGGCGCTCCGGGCGGTCGGGACCGGGGAATCATACACCGGGGTCGCGCGTTCGCTTGCGCGCTCCTGGTGTCGGGGCTACCTTGGCCGCAGCACCGACATGCGCGTCGACCACCGCAGCCTCGCCTACTCCCTCGCGGTCGCAGCGGTCGCCGGCGTCGCGCTGTGGGCGGTCCGCGACGACGCGCTGCTGATCCTCGACCAGCCCTGGACCCTCGCCTGGTTCACCGCCTTCGCCGCCTACGCGATGGCGTTCGGGGTGCCGACGCCGGTGGTCGGCATCACGACCTTCGAGCGCGTCGCGCAGGTCGCGGTGCTGCTGATCCTCGGTCCCGCGCCGGCCGCCTGCGTTGCGCTGCTGGCCGGTCTGATCGGTCCGCTGCTGGTGATCCGCGACCAGAGCCCGCTGCGGGTCGCGGCGCGTGCCTTCAACACCGGCGGGATGTGGGTGCTGACGGTGCTGGCCGGCGGGTTCGCCTACCAGACGATCGGCGGCAGCGTGCCGCTCACCGACCTCACTTGGGCCGACCTGCCGCGCCTGGCGCTGCTGGCGCTCGTGATGCAGGCGGTCAACGAGGGCCTGTTCGGCCTGTTCGCGGCCAGCGCCGGCAAGGACCCGCGCGCGGCGTTCAGCTGGCGCAGCGCGGCGTTCGAGCTCGCCACCGTGCCGCTCGGGGTGCTGGCGGCGCTGATCTGGAACCTCGCGTCGCCGGCGGTGTTCGCGGTGTTCGCGCTGCTGATGGTGGTGCTGGTGCAGGTGATCCGCGACCTGGCGGCGACCCGCGTCGCGCTCGAGGGCCGGCTGCACCGGCTCGAGGCGGTCGACCGGGTCGGGCGCGCGATCTCGCTGTCGCGGCGGCTCGACGAGGTGGTCGAGCTGATCTTCGAGGAGTGCCGCAAGCTGCTCGATTTCTCGGCGTTCTACCTGGTGCTGTACGACGAGGCGCGCCAGGAGCTCGACTTCCGCATCCACCACAACGAGCAGGGCCGGCAGCCGCGCAAACGCAAGCGGCTCGGCGAGGGCGCGCTCGGCTGGATCATCGAGACCAACCAGCCGGTGCTGATCGAGGACTGGCGCACCACCGACAGCGACGTCAAGCGCCGCGCGGTGATCGTCGGCGAGCCGCCGATGTCCGTGATCGGCGTGCCGATCGCCTACCAGCACCGCGTGCTCGGCGCGCTCTCGGTGCAGAGTTTCGTGCCCGGGACCTTCCGCGCCGACGACCTCAACCTGATGCGCACCTTCGCCGACCAGGTCGCGGTCGCGCTCGCCAACGCCCAGCTCTACGCCGAGCTCGAGGAGTACGGCAACAACCTCGAGCGCAAGGTCGACGAACGCACCCGGACGCTCAACCTCCAGAAGGAGGAGCTGTTCCAGCTGTCGCGCTCGCTGGGCGAGGCCAACCAGCAGAAGGAGGAGCTGCTCGAAGAGCTGCGCCGCAAATCGGCCGAGCTCGACCGCCAGAGCAAGGAGGACGCGCTGACCGGGCTCTACAACCGCCGCTACCTCGAGCAGCGGCTGACCCTCGAGCTGGCGCGTGCCGAGCGCTTCGGTCACCCGGCCTCGGTCGCGATGTTCGACGTCGACGGCTTCAAGAACATCAACGATGAGTTCTCGCACCTGACCGCCGATGAGGTGCTGCGCGAGATCTCGGCGCTGCTCCGCAACGGCTGCCGGTCGATCGACGTGGTGGCGCGTTACGGCGGCGACGAGTTCGTGATGTTCTTCCCCGAGACCAACGCCTTGGGCGCGGCGCTGGCCTGCGAGAAGGTCCGGGCCGCGATCGAGCGCCACGATTGGTCGCGCTTCAACCCGCGCCTCGCGGTCACGGTCAGCGTCGGGGTCGCGAGCGGGCCGCCCGAGTACCACCTCGAACCGCTGCTGGCGCTGGCCGACGCCAAGCTCTACGCCGCCAAGCGCCTGGGCCGGAACCACGTCTGCCGTTGACGGCGCCGCGGCGCGTGGCGTCTGGCGGCGATGCTGGTCGCGCCCGCGGTTGCGGTCGCCGCTCGCCCCGGCGCGGGCGCCACCCGTCGGCCGCCGGGATGGCCCGCCAGCGGCCGCGCTAGACTCCGGCCATGTCCGCGAAATCGCTGCGCCAATGGGGCTACGCGCTCGGCCTGGCCCTGTGCGCGGCGTTGGTGGTGCAGGCCGCGCCCGGCGCGCTCGCGCTCCCGCCGCCGGCGATCCTGCTCGCCACGGTCGCGCTGACGCTGTTCACCTGGCACAGCGGCTTCGCGACCCGCTACCTGGGCCTGCTGTCGCTGGAGCGCCTGCCGCAGGTCGCGGTGCTGCTGGTGCTGGGACCAGTGGCTGGCGCCCTGACCAACGCGCTGTCGTCGGCGATCTTCCCGTTCACCAGCCACGGCTACCGCCAGGGTTCGCTGCAGCTCGCCGCGCAGCGCGGGCTCCACAACGCCGCGATGACCGCGCTGATGAGCATGGCCGGCGGCCTCGCCTACGGCGCGCTGGGCGGCGCGGTGCCGCTCACCGGCCTCGATCTGGCGTCGCTGCCGGCCCTGGTCGGCATGGCGCTGGTGATGCAGGCGGTCAACGTCGTGCTGATGGCGGTGTGGCTGGTGCTGGAGGGCCGCGACCCGCGCCGCGTGATCACCCCGAGCTACGCGCTCATCGATCTGGCGTTCGTCCCGCTCGGCGTGCTGACCGCGTTGCTGTTCGTCACGCTCGACGGCGCGACCTTCGCGCTGTTCCTGGCGATGGTGGCGGCGTTCACCCTGGCCCTGCACCGCGTGGTCCACACCCGCGTCGACCTGGAGGCACGGGTCGGGGCGCTCGACAAGGTCGCGCAGGCCGGCCGCGCGGTGGTCGGCGCTGGCCGCATCGACGAGGTCGCGGAGCGCATCCTGCGCCAGGTCAGCGCGCTGTTCCGTTACGACGAGTTCTACATGGTGTTCGTCGACGAGGCGAGCCGCGAGCTCGACATCCGGCTCCACCTGCGCGACGGCCGGCGCCTGCCGCCGCGGCGCAAGACCGCAGGCGCCGGCCTGTTCGGCTTGGTCGCCGACCGCGGCGAGCCGCTGCTGTTCAGCGACTGGCGCGACGCGCCGGCGGAGGCGCGGGCGCGCGCCGTGCCGACCGCGCTCGATCCGCTGTCGGTGATGGTGGTGCCGATGCGGCACGCCGGCCGCACCGTCGGCCTGCTCAGCATCCAGCACCGTGAGCCCGGGGTCTGGAGCCAGGCCGACCTCAACCTGATCACCGCGATCGCCGACCAGGTCGCGCCCTCGCTGTCCGACGCACGGCTGTTCGAGGAGCTGGTGGATGGCCGGCAGCGCCTCGAGGAACGCGTCGCCGAGCGGACCGCGGCGCTGGCCGCGACCAGCGCCGAGCTGCGCGCCAAGACGCTGCTGCTCGAGCGGCAGTCGAAGGAGGACGCGCTCACCGGGCTCGCCAACCGCCGCCACCTCGACGAGCAGGTCGGCGCCGAACTCGAGCGCGCGGCGCGCTTCGCCCACCCCTTGAGCGTGGTGCTCGCCGACCTCGACCGCTTCAAGGCGATCAACGACACGCTCGGCCACGCGCTCGGCGACGAGGTGCTGCGCACCGCCGCCGCGCTGCTGCGCCGCCACTGCCGCGGCATCGACGTGGTGGCGCGCTGGGGCGGCGAGGAGTTCGCGCTGCTGCTGCCCGAGACCGACGCGGGCGGGGCACGGATCCTGTGCGAGAAGGTCCGGTCGGCGTTCGCCGAGCACCCTTGGGAGCTGCTCGCGCCCGGCTTGCGGGTGACGATCAGCATGGGCCTGTTCGAGACTCAGGCCGGGATGGACGGCGCCAGCGCCTTCGAGCGCGCCGACGCCAACCTCTACCAAGCCAAGCGCACCGGTCGCGATCGGGTGGTCGGGTGATGGAAAGTAGAACCTATCTCAAAACTGTCTTAGCAGGATCATGATACTGGCAAGCTGCACGAAGCCGAGGAAGTTCGCGGCGTAGTACTCCCAGCGCGTCACGAGGCGCCGCTGCCACTGCAGCCAGGCGAAG